>OLOW01002824.1_pt1 | contig 11408 bp, 13 predicted proteins | sample 1672801 | NCBI WGS metagenome assembly OLOW01 (sample SAMEA3136725, study PRJEB25190) | human gut metagenome | biome: human gut; feature: human-associated habitat; material: faeces | place: Austria | collected 2013
ATGGTCTGCCGGTGGCTACCAAAAGGGCGAGCTGGAGCATATCTATACGTTCTACCCGTATAGACCGTTATATGAGGATTGTCGGCCAGATTGTGATAATTCTTCTGACGCAGGAAAGAGACGACCTCTTCCTTCCTTGCAATGGACTGACGATAGTATGCCTTCTTGACCTCCCAAGAAGCGTCTTTGTCCGCATGCTTTGCCGCATGCACCAATGTTTTTGTGGGAATGCAACCGATATTGATACATGTCCCTCCGTACATCTTTTCCGAACGCTCCACTACGGCAACGTCCAGCTTCCGTTTTGCCAACTCGGCAGCCAATGTCTTTCCGCCTTTGCCGAATCCGATGATAATGGCATCATACTGTTTCATACGTCTATTTCCTTAATTGGTTCAATACTCTTTTTGCACTGTCAGACAGTACGACAATGGCACCGGCAAGAATGGCCGTATCCTTGATGACCAAGCGCCCTGCCCCCGTCAGCAACGGAAAGCCGTGCTCCCCGCTTCCCAAGTCGGGCACCCACACCTCAGGGGTTGTCACCAGGAAAGAGAGGGTACCCATCGTCATGACAATGGCAAGTGCGGCTCCCGCCAGTCCGATTTTCGGAGAGAATATCCCCAGAAATGTCAGGATGCCGATGGCCATAATCAGAATGCCCAGACCGTGGGAGAAACCATACGTATTGTTCTCCACGTGCCACTGATGTTTCGCCTCATTGAACTCGCCCTCTTTCAGCTTATACTCCTTGTACTCCGGGGCACTCTTTGTATAAAAGAAGCTCATGAACGGGCTGTTCGCCACAAAAGGGACAATCCCTTCAGCCTCATAATTCCAGAATTTCAACCCACCAATCCATACGAAAATAACCAGGATGGCTACACGAATCAAATTAACACCCAACTTTTGAGTGGAAGCGGCCAGCGTCAACGCAGCCATAAACAAGTTTTGCAATTTCGTTTTCATCTTTGTTCTACTTTTTAAATGGTTTCAGTAATATGACTTGATTTTTGTTTTTGCAAAGTTCCTTGTTTTCCACCACGTACGAAATGGCAATTATTCCGCAACAGTTGGCAATTCTTCCCGTTTCACTCTTTTCCGGTAGTCCGAGACACTCTCGCCGGTCATTTTCTTGAAAAAACGGCTGAACGCGGACAAGTCTTCGAAGCCCAGAATGGAGCTGATTTCCTTAGCGCTTTTGTGGGTATACAGCAGCAATCTCATGGCTTCTGCCTCAATGCGGTCATGAATCACCCGTAAAGGGGAAGGCAACCCGCAGGTCGAGAACAGATTAGAAAGTGTCTTGGGAGAACGGCAAAGAATATCGGCATAATCCTGCACTTGCTTCTTCTCCTTGAAATGCCGGTCCACTAATACGTAATACTGCCGGATGATGTCAAACGTCTTTTCCTTCTCCTGCCCCACCCCAAAACGCTGGCGCGCAATGCGTGTGCAGGTAATGATGAAACGTTTCAAGACAATCCGCAGCATCTCCTCCTGCAGGTTGTCATGGATGACCGATTCCTGCCGGAAAATGCGGACTATGTCATGCAAGTTGGAAGACTGCCCGGCAGAAAGTGCCAGTTTCATCACCTTGGAAGAGCCATAAAAAAGGAATCCATTGCAAGAGACCTCGTTGTCATGTCCATAGATGCAATAAAAATTGCTGTTGAATACAAACGTCAGGTATTCACCGTCCACCTCTTTTACCTCCAGGTGATGCAACGGGGTCAAGGTCACGATTTCATCCTTTTCCAGGCGCATGGGGATATGGTCTATTTCCAGAGTCAGCGTACCGCTCTGTACCCAAATGAATTTATACAGAGTCTTGTCACGTTGCAGCGACGCACGCTCATGGTAGCTGGAAGTCATGGCTATGTTGCCATTCAAGCGGGTGTTCAGTTGATAATCCATAAAAAACAGATTGTTTTAGTAAATAACAAAGATAGCGAATATCTTGTTTGCTACTGATTATTTCCCCACTTTTGTAGCCGTTTTGCTGTTCTTTAATTTTTAACCTTTAATGCTTCATGCAAATGTTCCCCGTCATATTTGTATCTCTCGGTCCCGGCGAACCGGAACTGATTACCGTAAAAGGCTTGAAAGCCCTGCAGACAGCCGACTGTATATTCTGTCCCGAGACACTGGCCAATTGTCTTGTTTATCACGTCATTTTAGCTTTGGCTTTTGAAATTCTAATAAGCAGTTCATCAACTAAATCGGTGTACATTCCTTGTGAAATAAGGTTGTTTCTCAAATCAATCAGACTATTGATAACAACTCTGCGTTCCTCGGCGGTGAGGTAAATATGATATTTAGCTCTCATAATTCAAACTCCGGTTTCAGAATAATTCAGCGGGCAATTCTTCTACCATTTTTCTACCAAAATTATACCAAAATGATTTTACATTATCATTTAAACTGTTATGCAGGGGTATCTGATTTCCAATCGAAAAACAGAATATAAAACTATATAACAGTGTGGGTGATTAAATAACATTTGATTAAATTCCCATTCCGCTTCAAGTCCTTCTGCCCCTGCCAAGGTAAGATGTCTCAAAAATGGCTTAGATAAGCCGTTTTTGAGACTTTTTCTTTTTGCAGAAATTTTCTCTGTCGGCAACTTTTTTCGGATTTTCTAAAAATTTAAATTGTGATTTTCGGCTTGAAAATTAACGGCACAAGATATCAGTACTCATCAGAATTTTCGCACCTTTTTAACCGCAAAATTCGTTCTAAAAATACAGTAAATCTTCCGAAAAATGAAAATTTATTCACGGAATTACAAATCAATTTTCAGCTTTGTATCAAGAGTGCGTGAAATGTTCAGTTTGCTTGTTTTATCAACATGAGCATAAAAGTTCAAGCACTGTTTGCCTGAGTGTGTCAATCTCTTTTATCCTAAAGGCATATTTCGGGTGGAGCTTGATAATTTCGCAGGTATCGAGTCCGTTTTCGATTTCTTCAATCAGAGCAGACATATCGGGAGAATTTTCATCAACAGGCTTTGGAACATTACCAACCTCTTCAAAGGTATCAATAAGGTTTGTCTGTTCCTTATCAGAACCCTGCCACTTGCCCTCCTTTCGGAGATAGTCACGATTTTCCGTTACACTGCCGTTAGCCTTGTCGATATGTGCAACTGGGAATCTGTTCTTCAATGTTGAAAAGCGAATCGGTGATTTTGAGTAAATGAAAATGTGCATATGCTTTGTTCCTGTGGTTGCAATTTCATCCACAAAAAACTGTTTTAACTTGCTATTGCAATTTGCAAATTTATAAGTCTTTCAACCTGTTATCAACATTATACCAAAGGTCACTGTACCATTATCTACCCTTTGCTTGCAAAAACAGCCCTGCAAATGGGTACAGGGCTGTAAAATTAAAGATTTATTCATTGCTTATCAGATTTAATCGTCTGTAGCTTTGAAATTTATTTTATTTTCGGTCGCAAAGGTATGTGCATAGGAATCTGTCGGGGCGTGGATTGTTAGGTCTTTTGAGTCTTTGAAGGCAGATTTTCCTATGTAGGACACATTTTTGGTCAGGTAGATATCCTCAAGGGAGTAGGATTCTTTGAACGCATTATCGGCAATGAATCTTACCGTATCGGGAACGACTGTTTCCTTTGCACCACCGTAATTTATTGCGTCATCTGCAATTGAAATCACATCCAAGCCGTCAATATTTGCAGGAATTTCAAGCTTTTCCTCTGTCGACATTGTGTTATAGTTAGTTATTACGCACACGGGCTTGCCGTCATCATAGATAACATCATAATTATAATACTCGCCGTAATACGCACCGTTTCTGATTTTTGAATAATCGGTATTTTTAGCCTCCGGATTTTCAGGCTCGGTCGTATAGTTTTTATAATTGATTTTATTTTCAACCGCAAATTTTTCAGCATAAGAACCCTTTTCGGCATATATCGTAAGGTTGTCAATGCCGTCAAAAGCGGTTTTTGCAATCTTATTTACGGAGGGCGCAATATAAATTTCCGTTATATTTTTTGAATCCTTAAATGCGTCATCCTTGATTTCACAAATGCCGTTGGGGATAACAACTTTTTTCAGACAATCAAATTCGCTGAAAGCTTCCTTTTCAATAGCGGTTATTTTTGTATTTTCATCATATGAAGTAGGAATATACGCATCGTCCAAGCCGTAATATCCGCCCTGAAACAAGCCGACAGTGGCATAAAAATTTCCGTTTTTATCATCTTGAAATTGAATTAAAAACTGACCGTCGGCAGAAGGTTTTAGACTATATTTTTCATCAACAGCCATTTGTTCAAATCTGTTATTTACGATTGTCGCTCTGGCAAGGAAAGACAAGCCGAGCAAAGCGGCAACCGAGATGCAAAGAACAATGAAAAATTTATGAATAAACAGTTTACTTTTCATGCAGCTCACCTTCTGTCATTTTCAAAACAACATCACAAACTTCTTCCAAATCCTCTTTGTGATGAGTTGTGATAACTACGAGCGCACCTCTTTCTTTTTCTTCTTTAAGAAGCTTGTAAATCAGCTGTACACCGTCATTATCAAGTGCATTTGTCGGTTCATCAAGCAGGATGATTTTCTGCTTTTCAAACACAGCCTGAGCAATATTCAGCCTCTGTTTCATACCAAGCGAAAACTTTTTCACCTTTAAATCAGACTTTAATCCAACACGCTCAAGCGCTGTTTTAATATCTTCATCGGTGGCGGTTTTCTTGATTTTGCCGAGGATTTTCAGATTGTCAAAAGCATTGTACTGGGGCAACAGGTTCATATTTTCAATCACGATACCTATGCTCGGAGGGAACGACATATCCTTGTGCAAAACCTTTCCGTCAATCACAACAGAGCCGCTGTCGGGAACAAGCAAGCCTGCAATTGCTCTCAAAAGCATAGTTTTGCCCGAACCGTTGTGTCCGTAAATTCCGTAGATTTTGCCGTACTCAAAATTGTAACTTACATTATTTAAAATCGGTCTTGATTTGATACTTTTACAATAATTTTTTATTTCTACCATAATATCACCTCAAAAAATATCGGTTTTCTTAAATCTCAAATTCAGAATAAAAATGCACAAAGCATTTAACGCAACTATGAATAACAGGTATCCGTAGTAAATGCTCTCGCCCGACACAGCACCGTTCTGCATTCCGAACATCAAACTCGGGAAGAGAATCATTTTCCAAATCGGTGCGTCAACGAAATTCTGAACCAAATAGTACGCAATAAAGCAATAGGTGAAAATTCCTATGTTCACAATGTGTGCAGGAATACTGATTTCAAGCAAAGACTGAATAACTATCAGCGAAAAAATTGTCAGAAAGTACATAATCAAAGATTTAAGAGTTCCGCTTTCAACGGGAGTCATACTTTCTCTTGCAACAAAAAAGATTATGAACTGGAACAAAACAATGCAAATCAATGCTATAAAATTGTTAAGACAACGCTTTAAAATCAGCACTGTTTTTGAATAATTACGTACAATCAACATCTTGCCGTAGCCTTGTTTAAGGTTCTCAATTGAGCCGCTTGTAAAGAAGAGAATAAAACACACGGGCAGCAAAAGCGGCAGAAATTTTGTAATTTCAAAGCCGTAATCGCTTGGGGCTAAACCAATCATAAAGGCATTTTGAAAATCTCCCTGAAATACACAACTGAACAATTGAGCAAAGCACGCAACAATCAGTATTATCGACAAAACAAGCTTACTTTTTAACATTACTCAAAACATCCTTTTTCTGATACAAAAAGTAGGAAGAGAAGATAAGCATAAACATCATAAGCAATGCTCTTAATATAATGCCCCACATATCCGACAGAACCATTTCGCCGTGCATAAGTTTTGACACCACTACGGAATCTCTGAACGGCAACCATACTTTACTTATCATGAAAATAATAGTCGCAAATAACTCTATAAGATATAATGCAATAGTAATGAACGGAGCAACTTTGGGAGAAATTATTATTCCGAATGAGAGCATAACGAGTCCTGCTCTGAAATAAAACAAAAACAAAGTCAAAAGTTCAAGTGCCGAATATTGCAGAAAATTCAATTCTAAAATCAGGTTAATGTCAAAGCAGATGAGTGCCGCAACTACGCTGACTGCTTCTATCAAAAATGAAAACAAAAAAGCAAATACCGCACAATCAGCAATTCTTCCTGTCACAAAAGAGGCTCTCGATTTCAGTCTTACAATGTAGCTTTCATTCTCATCGGTAAATATGTAAAACAAAAATAAAACGAACAATATTATATAAAAACCGATAACATTGCCAGATGTGATAAAGTCACCATCACCGCCCGCAACATTATAAAAAATATTTTTTTGGCTTAACTTCTCAGAATAATCCGAATTCAAATAATTATAAAATCGCAAATATGTGTATGTGCAAAGCAGAGTAAAAAACACTGCACAAAGCGGAAGTACGATTGCATATTTTCTTAATTTACACCTGATCATACTTAGTCACCTTAAAGAACGAAAACAAAACAGCAACCACATTTGTAGCTAATACGAAAATAACTGAAGGAAGTGCATATGACAATGGATATTCGGTAAAAGGCTGAAAAGCCATCATAATAGACTGTTTAGCAATTGACGGTATATACCACAATATAAATATTAACGGATAAAGGATAAATCTGTTTGGAAATGCCATTGCAAGTGCCGTTGCACCGCTTCCCACAACGCCACCGGTGAGCGAAAGCAGAAGAATACAAAGCAGGTTATAAAACATTGGGTGGCTATAATACTCCGCCATACTTGGAATTGCTTTTATAGATTCCGGATCCATAAATAAATATGTACCTCCTGCAAAAACAATATACACCATAAGGAGATTAAGCAAAAGAGGAATTATAATAATCAAAAAAGAAATAACAAAACTTTTAAGCATATTTAATGCAAAATATTTATTCTTACCTCTTTTTGTGATAAGAATGTTTTTGTATCCTATTCTGTAATCCTCAATGCAATCATCCGCAACAACGATTGCTAAAAGCAGTGGTAAATACCACTTTAGTAATTTTCTTAACCCTCCAATTGAGAAACCTCCTAAAAAGGTCGCCAAATACGGTGCAGGAACAGAAGCTCCTTTACTTAGATCAATCAGAGTCAACAGTATATCAAGTATAGGAGCAATAAAAATATACAGTATAACGCCTAATTTAAGTTTGTTATTAAATATTCGGGTAATATAATATGACATAATTTTCACCTCAATTTATAGGCTGATTCGTTATATATTTAATGGTAAATCTGCAAATGACTTATGAGGAATAAAAGTTAATTAACAAACAGTAGTTATTCAAAAAAGATTATATTTTTTAATCTTTGAACGGATGATATGCAGTTTCTTCATCCCAGTAACCTGCAACATAATATTTTGTTTCAACATCATTATTATTATATATAGCAAGACCAACATTCATATTTTTGCATGAATCATATGCAGCAAAGAAATGATCCTTATTTCCTTGATGAACCTCTTGAATATTTGATTGTTTCGAATACCAAGGACCTGAAAGATAGAAGTTCATTATGGTACCTCTGCCTTCTTCAGAAAAGGTAAAGTTTACCTTCCAAGGAACTTTTTTATCTGAATTTCCTCTGTACTCAGCATTACTATAAACTACATCTTGATTTCCTGGAACACGAACATAAAACGGAACATCGTTATCCGAGCCGTATGCTGATGCACCAAATGCAAAAACAGAAATAAAAACGGTTGCCACAATTGCCATTGCTAATAATCTTTTATAGAATTTCATTTCGTCACCTCATTTTTCTTAATATCCAGACCTCCTCACAAGCCATTGTACAGATTTACCATTTAAACAAACGCAAATGCACGATTTATCCGTTTAAATTATTTATAATATTTTGATGTTTTTAATTTTAAGTTATTGTATCTTTAGTCGTATACAACTGATAATTCAGTAGATTACACTTCAATTAACTCTGTAATTATTATTGCAATACTTTTTATACATTGACTTTATAATGCTATTATATCACATTTTAATAATATTTCAAGCAAATCAGGTAATTTTTACGACAAATTTTTACACAATAATTTGTAAATATTGCACAATGGCTATTATTTAATATTGTATTGCTATATGCTTTAAATCAACCAATTTCTTTTATATTCAAATTATATAAATGCAAAGTGACTGTAAATTGACTATAGCCCTTTTACAAAATAAAACAGGAAAACAAAGTGACAAATACGCATTTTGTTTTCCTGTTTAAATTATTTTATGTTTTATTGTATTATTAAAAGCTTCCGCACATCAGAGCATTTTCCAATTTTCTGCATCAAACACACCTTTGGTGGTTATTCTCAAGCTTGGAATAACGGGCAGACTTAGAAACGAGAGAGTCATAAACGGATCAATGCTTTTATCCGCACCGAGTTCATATGCAGATAACTTTGCGTTTTCAAGCTTTTCGTTTACGGTTGTCAGCGGTTCATCGGACATCAAGCCTGCAATCGGGAGTTCAAGCAAAGCCTTGATTTTGCCGTTTTCAACAACTGCGATACCGCCCTTGCTGTCCTTGATTGCGTTCACGGCAACGGCAATATCATCATCATTACAGCCGACTGTGATAATGTTGTGCGAATCGTGGGCAACCGAGGTTGCGACTGCGCCCGATTTCAGCGAATAGCCTTTAACATAGCCGACACCGATATGATTTGTGCCTTTGTGACGCTCAATGCAGGCAATTTTCAGAATATCGTTTTCCACATCAATTTTATCTGCTGTGCCGAGATTGCGTGTGAGCAATTCACCACCGACAAGACCGATAAGTCCGAGTTTTCCGTCAACCTTGAAACTGCTCGGAGTTACGCTGTCAAGGTGGAAAGTGTCAAAGCATTTTTCGGCAAGCTTTTCATCAACTGTGGGAGCAGAAAAGTCCTTAACTTCGCCGTCAAAAACAAGCTTGCCACGCTTGAAAACCGTTTCAACATTGAAATCTTCAAGATTATTGACAACAACAATATCGGCAAGATAACCCGAAGCAATCGCACCTTTGTTATTGAGCAAAAAGTATCTTGCGGCATGGTGGGTTGCTGTTTTGAGGGCAACAATAGGATCTGCACCGTTTTTCAGCGCCTGTTTTACGATGTAGTCAATATGACCGCCATAGAGCAAATCGCTTGGATGCTTATCATCTGTTGCAAACATACACCTTGAGTAGTACTGCTGAGTCAAAAGCGGCATAAGTGCCTTGAGATTATGAGCGGCAGTACCCTCTCTTATCATAATAAACTGACCTTTTCTCAGCTTTTCAAGGGCATTTTCAAAGGTGGAACACTCGTGGCCGCTACCTTCCTGCTGCCGCTGGCGCAGGGTGCCTGCGTGGCGGTGGGCGGCAATATCGTCACCGACGCTTTCGGCGTGGTGGCGATGGTCGCCATGACCCCGCTCATCACCGTGCAGATGATGGGGTTGGTGGCGCAGCTGCGCACCCACAAGGCACGGACGGCGCAGCCCGCCGCGGTGCTTGCCACCGTGTTTGCAGATCTGCCGGATGACGCCATTATCGAGCTGTAAAGGAGGCAGAACGTGAGCAGTTTGTTTTTGATGATCACCATCACCGACCGCCGCTCTACCGACGGCTTTTTGCAGCTGTACAAAAGCCACGGCGTAACGGTAAGTATGCGCACCGTAGGCTCCGGCACGGCGGTGCAGGAGACACTTTCCACCCTTGGGCTGGAAAAGACCGAAAAGGCGGTGCTGCTGGCTGTGGTAACGGCAGAAAGCTGGCAGAAGATCCAGAAGGATCTGCGCCGCAAAATGCAGATCGATGTGCCGGGCACCGGCATTGCGTTCATTGTGCCGCTGAGCAGCATCGGCGGAAAACGGGCGCTGATGTTCCTCACCGAGCACCAGCCCCTTACATGGAAGGAGGAGAGCACCTTGAAGGATACCCGCTATGAACTGCTGCTGGTGGTGGCAAATCAGGGCTACACCGGCTCCATTATGGATGCTGCCCGCACCGCCGGTGCAGGCGGCGGCACGGTGATCCACGCAAAGGGCACCGGCATGGAGGGTGCAGCTGCCTTTCTGGGCGTGGAGCTGGTGAACGAAAAGGAGCTGGTGCTCATCGTCAGCCGCACCAGCCAGAAGAACACCATCATGAAGGCCATTATGGAGGGGGCAAACCCCAAGGCGGGCGCCATCGTGTTCTCGCTGCCGGTGACCGATACCGCCGGTCTGCGGCTGATGGAAGAGGACGAGGCCCAGCCGGAAGCTGCCCTGTGACCCCTTAAAAATCGATCCCGATATCCGCATTTATCGCCGAAGGCTTGATAAATGCGGATATTTTCGTTATCATAGTAGAAGATACTTCAACTATAAACAAAGGAAGATGAAGATGACGCAATTAACACACAAGCAACAGCAGCTCTTCAACGCACTGTCCATCGTGGTGGGCAACGCGATGTATGCGCTGACTGTGGTATTATTTCTGATGCCCTCCGGCCTTATCACCGGCGGTGCCACCGGTATCGCACTGGCTTTCAACAAGGTCACCGGACTGCCGGTGTCCGCAGTGCTGTTCGTGGTCAACGTGGTCATGCTGCTGCTGGGCTGGTGGGTGCTGGGAAGCCGTTTTGCCCTGAACACCATGGCAAGCACGGTGCTCAGTCCCTTTTTTATGGCACTGTGGGAGCGGCTGCTGGGTGATCTTGTGCTGACCGATGATCTGGTGCTGAACACCGTATTCGCGGGCTTTGGCATCGGCATCTCGCTGGGCATCACCATCCGCGCCGGTGCTTCCACCGGCGGCATGGATATCCCCCCGCTGGTGCTGAACAAGTGGTTCCACCTGCCGGTGTCCAGCACCATGATGGTTTTCGACTTTATCATTCTGGCGGCGCAGGCGGCGTTCAGCCCGGTGCGGCAGTCCCTGTACGGCGTGGTGATGGCCATTATCTACACGGTCGTGCTGGACAAGGTGCTCATGCTGGGCACCGCCGGACCGGATGCGTCCCGCTCTTGTTGACGTTTCGACTGCCAGGGTCAGGACTCACCCTGCCCACCTCCTGTCTGCTTGCCGCACGGCGATAACCGTGCTCTACCGTCAACATTATAGCACAATATTACACGATTGCAAGCGCTATCTGAGGATAAACGCCAGAAATCGCCCGGAAGCGTGTGAAAACAGCCGTATTTGGTCCAATATCAGCCAATTTAAAGTAATTTTAACATGTCTATCTGCGGTATCCTTAGTCTCCCCGTTTCCTTTCCGCTTCATACCCGCCGGGCCGTTCCTCTATTCTTCTTAAATTTTTCCGTTTTTCTCCGGCTTTTTTCACGGGTTTTTCCTCTATAATGAAAAAAATACGGCTGGTTGAAGGTTTTGGAGCCCGCCCCTCGTTTTTATAGAT
>OLOW01002831.1_pt1 | contig 11387 bp, 7 predicted proteins | sample 1672801 | NCBI WGS metagenome assembly OLOW01 (sample SAMEA3136725, study PRJEB25190) | human gut metagenome | biome: human gut; feature: human-associated habitat; material: faeces | place: Austria | collected 2013
CGCCATGTGCGCATAGAAATCTCTGATTTCGTTATGCGTACTTTTGTCCTACGCAGCCGCTTGGATTTCAAAAAGAACCGGGCGGCTGTTCCTATTGAAGGAGAATCCTGCAGGACGGCAAAAATAGGATAAGATAAGAAAAATATCGCCAGGCGTCAGGGCGTCCTGCGTAAAGGAAAAAGCGCGGGCGCGCATCCAAATCGGAAACGCGCCCGCGCTTTTAAAATACCTATGAAATATTTAGAACGTTGCAATTAAGCTGCTTTGTTCTTTTCGATATTCTTCTTGAGCTGTACTTCCGGCTCTGTCGGCATCTTGAAGAACGGAATGAATCTGTCCAGACCTGTGAAGGTTAAGATCAACAGGGAGAATACAGCGATCATTGCCATGAAGTTGAACTTGATGAAGTCCAGGTTTGTCAATTGAACCAGCGGATATACACCGGAAGTGATACCGATGTAGAAACCGAGGTAAACGTGCCAAGGAATCAGCTGGGAACCGAATACGCCCATCGCGTCGCCGAAGGTCGCGTTTCTGAGTCTCAACTTGTACTCAGCTTCTTCGTCCGCGCATACAACGTTATCCTCGGTAACCTGCTTGATAACCGGTCCGATGGTAACGATCTGTGCCATTTCGTCAGCCAGAGCAGCGTTGCCGAGTAAGGAAAGCACTGCGTTCCAGCCGAGGAGGTGTCTGACCTTCTTGGACATCTTTGCAATTAAGTTTGCCAAAGGCGCGAACGCGTCCATCAGCTGCATAACGCCGCCGAAAGCCGCAACCCACATCATCATCGGGATAACCCAGGCACCTGCATCCTCAATACCGGTGAAGAGGTAGTTATCCAGGAATTCCTGTACGCCGCAAGCTGTACCTGCGAAGATACCTAAGATGTAGGAGGAAAGGATACCAGAACCGATACAAGCGAAGGTGTTTACACCCAGAACAGCCAGTACGATAACCAGAACCAAAGGAATAACCATGTAAAGCGCAACGCCGTTCGCAACCTGATCTAAGAGGTCAAGTGCCTGCGGACGTTCTACCGCGAGGAAGTCGAATACTTCCGGAGAAATGTTATCCATAACGGTGGAAGCATCGCCGGAGCCGTGCAGACCCATGACGGAAGCTGCAACGTAGAACGCGATTGCTGCCAAGATTAAGCAGGAAAGAGACCAAACACCCTGGTGTCTGATTCTGTCTGTAACCTGTACGCCCTGGATACCGGAGGATACGATGGTCGTATCGGAGATCAGACCGATGTTGTCGCCGAAGCAAGCACCGCCGGCGATCGCGCAGACAGTCAGATAGATATCTCCGCCTACGATGTGGGATAACCACAGGAAAATCGGTGCGCAGGCTGCGAACGTACCCCAGGAGGTACCGGTCGCAACGGACAGTACGCCTGTGCAGACCAGACCGACGCAAGCGACGGTTCTCGCAGTGACGCCCAGCTTCAGTGCGATGTTTACAACGGAAGCGCCGACACCGAAGCTCATGAAGCAGCTAGCCATAACATAAGCGAGCATCAGGATGAACAGGGCAACGAGGATGTTGCTGACGGAGCCCATCGCGGCATCCAGACATTCCTGCCATTTTTTCTTTTCCACCAGCATCGCGATGATGACCGCTGCGAGGAAAGCGAGAGGAGCCGCGATCATAGCGTCCTGACCATCAAAGAGATGGCCTTTGCCGAAGATCATCAGCCCTGCCAGTACGAATACCGGCACGAATTTGAGAAATGCTTTTAAACCTTTCATTTCTTTTTCTCCTTTGAGTTTGATAAGAATAATTATTTCACAAACAAATTATATAGCAAGGAACGTGCCAAAACTCGACAAAAAAATCGAGCGTTGAAATCTCAACCTTGTATACAAGACTATGTAAATCCTAGCGGTTTTTTAGCACGATAAATTGAACCAAAAATGGTTCTGAACCGATTTTGTAAAACCAAAAATGGGTCAAACTTCTTGACAAGGGGGATAAATATAGTATACTACTAGAGAGTGAGAAGGCATTTTGCTGTTTTTTCGCTGGATTTACGCAAAAAAAAGAAAAAAGAGAGAAAAAGAGGGAGTTTATACCATGAAATATACAGGAACGAAGCGTGCGCTGGAGCCAAAGGGGAGCTTGACGGTTACCGCATGGAAAGTCGATAATCGAAAGGAACTCCAAAGTCGGGAGCTGCGCGTCGCCATTGATTGCATTTCGATGGAGCGGGACAGTCTCCTGCAGATCTGCAGTATCTGCGAATACGACGAGGAAAAAATCAAAGAAAAAATATATAAGATTATCGGAGAACGCGGTAAGCTGCACAATCCGTATACAGAGAGCGGCGGACTGTTTTCGGGCATTGTCGAGGAAATCGCCGAGGACTTTCACGGAGAACGCGCGCTGAAGCCAGGAGACCGTGTGGTCAGCATGACCACCCTGACGGCACTGCCATGTTATCTGGAATCCATCGAGAGCATTGACTTTGAGTACGGTTTTCTGCGCTGCAAGGGCTACGCGATCTGCTTCGAAACGACGCTTCTGCGCGAGATCAATCAATTTGAAGCGCGCCAGATCAAGCACCTGCTGCGCGCGCTGAACGAAGAAGGAAACTTTTGGGGAATCAGCGAGATGCTGACCTCCATGCGGGCGGATAACTGCGTGATCATCGGCAACAGTCTGGTAGAAATCATCCTGTACGCGCGTATGCTCAAAAATCGCAATCCCGATGTGATCATCACCTGCCTGTTTGAAAGCAGCCGCGGCGGCAGCCTGCAGGGGGAAGAAACAGCGCTGCTTGCAGCGATTGGAAGCCTTGTCTCCCATATCATGTTCCTGCCGATGAATCTGCCGCTGGAGACCGCGCACGCGGTATTCGAGGCACAGCGTTACAAACCTGTGGATGTTGTGATCAATCTGGAAGAAATCAAGGGATGCGAGAGCGTTGCCGCGCTGCTCGTTCGCTCCGGCGGACTGGTCTGCCACACGAATATCGGCAACGCCTATTCGAAAGGCATGCTGATTGCGGACAGCCTGGGTAAAGAGGTTGTCAATTACGCACTGGACGGAGTCTGCGCGCATACCTTCGACTACGCGATGCAGCTGGTCGTGAGTACGCAGGATGTATTCGCGAATTTGGACGATTTTTACGCCAAGTCGCAGATCAATCACCTCAAAAAACGGAAGCCTGCCGTCATGAAGGAAGAACGAACCCAAATGGCCGCGAAGCAGATCGATGGTTTCCTTTATATGAGCCCGGCGACCGAGTTCATGGTCGAGGAGGTGTTGAACGTGGCACAGTACGACTGCAACGTCATCATCCAGGGCGAAACCGGCGTCGGCAAGGAAAAAGTCTTTGATCTGTTGCAGCAGAACAGCCCGCGGCGTTCTCAGCCCTGCGTCAAGATCAATTGCGCGACGATCCAGGAAAATCTCGCCGAGTCGGAATTCTTCGGCTACGAGAAGGGTTCCTTCACCGGCGCGGCAACGAGCGGCAAAGAGGGTTATTTTGAGATTGCCAACAACGGCACGCTCTTTCTCGATGAAATCGGCTCCCTGCCGCTTGCCATGCAGTCCAAGCTGCTGCGCGTTCTACAGGAGAACAGTTTTTATCGGGTCGGCGGAACGACACCGAAGAATGTCAACGTGCGCGTCATCTGCGCGAACAATATTCCGCTGCAAAAGCTGGTCAACGAAGGCAAGTTCCGAGAGGACCTGTATTATCGTCTGAATATCTGCTGTATCAACGTGCCGCCGCTGCGGGAACGTCCGGAGGATATCGAGTGCCTGGCCGCGGCATTCATTGACCATTACAGCTTGAAGTACGGCATTCAAAAAACCTTCACGCCGGAGGCTTATCAAAAGCTGGAGGAATATCACTGGCCCGGCAATGTCAGAGAGCTGGAAAATACAGTGCATCGTCTTTACATCAGCGAGCGCGAGCGGCAGATCGGTGAGGACGCGGTGGATGAGCTTCTGAATGTCAACGTATATAATGAAAGCATGATTGACCTCAAACGCGAGGTGCGCCGCGAAGAAAGCCTTGATTTCAACAAGATCATGGACGAGCAGGAAAAAAAGCTGATTGCCTACGCGCTCAAAAAAGAGGGCACAACGCGTAAGGCAGCGGAGTTTTTGAATATTCCGCAGACCACGCTCGCACGCAAAAAAATCAAGCATCAGCTCTAAAGCGCGGCCAGATGCCTTCGCCGCCCTACACGCGCGAAACACGTTTCCCCTTCGCCGCATGGTCCGCACGAAACACAGTTTGTCTGCTGGCACATTGCGAGGGCTTTTGCGGCACGTTTATGACGATTTGGACGGACAGCGTTTTCATACAGCACAGTGCCTTTCAATTGGGATAGGGCGCCGGCGCGCAAAAATGAAAATCCGAGGTGTATGGGGCACCTCGGATTTCCAGTTCATTCTTTATTTATTTTCTGTTAATTTAACTTGTTCGCAAGTAGGATTGTGTTTTGGTCGCCGGCCTATTTCATAGTCCAGGTCTGGATCTTAAAGTCCTGACCGACTTCCTTGAGAGAGTCAAATCCCGCGATGATGGTTGCTTTGATCTCATCGTCTGTAAAATCGTGAAAGTCACGCTTTGCGATGTTTTCCATCGCGACTTTGATCGTTTCTGCTGCAGTCTGCGGGTCCATGCCATTGTAAGGAACGGTGCTGATTGCTTCGTTGAATGCGTTGTCTAATAATTCTTTCTTGTTAGCCATAATAATTACCTCCATTTTTTTACATCTTTTGATTCGTTCTTTGGGGATACTCTGTTTCATCCCTTGTTGCACCTATATATAGCAAAAGGCGTGCCAACTTTCAAAAATACGAAAAAAGCGTAAAAAAAACAAAAAAACGGGGAAAATGATAAAAAAACAGCCGTTTTTTTGTTATAATCTTCAAAACGAGAAAAAATGTAAAAAAGAAAGAGCCAAAAATGGGTCAAGACCTGGGCGGTTTGACCCATTTTTGGCTCGATGTTGACCAAGATTCGGTTCAAAGGCAGTGGGACAGGGCGAAGCCGCGCGCACCTCTGCTACTCGATGGATTTTAAGGATTCCGCCATATTGATCTTGTTCAGGCGGAAGTACATCGCGCAGTTGACGATCAGCGCGAAGGCGAAAGTCATCACGAGCGCCAGCAGATAGCTGCGCGGCTCTACATGCACGTCGAAGCTCAAAAGATCGACTTGAATCTCATTCATCACGAAGGTATGGAACCATTTGCCGACCGGCATGCCGACCAGCGCCGCGATGGCAGTGAGCACGATGTTTTCTCGGAAGACGTAAGCATTCGTCTCGCTCGGATAAAAGCCGAGCACCTTGATGGTCGCAATCTCGCGGACACGCTCTGTGATGTTGATGTTGGTCAGGTTGTATAGCACAATGAATGCCAAAGCGCCGGCGCAGACCATGATCAGGATGATGACGTAATCCAGACTGGCCATCATATTGCTGACGCGGTCGCGCATATCCTGTGTGATGCTGACAGAGGCTACGTGCCGCGCGTTCATCAGCTCTGCGCCATCCGCGCGCGGGTCCTCCAAAACGCCGTCTGCATCGCGATGTCCGATGACATAGGCCGTGTTGATTTCCGGATGTCCCCATGCGCCGCGGTAGGTATCGAGGTCAATATAGACGTAATTGTAAACATGGTTTTCACACAAGGCGGCAATGGTAAGATCCATTTCGCGCATGTCGCTGTCGTAAACCGTCAGCGTGTCACCGACCGTCAGCTTGAGATTTTCTCCGAGATTTTTGTTGATGATACAGCTGCCGTCTGTCGGATAATCGAGCAAGCGGTCTTCGTCCTTAAGCGTGATAAAATCCGCGATCGGGTCAGCGGGATCCGCGACGATCATGTTGACAGACTTGATTTGTGTGCCAGTGTGCACGTCTACCGAGAGCGCGTTGAGGAACAGCGCCTCGTCAATGTAGTCCGCGTTCTTTGTCAGGAAGGTTTCCTGCTGCGCTTCACTCATGTCGCGGTCGAAGGTGACAGTGTAATCGTTGTGAAAAATTTCGTCGTATTGCACACTGATGATATTTTTGATGGAATCCGACAGCCCCATCGCGGTGATCAGCAGCGCCGTACAGCCGCAGATGCCCAGCACCATCATAAAGAAACGCTTTTTGTAGCGGAAAATATTGCGCAGGCAGACCTTGTGCAGGAATTTGAGGCGATTCCATATAAACGGTACATGCTCCAGCAGAATACGCTTGCCGAGCGCCGGCGACTTCGGCCGGATCAGTTCCGCGGGCACATTCACAAGCTCCGCGTAGCAGCAGTAAATCGTCGTGCCCACACAGCAGAGGATCGCCGCGAGGATGGAGAGCGCGCCCAGCGTACCGTTGACAACGAAGATGAGGTCGGCGAAGTCGTACATCATGCCGTAAGCGGTCCAAATAACGGATGGGAACAGATAGATGCCGCCAAAAAATCCGATCAGACCGCCGATCAGCGAGGCACTGCCCGCGTAGAACATATATTTTCCGAGAATCCGTCCCTTGCCGTAGCCGAGCGCCTTGAGCACACCGATCTGCGTGCGCTGCTCATCGATCATGCGTGTCATCGTAGTCATGCAGACCAGGGCTGCCACGAGGAAGAAGAATACCGGGAACACCCTGGCGATGGAATCTACGATACTGGTATCATTGTCAAAGCAGACGTAACCGATATTGGTGTCGCGGCCGAGGACGTAGGTTTTTGGATTTTCGATGTCGTCCACTTTTTTGCGCGCGTCTTCGATCTCCTCTTCGGCGTCCGCGACTTTTTTCTTTCCGTCCTTCAGTTCCTTGCGGCCGTCAGCCAGTTCTTTTTTGGAATTTGCAAGCTCCCTGCGGCCCTTCGCCAGCTTTTCGTAGCCGTCGTTCAGCTTGTCTTCTCCAGCCTCGATCTTTGCCTTCGCGTCCGCGAGCTCCTTGGCGGCAGCTTCAAACTGTGCGTCCGCCTGCGCCTTTGCTTCCTGATATTGCGCAAGAGCTTGATCGTAGTACGGGGTGCCCGCGGCGGCATCGATCTGCGCTTTCTGCGCGTCGAGCTGCGCATAAGCATCAGCCTTTTGCTTTTCGTAATCTGCAAGTCCTGTCTCATAGTCCTTTTTGGACTGTGTCAGTTCCTTTTTGGAAGTGTCGAGTTTCTTTTGGTTATCGTCCAGCTCTTTCTGCCCGTCGCGGATCTTTTTCTCGCCGTCCGCGAGCTCTTTTTCCGCGTCCGCGAGCTCTTGCTTGGCGTCATCGAGCTTATCCTGCGCCTCGGACAGCTTATCGTTGGCTTCGGTGACGATCTCGTCATATCGGCTGCTTGCGCAGGTTTCAAGGGCGTCCTCCAGCGGCGTTTTCACCGCGTCCGCATTCTTTTTGTACGCGTCGGAATAGATCTTGCCGCCTTCGGCAAGGCAGACATAAATCTCGGTATAAACCTCGCTGTCCCATCCGTCCTCCGGTATATAAAGGTAGGTTGCGACGCTGCCGTTGCCCAAAGAGGTCGAGCCGCGCTCAAAATTCAAGTAGAGCGGAGACTCGCAGATGCCGACCAGTTCGTATGTATCATAGGCGAGCAGGTCTTTCGTATCCTGCTTGTTGTTGTCGGTGATGCGGATTTTTTTGCCGATATCGTCCGCGCTGAAATAGCGCGCGTCACCGACGCATTGATTCGGTTTGTCCGGCAGATTTCCGGCTTCGAGCGCGGGGGTATTGATATCGGAAAGCAGCGTGTGCAGCTTGGCAACCTTTTCGCCGGTTTCTGCGTCTGTGTCTCCTTTTTTGTCTGTGAGCAGAAAAAGCGCGTCGGCGGAATAGCTGCCGCGGGCCTTGGCGATACCGTCCAGGGCTTGCATTTTTGTAACGTCTTTTTCCTCCAGACCGAGCGTGGACATCAATTCATAGTCATAGAAATTGTGCTGCGCGTAGAAGGTGTCACCCGTCAGAATAAAATCCTCTTTGCAGATTTTGAGCCCGCAAAAGAAGCCGACGCCCAACGCACAGATCGCCAGGATCGCGATCCAGCGGCTGAAGCTGCCCTTGATCTCCCGCAGCGTGGATTTGGTCATCGCGTTTTTCATAAACTCTGCCGCCTTTCTACCATTCGATGGTTTCGACCGGAACGCGGTGCGCGTTTCGCTCCACTGAGGAAACGGTTCCGTTTTTGACATGGATGATGCGGTCGGCCATCGGCGCAATCGCGGTATTATGCGTGATGATCACGACGGTCATACCGGTTTCGTGCGCGGTATCCTGCAGCAGTTTGAGAATCGCCTTGCCGGTATTGTAGTCCAGAGCGCCGGTCGGCTCGTCACAGAGCAGCAGTTTCGGATTCTTGGCGAGCGCGCGCGCGATGGCGACACGCTGCTGCTCACCGCCGGAGAGCTGCGCCGGGAAATTATTGATGCGGGAAGCAAGTCCGACCTTGGCCAGTGCTTCCCCGGCGTCCATCGGATTCTTGCAGATCTGCGCGGCCAGCGAAACGTTCTCGAGCGCGGTCAGGTTCTGAATCAGATTGTAGAACTGAAAAACAAAACCGATCTCGTAGCGTCGGTATCTTCGCGGCAGGAGCGACGCGCGCGACAGCGCCGCGGGCGTTGTATTTGGAAATCTCTTTACCATCGAGAAATACTCTTCCTTCGGAGAGCGTGTCCATGCCGCCAAGGATATTCAGCAGCGTGGTCTTGCCCGCGCCGGACGGGCCGACGATGACACAGATCTCACCTTTTTCAATCTCAAACGAGGCGTCGCGCAGTGCCTCAATGGTGATTTCTCCCATATGGTAGACTTTTTTTACGTGCTCAAATTTTACAAAAGGTTCCATGGATAGTCTAGATTCCTTCCTATGTTGTAATGTTAAGACCATTATACACGATTTTTTAGTATTTTAACAGAATAAATCTGTGTTTCCACGCGGAAAATATGATGAAAAAACTGATCATGAGCAGAAACATCGCGGCGAAGGTCAGATAATTGACGGTAAGGGGGTCCAAAAGCTGTGTTTTGGACAGCAGCGGGAAGGTCGCAAGTCCGATGGGGAAGGCGAGCGATACCTGCGCGAGCCGTTCACAAAATTCCGTCGGTCCATATAGATAGTAGACGAGAATCGGCAGCAGAATGAGCAGCAGCGTAAGTGCCGCGCCGAGCGCCAGACAACCCAGATGGAAGGACCAGAGAGAAGGCGTTTCAAAGCCGAAGCACATGATGGTGATCTCCGTCAAAAAAATCAGCAGCACGCAGCCGCTGTAAACCCCTTTGCGTTCGATGAACCATGCGCAGCAGAGGGGCCCCGCGGTAAGCGCGGGGTACATGGCTTGCAGAGTTGTGAAGCCGGAAAGTGTCAGAGCCGAGCGTTGTGAGAAAGTTACGAGAAAAAGCGCGAGGCTCAGGGACAGGCTCAGAATCAGGGTGTAGCAAAATACCTTGCAGGTGCTGCGAAAACGCAGACAGGAAAGTCTGCGCCCGGAGCGCGGAGAGGTTTGCGCCTCGCTTTGCAGCAGGAACCGCGGCGGGCGCTCCAAAAAACAGAGAACTCCTATGAGCATCAGCGCGCCCGCCGCGAGCAGCGCAGGATAAGGGAAGCTTTCCAAAAGGATTTTCCACAGCAGACCGCAGGCAAAGGCAGCTGCCCAGACGACGCCCAAGAGCCGCGTTTTGCTGAATCGAAACCAGCTGACGATCAGATTGGCGGGCAGAAGCAGCGCGAGTCCGCTGAAGCTGACTCCCGCGAGTACCGCGCCGCCGACCGCGAGGATATCGTTTTCTCGGATAAAAAAGAGAAACCAGCCGCCGCAGCTCAGCAGAACATAAAAAAAGGTCCAAAGCTGAAACGGCAGCATGGTATAGCAGCCAAGCGCCAGCGGCACGCCGATGATCAGACCGCAGAGGAATCCCGCGGAAAACAATAAGGAATGATCTATGCATAAAAATCCGACAAGCGGACTGATGACGATAATCAGGCCGATAATATTGCGGCTCAGATAAAAGCAGCGCATCACGAGAGCAAACTCCTCCAATTCGATACTCAAATTCTGTATAGACTTAGTATGAAAAGGCACGCGGAGATTATACTTTGCATTTTCTGCTAAATCACGCGAAAGCAAGCACGCGAAATTTCGCGAGGCAATGCGGCCTTGCGCGGAAAAGTCTTGTAAAATACGCGGTTTTGCGACGCGAAAATCCCACGAGGCATACGAACTTGTTGAGCACGCGAAATTCTGTAAGGCAGGCGGCCTTGCTATGCACGAGACAGTGCTGAGCGCGCGAGAAAATTCACTGCAAAAGACGGCAAAGAGATGCCAAAACAGACAAAGTTCCCATTTTCGTAACTTTTGGGCAAAAAGATGTAATGCGACCCCGCGTTTACGCCAGAGAAACCGCTGTTATCAAAAATAATGGAAGAATTTCCCGTATAGTTTTTTGAAATTTGTAGCATGAGACAATGAGGTTTTTGTTTTATTGGAGAACAAAACAAAAAATAAGAGAGACGCGTCTGGAAAGATGTGCTGCGCGAGAAGCCCAGTACGCCGCGTTATATCTTTTAACGCTTTTTTGCCCCAAAAGCGGCTCTTGCCGGAACATCGGGGGCAATGTCACGCGGATTGCTTGTGGTAACGCTGAAAAGAAAAAGCGGTACTTGTCGGAACATCGGTGGCAATGCCACGCAGATCGCTTGTGAGAACTTTGAAAGAAAAAGCGGTGCTTGTCGGAACACCGGGGGCAATGTCACGCAGATCGCTTTCGGGAAGTACGAAAGAAAAAGCGGCGTTTGCCGGAATGTTTGGGAAGATGCAAAGGTGTAGATTTGCAGAAAAATGCGGAATGAGGGTTGCAAAATGACAAAAACATGGTATGATAGGAACATGAAAAACGCGTCTTTTGGCGCAATATGAGGCCATATTGATGATGATGAGATAGAACGAAAATCGGAGCGACTGATATGAAAGCATTTTTGGAAACAAAACTCGGCCTTGTCTTTGACGGAGTTTGGCAGATGAGAGAAATTCTGTTCTTGCTCGCGGCAGCAGCGTTTTGCCTTTTGCTGCTCGCGCTTGCGGCACAGCTGATCCAAAGAATCGTTAACAGCCGGAAACTGAAAAAAGACACGATTTTTAGCCATCGTAAGAATAAATATAAAGATGGAATCGGGAAACGCAGAAATCGAAAGTATTAGCGATGAGAAGAAGATCGCAAAGATGTAATCCGGTCAAAAAGATGAAACAATCTTAGAAACCCATGGTAAACCGGAACGGTTCACAACCGATCGGCACGAAAAAAGCATTGCCATGGAAAGCGCCGAAAAGCCATGAAAAACCGGAATGGTTGGAATAGGAAAGACGGAACGGAAGGATTGACAAAGAAAAAAGAAAAAGGTATGTATCCCCGCAGAGGCGGGGGTATTTTTTTGCCATT
>OLOW01002832.1_pt1 | contig 11381 bp, 12 predicted proteins | sample 1672801 | NCBI WGS metagenome assembly OLOW01 (sample SAMEA3136725, study PRJEB25190) | human gut metagenome | biome: human gut; feature: human-associated habitat; material: faeces | place: Austria | collected 2013
CTCGGGTTTTCTGTGACCTTCGCTCACAAAAAACACCTCGCGGGATATTACCAGTAAACAGTAACCCATTTAATCAATATTGTTAACCCTACAGCCCGCTAATACAACAACAAGCGTGTCTCCACCCTCGGTATTCTCAAATGAACTGGTTCCAAGCGGCAGACCGGTTACTTCTACTGTATCATCCTCGAAAACATCATCCAATTCTCCATTATAATAAACAGAATACTGCTGTTCTTCTCCATCTATCAGATTTAGCCATGTCAGATAATGTCCTTCTTCCATTTCCTCTTCCTGAACCTGTATTACGTATGCGTCCGAAATTCTCATCAGCTTATCACCATATCTGGATGGATTTTTGTTGATATGGCGAAAATCCAGTTCTGCATCTATCATTTCATCCGGTATTACCAGTTCTGGTGAAGCAGGGAAAAAATCATCATGTTCTTCCAGAAAAGTTTCCGCCTTCTCCGTTAATGTATACTCTGTACTGCATTGATCCTGTATATATGTATACAGATCCAGTGCTGTATAGCTTGCACCTGTATTCTCTGAGGCATATACATTTAAACTGTCCAGAGGTGTTACTCCCTGTAAAATAACCGCTGATAATGCTGCTATTGCGATCCTTTTCATAATTGTTTTTGCTGCCATAGTTATCCCCCTTTTCTTTTGTAGCATTTACTGTTAATTATATCTTCGCTCTTTCTTTAATATCCTCTACAAATGCTGTAGCTATTTTCTTTCTGTTGGAATATACAACCGCTTTGTTCCCGCTTCTCAGACATATCGTTATTTTATAATTTGAGCCTGCCCATATAAACAGGAGAACACATTCTGCTTTGTCACAGCATTTTCTTTTTCCTGTGTAGCCTGTACTTGAGTTTCCAGTGCTTCCATATTACTTTCCCCTCTTATTTCAGTTTTTACCGACCAATGTCTGCAGCAGTGCAATGGGTATTGTCACAAATCCTGCAACCATACAGATAATAAAACGTGTCATGTAGAAGTATGTTGCATTGGAATAAACATACACTTTCTTAGACCACCATATCTTATTAGTCGCCCAGTATGCTGCCGCTATGTAAGCGATCATAAGTATTGCTGCCATAGTTTTCACCTCGCTTATGTACAATCTTCAGTAATTCATTTAGAGGATTATTATAATTCACTCATCCTTTATTACACTCATTATAACCTTCTCTTGTCAGCTTTTCATTCACTGGCAGTATATGTTTTATGCCACAGCAACAATAATTTTCTCACTTATAACCGAATATTCCTTATGTCTTATACTCGATACTCTCAAATATAAAATTTACAATTTTCTTTGATAATTGACGAAATACTGAGAATATGCTTTAATGGATTCAGCATAAACACTTCAAGAGAACAACCATAGTTCTCAACTACGCATTTACACCAACGATACATGTATCATATCTCACAAAAAGAAATGGGGGAACGCAAATGGGACTTATAGCTATCAGTAGTCTGATGCTCTTGGGCGGTATGTATCTGATGATCGCATTCGCATGGTGGCTTCTGCAGATCATTGCCAACTGGAGAATCTTTACCAAAGCAGGAGAGGACGGATGGAAAAGTATTATTCCAATATATGGCGATTATATTTCTTATAAAATCGCATGGCAGCCTGCATATTTCTGGCTGACATTGGTTCTTGGAATCGTATCTTCCTGCTTACAGGAAACTCTTGAAACAAACGACAGTTTAATGATCTCAATGATCATCGTACTGATCAAAATCATACTTGCCATAATCAGCATTATGTACAGTGTTAAACTTGCAAGAGCTTTTGGCAGAGGCACAGGATTCGCCATTGGCCTTATCTTCTTACAGCCAATCTTCATGCTGATTCTTGGCTTTGGCGATGACAGATACTATGGGGCAGATAAATAAGTATATATGTAAAAATCCCCGGAACTTACGTTCCGAGGATTTTTACATATATACAGATTACAGTTTATTATAGAATTCTGTTGTCAAAATATTCTTTTACCGTTTCACAGCAAAAATCAGAATTGTCAGTCCACTGGAGCAGACAGATAACTTGCCAGACAATATCCAGATGAACCTTGATAATACACAGAAATAAATCCGTTTCCGGCATCTCCGAATGTAGCAACGGCTGTTCCCAACGGAATCTGACAGATTTCAGCAGCATTTACATCTGGATTTGTTCGAAGAGTAATACTTTCATTGCAGTTAATCACATAACGTGTATGTGGAATCGGAGCACCTTCTGTTGGTTCTTCATATTTAGTAACCTGAGTAAGTGCAATCCATCCGTATGTTCCATTATAATTTGTATAGCCCCATGAATTTCCATTGGAAGCCACTGCTTCCTGAGTTACAGTCAGAACTGTTCCATTTGGAATCATGTCTGGAAGAACTTTGTCATACTCCACTCCTGCGCCACAGCGCATGTTTACACCGCCATCCGGGGCTGTTACTTCTACATCATAAGAATTTCCATGGGTTGGAATATCTCCCGGTGCAAGTAGTGCTATCTTATCAGCAAATTCTGTATAGTTTTCATTTGCATTAAGTTCCCTTGATTCTATCAATGTTTGCACAATATCTTTTCCGCTCTTTGTAATTCGTGTTATCTCCTGATATCCTTGATATCCATACAAAAAATACATTCCATTTCCATCTGGGGCTGTATAAAATAATCCCTGTCTGCCTACATTTCCAATATAGCTCACATCTTTTCCATCTTCCAATGTATAAATATCATTTACCCAATCAGCAAGACAGGTGCCATGTGATATAAGTAACTCTCTTATTCCGTCCTGATCAATATCATATAAAGCCAAGGAAATGCCAAAATCTCCGGAAGTGGCTCCTGCATCTGCTATTACATTTTCGTATGCAGCATACTCCGTCATATCTTTGTAATTCGTTGGATTTGATGCCATTACCTCAACATTTTGTCCTAATATTGAACTGGTTGTAATCAGCAAACTGGCAACTATTGATACTCTAACTAAATTTTTATTCTTTTTCATATCTATACCCCACTTTCTCACTCATATACAATTCTGTTATTTACATCAAATTCATTACATTTTCAAGATGATCTGTAGTTCCATCACTTCCCCTTCTATTTGTTATCTTTTCTACACCCAAAACAGCATTAATATATCCATGTTTGCAGTTTCTACTCTTTATTATACTTTTTCTTCTTCAAATACTCAATCATTAATCACCATTGAATAACTAATTGTTTTTTTCTTTCGTTACTGTTCAGACCCAATGTCATTAACTTAAGCAATTTGCCAATACTGCATTGATGAAAATATCAGCAGAAGGATTTAATTATGATAAAAAAGGGAATATTGAGGGATTAAGATGCAATGTCTTGCTGAAATTCGGGTATAACAAAAAGACAAAATCAATATTTAACATTGAAATTTGTCTAAAGATGAAATATAGTAATATACCACCTTCTGCAATAACTGGTTTATCCACCATTTTTGTGTTAATATAAAAGTAATAAAATACATTTAAGGACAAGAAGGGTGTAAATATTATGGATATTTCAGATTTTGTTAAGAAAGCAAAAGAATATAATGTTCTTGGAATCAAAATTTCAAAAGATAATGAACTTGCAGCAGAGTGGTACAGCGAACCGGAATGCAGAAGGAATATTTATTCTGCAACAAAGAGCTTCACATCCTGTGCAGTTGGCTTTGCTGTTCAGGAAGGGCTGATCGATCTTAATGAAAAACTAACAGAAGCATTTTCAGGTGACTTGCCGGAGTGTATAGATGAGAACCTGAAAGAAGCAACTGTTCGTGATCTTCTTACCATGTGCCTTGGACAGGAGAAGGGCAGTCTGATGGGAGAACAACGACCTTTATATGAAGAAGATAACTGGGTAAAAATGTCTCTGGCTATTCCCTTTAAGTATAAGCCGGGTACACATTTTGTGTATAATAACGTTGGCCCCTATCTGGCAGGCATTCTTGTACAGAGACGCTCCGGCTGCGATCTGGTTTCTTACCTTACACCCAGACTTTTTTCCAAACTTGGAATAAAACGTCCTACATGGGAGACTGATCCACTTGGAAACAGTTTTGGAGCCGGCGGATTATTTCTGACCCTTTCTGAACTTCATAAATTTGGACTGTTTTATCTTAACAAAGGCAAGTGGAATGGAAAACAGATACTGTCTGAGAAATGGATAGAAGAAAGTACAAAGGCAGCTGATGTTGGATACTATGGTTATCTTTTCTGGCGTGGTGAATATAATTCTTTCCGGGCGGATGGAAAATACTCCCAGATATCTATGATCCTTCCGAAAAAAAACGCAGTCGTTTCGTTTGTTTCAGAATGCCGCAGGGGAGACGAACTTCTGAAGACAGTTTATGAGCTTGTCTGCGCAAAACTGTAATATCTTTTCTCCGCGGAAAACCAGACTCCTCAACATCCTAAACAACTTTTTTCCAGGTATGCAAAAAAACACTTTCCTTTTCTGAAAAAAAGCAATATAATGCTTCACGCAAGAAGATGGTTCTGCCGGCGAAATAAATCCGACCAGAAGAAAAGGTTATCGCTGACACCATCTATTCTGTTTTGCAAAATCTGGCATATTACAGAGAAATAAGAAATGAGGAAATAGAGTGAAAAGAATATGTATAGCAATTTCATCAAACGCTAAAGACACCACCATGCACCTGGAGATCTATGCACCGGAATATAAGGGCGATCTCAAAGGCCTGATCCAGATCTGCCATGGAATGACAGAATATATGGGAAGATATGTGGAATTTGCAAAGTATTTTACCAGCCGCGGATACATTGTCTTTGGCAATGACATCATCAGCCACGGACACAGCACCACACCAAAATCATCCTGTTTGTACATTAATAACTGGAACGACACAGTTAAAGATATGGTATCAGCAAGGGAATACGTTGTCCGGAAATACCCAAACCAGCCTATCTATCTTTTGGGATTTTCTCTGGGTTCCTTCATTGTAAGGACAAACGCTGATCTGACTCCCTACAAAAAAGAAATCCTGATCGGTACCGGTGCGCAGTCCGCTTTCCTGATGAGGATAATGAGAACCTGGATTGGGAAAAAATATACCGGAAAGATGTCCTGTGCTTCTGATAAGATCTATGATCTGATGTTCGGTACATATGGCAAAAAGTTCAAAGGCAGACCGGCCAATTACTGGCTCCTGACCGATAATGAAAAGAGAAAGGAATACACTGGTGACAGTCTTGTTCGTCAGGAGGTGTCTCCTGCTTTTTTCTGCGAGTTTTCCAAAGGCATGGAATGTGCCAGCCGAAACCTAAAAAATCCGAATAATACCATTCCAACTTTATTCCTGTATGGAAAAAAAGATCCGGTATCCGGTTTTGGAAAAGGCGTCCGAAAGGTATACAAAGCATACAAAGAAAACAACCCGGATACGGAGATCAGAAGCTTTCCCGGAACTCACGATATCCTGCATGACTCCGGATATGAATCGGTGTTTAAGACAATCGCCGATTATTTGAGAAAATAATACTACAATCAGAACCCGATGCTCTACCCTGAAAAGCTGCTCCAGTCGTGCGGGCTGTCCAGTCTCCCTTCGTACTCCTCTTTATTCTCCGCATGTATAATAAACGGAGCAATATCTGCCTGCAGTCATTGCACAAATGCAATGATGCGGGCTACCTTATAACATGAGAAAAGCATTAAACAAGGAGACTCACGCCAAAACTATGAATCTCCTTGTTTAATAAAGGTTCGAAGTATCCCTCCGGGTATATCTATATCTTATTTTTGATTAATCTCTGCGAATCCAGCAGCATCAATTTTTAATTCTATTTTTTCGCCTTTTTTAAGTTCTTTCCATTGAGAAAAATCCATTTCATATCTTCCTGTTTCGGTCTTGCCCTTCTTTTTCTCATATGTAGCGGTCACAAAATAATGCTCTTCTTCTGCTCCTGTTCTCTGTCCGTCTTTAAGTTTCGGTTCCGGCCAGGAAGGGTTCTGATCATTGCCGGAACTTTTTGCAGTATCGACAACCGTCCATTTGTCTATTTCATAGTAATATTTTGTAGCATACACAGGCTCCTTCCGGTAGACTGGTTTTTCTACATCTTCGGTGTAGGTTTCCTCAGTATATACCGGAACGCTTTCCGTTTGCTCCTCAAAATATCCATTTCCAAGATCAACATAAGAACTCTTCTCTTCGTAGTGGTCTATGACACTGCGTGTTTTGGTTTCTGTAACTGTCTCGTAATGGTCGAGAACGTCTTTGTAGGATTGAATTTCACTTTTTGTATATTGCAGCCTCGCATCATCGGGCAGCGACCAGTCACTTTCATTGTGAGTTACAACCTCTTCAATGTCAATGGTTCTTTCCCAATCCAAGTCATCAATCGTTACGTTTTTGATCTTCGGTGCCAGGCATGACATCATGCCAAAAATGATTGCTGCGAAGATTCCCAGAATGAGCAGCATCCGCCTCAGAAACATATTTAATTTCATCCGGCATATAGAATTTTGTATTTTCGTCCTGCGGATGCCCACAATCGGGACAGGTTTTTTGACCGGCTCTAATCCTTTTATTCCCACAAAACGGGCAATCCCAGAGACCTTCGATTATCTTTCCCATACAGACTCTCCTCTTCCTTCCCTCAATAACAATTTCAACAAGTATTTAGATTTCTCTTCAATTTTATAATTTTCTGCAGTTTTTTTATTTGCTCATTTATAGATTACTGTTTCTTTTTCATCTCTGCTACTCTGTCCAGAATCTGTTTCTTTAATTCTTCTACATTATCGGTCCGATATTTTAATCCTGCTGCGGAGATATGTCCTCCACCGCCAAAAGGTTTCAACAGTTCATTAACATTGATCCATTTCCCGTCTGAACGGAAAGAACATCTCCACCCGTTTTCTTCTTCCTCATACATGGTAAAACCAAGTTCAATATCGTCGCAATCGCGCAGGATGGTGCTGATACAGTGGATGTCTTCGTATGTGATATCTTTTTCAGCAATTTCCTTCTGTCCCATAATAACATAGGCAACCCGGCCATCCATCGCACGTACTGCTCCATGAAGAATATCGGCTCTTTTGTACAAAATGTCCAGGGTATCACTGTGTAAGGTTTTCATAATCCTGCCATGGTCAACTCCCATAGCCATCAGATCAGCTACTGCCTGAAAAATACCCTGGTTTGCCCTTGCCAGTCCTCCGGTATCATGCAGGATGCCAAGGTAAATATAATCTGCGGCATTGGGGTACGCTTCTTTTTGGGCTGCATTTAGAAGCAGTTCGGAAGAAAGCATATGGTATACATTTTCCGCACACGCCTCAGAAACCTTTGTCCAGTTCACATCTCCGTATCCTTCATTGGAAGCGTGATGATCAACAACAATGCTGGCAGCGGCATTTTGGTAATATTCCAATCCGATCATACGCTCCAGAGTTGCATTATCACAGACTATGACACAATATTGTTTTCCGGATATGTCCGGCATCTCAAAAGGAACAAATGTCTTATCTTCCACGACCATTTTTTTCGGGCCGCACTCCAGCGTTTTTGCAAGGTATGGAAACACCCTGTATTGTGGATAATTGACATGGATATAGTGCGCAAGGCTCATCACCGATCCGGCAGCATCACCATCCGGATTTAAGTGTCCCAGAATCACTACAGTGTCCAGATTGTGCGTCTGCATGGTTTCATCAAAAACAGTATCAAAATTAAACTCTGTCATTCCTACCTCCTTCGTATATCACTTCCCTGTTATATTTTAATTTTATCATCTAGCAGATCAGATAGCAAGTTGTGGGCACATACAAGCCAAAATTCGTTCCAGATTGCATTATTTTGCGGAATTGCTACCGAATCAAAAAGAGACAAAAGAGACCACTTGTCTCTTTTGATCTCTTTTCTGTCTCTTTTAAAAAAACTATAGCAATTTCATAAGATTTCTATAGTTTTTTCAGGGTTTCTGTACTATAATGAAACCCATAAAGAGATTGTCATATCAAAAATAGTAATCTAATTTTCTGCCAGAAAATCAGATCATCTCCCCTCAAACTGGAAATTCAGGGAAAGTTGTTCTGATATTATTATGAAAAAGATGATCGAAGCCCAGGAAAGACAGATGTCCAGTGGTTCCCAGGGCGGACAGTACTAATCAGATAAAAGCCTCTCAGTTGAGAAACTAAAAAAAACCGATGGTGATGACTGAAAACAGTCAAATCCATCGGTTTTTCTATAAAAGCGAATTAATAAAATCAGATCATCCCTATCAGATGTACGATCAGTGCAGCCACCCAGGCAATCACACACTGCCATACCACAACACCGACAGCCCATTTGCTGCCCATTTCACGTTTGATCGAAGCGATAGCCGCCACACATGGTGTATAGAGCAAACTGAATACCAGCAGGGATGCTGCTGCCAACGGAGTCAGTACAGAGGCAATATTTCCACTGAAAAGTACTTCCAGAGTAGATACCACGCTCTCTTTTGCCATAAATCCGCTGATAAGAGCTGTACAGATTCTCCAGTCTCCCAGTCCGATTGGTTTAAATATAGGTGCCAGGACTCCCGCCACCATTGCCAGAATACTGTCTGCAGAATCTTTTACAAGATTTAAATGCAGATCAAAGCTCTGCAGGAACCAGATTATCATTGATGCAAGCAGGATAATAGAAAACGCTCTCTGCAGGAAATCCTTTGCTTTTTCCCACAAAAGCTGACCTACATTCCTTGCTCCCGGCAACCGGTAATTGGGAAGTTCCATGACAAACGGTACGGGATCTCCCTTGAAAAGAGTTCTGTTATACAAAAATGCCGCCAGGATTCCCACCAAAATTCCAAGCAGGTAAAGACCTGCCATAATAAATCCGCCCTTCTTCGGGAAAAAAGCACTTACAAAGAAAGAATAAATCGGCAGCTTCGCAGTACAGCTCATAAATGGAGTCAGCAAAATCGTCATCTTTCTGTCACGCTCACTTGTAAGTGTACGTGTGGCCATAACAGCCGGAACCGTACATCCGAATCCGATCAGCATTGGTACAATGCTTCTTCCGGAAAGGCCGATCTTACGCAGAAGTTTGTCCATCACAAAAGCAACACGTGCAACGTATCCGCTGTCTTCCATAAGAGACAGAAAGAAAAACAGGGTTACGATAATCGGCAGAAAACTGAGTACACTTCCCACACCTGTAAAAATACCGTCAATGACCAGGCTATGCATGGCACTGTTTACATTTGCTGCTGTCAGTGCTGCTTCTACCAGCGCAGAAACCTTATCAATTCCAATCTCCAGAAGCCCCTGAAGCCACGCTCCGATCACATTAAAGGTAAGATAAAATACCAATACCATGATTCCGATGAAACAGGGAATCGCTGTATATTTTCCTGTAAGAATCTTATCAATTTTCTCACTTCTGATTCTTTCTTTGCTTTCTTTAGGCTTTACAACTGTCTGTTCACACAAACGCTCAATAAAGTCAAAACGCATATCTGCGATCGCAGCACTTCTGTCAACCTGACGCTCTGTTTCCATCTGCTGTACGATATGCTCCAGCATCTCCGTCTCATTTGTGTCCAGCTTCAGCTTCTCAAGAATCAGCGGATCTCCCTCGATTGCCTTGGTTGCTGCAAAACGGGTAGGAATATCAGCCTGCGCCGCATGATCCTCAATCAGGTGCATGACCGCATGAATACAGCGGTGTACTGCACCGTCATGGTCACTCTTATCACAGAAATCCTGACGCAGTGGATGTTCCTGATATTTCGCTATATGTAACGCATGGTCAACCAGCTCATCAACCCCTTCATTCTTTGCTGCGGAAATAGGGATTACAGGTACTCCAAGCAGCGATTCCATCTTATTTACATCTATAGAACCCTGATTTCCCAGCACTTCATCCATCATGTTCATTGCAACTACCATAGGAATATCCATCTCCAGAAGCTGCATGGTCAGATACAGGTTTCTCTCAATATTGGTAGCATCCACAATGTTGATGATCGCACTTGGTTTCTCATCCAGGACAAAATTTCTGGAGACAATCTCCTCACTGCTGTAAGGGGACATGGAATAAATTCCCGGAAGGTCTGTGATTTCTGTATCCGGATGGCCTTTAATCGAACCGGTCTTGCGATCCACCGTTACTCCTGGAAAGTTTCCCACATGTTGACTGGAACCTGTCAGTTGGTTAAACAGTGTAGTTTTTCCACAGTTCTGATTTCCCACCAATGCGTACGTCAGTGTAGTTCCCTCAGGCAGTGGATGTTCATCTTCTCTGGAATGATACTTTCCATCCTCTCCAAGTCCCGGATGTGCCAGGTCGCTTACAGCCTCTATTCCGGCGTGACTTCTGCTTCGCTTCGGAATCTGTTCGATTTCTATCTGCTCTGCTTCCGCAAGTCTTAATGTCAGTTCATATCCATGTACCTGTAATTCCATGGGATCTCCCATGGGTGCAAACTTCACGACTGTGACCTCAGCTCCCGGAATCATACCCATATCCAGGAAATGCTGACGCAGGGCACCCTTGCCGCCAACCGACGTGATCACAGCACTTTTTCCGATTTCCAAATCTTTTAATGTCATTTTCAGTCGCTCACCTTTTGTATTTGTATTTGGTTATCATTGCTATAACCGATTTTTCTCAATAACCTTATGCAGATAGCTTATACTAACTGATAATTTTTGTCAAGTAGCAGGTATGTCTCAATTTTTTTATAACCGAAAGCACAAAAAACTCAGATGAATTTATGCTATCATCTGAGTTTCTCAATGTCTTAACCTGACAGGTCATTAAACCTGTCTGTGATTACTTCATTACTTATTATTCTGATCATTCTCAAGTAACTGATTTATGTGATTGTCATGAGATTTGAAAATTGTTCTTATCTTTTATATGTCAGATCCACACAGAACCTGTAATATCACCGTTAATTACATAATATGCTTTGTTCTCTTCAGGTTTGATATAAATCTTAATATCTTTGAGATCTTTCTCCTTTTTACCCAGTTCGTCTGTCCAGATTCTTCTGACATTACTTAAAATATTTTTTGTATATACTTCTCTGCCCATGAACTGAATATATACTTCTGCTGTTGCTTCTTTCTTAGTGGTTCTTCTTGTTGTCTTCTTCTCGGCAGCTGTCTCTTCAGCCGGTTTCTCAGCTGTCTTAGCAGGAGCCTTCTTTGTAGTTCTTTTCGTTGTTTTTCGGGAAGAAGAGCTATTTGAGCATCGAATACGTTGTGGCGGGCAATAGCGATAGTCGCTAATCTCCAACCGGTGGCCCCGAAATATTTTGAGAAAGAATATACACAAGCCGTGTTATAGGGCAGTTCATACATAAGAGAACGG
>OLOW01002834.1_pt1 | contig 11377 bp, 11 predicted proteins | sample 1672801 | NCBI WGS metagenome assembly OLOW01 (sample SAMEA3136725, study PRJEB25190) | human gut metagenome | biome: human gut; feature: human-associated habitat; material: faeces | place: Austria | collected 2013
CAGATCGTGTATTCAGAGGAAGGCGTTTATCCGGAGCAGATTCCGGCACTTCTGGCAATTACAGGAGACCCGGGAGATGGTATTCCAGGGTGCAAAGGAGTGTCCTCTGCGGCTGCACCTCTGGTAGAAGAGTACCATACTTTGGACCGTATTTATGAGGCTATAGAAGGATGCGAAGGAGTGGCAAAGAAAGAAAAAGAACTCACTGCATTCTGGAAAGAAAATCTTGGCATTGGAAGAAGCCCGTTAAAAGCGCTGAAAACTTATAAAGAAATGGTGTATTTAAGCGAGCAGCTTGCTACCATGAAACGTGACATTGTAATAGAAGAGGAACTGGAAGATTTGCGGCTTAATATTAAAGAAAAAGAACTGATTCGTCAGCTGAAGCGTTATGAAATGAACAGCATTCTTGCAGAAGTGGAAAAATTAAAGACAGAATAAAAAAAAGTCGCTCCCCATAGAAAATGGTGGAACGACTTTTTTAATGCATTCTTATTCTCCGTACCTGCTGAGTACGATCCTTCCGCTTTTTCTGGTCGCTGGAAGATCAATCACTCTTTGATTGGAAGATCCTCTGAATTTCAGGGTAAGATCTTTTTTCTCAAGCTGAAATTCTCCATCCACGAGCACATCTGTCATTGCAAGAATGGCGTCGGTATCTTCGCTGTGGCATCTTTTGTTATTGGGATCTGTAAGCTCCTCGTATGTGTAGCCAGAATAAATCCAAATGCTCTTGTCAGGAAGCTCCCGACGGATTCTCTCAATAAAAGGACGTAATGCCTTCTGATTGACAATCTCCATTGGCTCGCCTCCGAGGAATGTGAATCCGTTGATATAAGAAGGCTTGCTTTCTTCAATTAACTCATCCTGCACATGCTGATCAAATTCTTTTCCATAATGGAAATCCCAGGCAATCTCGTTGAAGCATTCCTTACAACGATGGGTACAGCCTGAAACGAATAAAGAAGTGCGGCATCCAGGGCCATTTGCAATATCGCAGGTGAATACCTGAGCATAATTCATCGTACTACCTCCAAATACATCCTGTACTGTCCTGAAAATCTCAGAACTTCCCTAATTAAAGGGCTGAAGATTTATTTGTGCCATCCTCAAGTGAAACACTGCTGTGGGTAGACAGGTGTAAGACTCTGTCCTTGATCTCCTGGGTACGTCCCTGGTTCCAGAACTGGGTACCGATGTATCCGCAGGTTCTTCTGGCAACACTCATCTTGTCCTGATTGCGGTTGCCGCAGTTCGGGCATTCCCAGATCAGCTTGCCGTTCTCATCTTCCTTGATCTGGATCTCTCCGTCATAGCCGCAAACATCACAGAAATCACTCTTAGTGTTCAGCTCTGCATACATAATATTGTCGTAGATAAACTTCATAACAGAGAGAACTGCCGGGATATTGTGCTTCATATTTGGAACTTCCACGTAGCTGATGGCTCCTCCCGGGGAAAGCTTCTGGAATTCAGACTCGAATTTCAGCTTGGAGAAGGCATCGATTTCTTCGGTTACGTGATTGAATAATCATCTTTCGTATGTAGTTTAATATCAATATTATAGCTGTTTGTGATGTAGTTCTTATCTGTAACCCCTGGAATAATACCAAAACGCTTCTGCAGGCATTTGGCAAAGCGGTAGGTAGTGGACTCCATTGGAGTGCCATATACAGAATAGCTGATATTCTCAGCGGCTCTCCATTCTGCACATTTATCATTGAGACGCTGCATAACCTTCATGGCAAATGGACGAACCTCAGGATCTGTATGAGATTTGCCGTACATTCTCATACACATCTCATAGATACCTGCGTATCCAAGGGAAATGGTGGAATATCCATCGTAAAGGAGCTTGTCAATGGTCTCACCTTTTTTCAGTCGGGCAAGGGCGCCATACTGCCAGAGAATCGGAGCCACATCGGAAACTGTACCAAGGAGACGTTCATGTCTGCAGCGGAGCGCTCTGTGGCAAAGCTCCAGACGATCCTCCAGAATTTCCCAGAATTTATCAAAATCACCTTCGGAAGAACAAGCTACATCAACAAGGTTGATGGTAACAACACCCTGGTTAAAACGTCCATAGAATTTGTAGGAGCCATCCGGGTTCTTCTGCTTTTCTTCAACAGTAAGGAAAGAACGACATCCCATACAGGTGTATACATTACCATTTTTCAGCTGGCGCATGATCTTGGCAGAGATATAATCCGGAACCATACGCTTAGCTGTACATTTCGCTGCAATTTCAGTGAGATACCAGTATTTGGAATCCTCATGGATGTTATCCTCATCCAGTACATAGATCAGCTTGGGGAAAGCAGGTGTGATCCAGGCACCGCGCTCGTTCTTAACACCCTGCATACGCTGCTTCATGACCTCTTCAATGATCAGAGCCAGGTCATCACGGGTACGTCCCTCCGGAACCTCATCCAGATACATGAAAATGGTCACAAAAGGTGCCTGTCCATTACAGGTCATAAGTGTGATCAGCTGATACTGGATGGTCTGGATACCGCTCTGGATCTCATCCTTCAGTCTGCGCTCAGATACCTTCCGGATGATCTCATCGTTAAGAGGCTCGCCGCATGCCTTGCGTTCCTCGATAACTTTATTGCGGATCTTCTGACGGCTGATATCTACAAACGGTGCCAGATGAGCCAGGGAGAAGGACTGTCCGCCGTACTGGTTACTTGCCACCTGCGCTACGATCTGTGTGGTGACATTACATGCTGTGAAAAAGCTGTGTGGCTTCTCAATCAGGGTCTGGCTGATCACAGTACCATTCTGAAGCATATCCTGCAGATTGATCAGGTCACAGTTGTGTTCTCTCTGCGCATAATAATCGGAATCGTGGAAGTGGATGATTCCTTCATCGTGAGCCTTTACGATCTCCTCTGGAAGAAGGACACGCATGGTCAGATCCTTGCTGACCTCACCGGCCATGTAGTCGCGCTGGGTGGAATTGATGGTCGGATTCTTATTGGAATTTTCCTGCTTGGCATTTTCATTGATCTGATCCAGAAGAGAGAGGATGTTATCATCTGTGGTATTGGACTTACGGGTAAGCTCTCTCTTGTAGCGGTAGCGGACATACTTCTGTGCTACCTCATAGCCTCGCATCTCCATGATGCCGGTCTCTACCATATCCTGGATATCTTCTACATTGACGGCATGAGAGGACTCCAGAGCACGGGTGGCAATCATGTCAGCAAGCGCCGTGATCTGATATTGGCTCAGCTGATGGAGCTTGGGAACCTCCTCATTGGCCTTCTGAACGGCATTTATGATCTTCGCCTTATCGAAGATGACTTCTACGCCATTTCGCTTAATGACGTTTGCATTGATTTCTGTGCTCATATTGCTAAACCCTCCATATCTTGTGTCTAAAAATAAAAAAAGAACTAAATGTTGTGCAATAACCATATTACAGGATTCCAGGAAAAAGTCAAGGGGTAAAACCGGAATTCCGAAAAACTGTGAAAAGTGCTGAAATTTTATTATTTTAATAACAGGATATGAAAGCATCAATTTAGGGGCAAAAATGTTTGCCCCTGATTTTCACAGCGTAATTGCATGAACAAAGGGCTGCCATGGGCAACCCTTTTGCGTCCGCATCTTTTTCTATTATACTTCGAAAAAAATAAAAATCAACCCTTGACACCGCCGGAAGTGAGTCCTCCAACAAGATTCTTTTCGATTCCCACAAACAGGATCACAACAGGAACAATGGCATATAAGGATGCTGCAAACAGATACTGCCATTCGATCATGTTATAACCATTGAAAATATTGATACCTACAGTCAGCGGCTTAAAGGTGTCTGTAGAGATCAGGGTAAGTGCTACGGTATATTCGTTCCATGCGTTGATGAAAACGAAAATAAGCGCTGTTACGATACCAGGTGCGGCAACCGGAAGGAGGATCTTTAAAAGGGCGCTTACGCGGTTACAGCCATCAATGGTGGCAGCCTGCTCCATCTCCGGAGAGATGCTCAGGAATGTACCGCGGAGGAGCCAGATGGCAAATGCCTGGTTGAACGCAGCATTGATAAAGATCAGGCCAAGGATGCTGTTGGTAAGGTGCAGAGTCATCATGACCTTGTAGATACCGATCAGTAGCACTACAGGAGCGAACATCTGGGAAACAATAACAAATGCCAGAAAAGCGGTCTGGCCTTTGAATTTCATTCTGGACAGGGCATAAGCAGCAGGAATACCGCAGATCATGGCCAGAAGTGTGGAGCCACCTGCAATAACAATGGAGTTGATCATATAATTGCCCATGGGAGCCTGCTTCCAGACATCGATAAAGTTGGACCAGATAGCTTCAACGGGGAATACGGTGCCGTTCATAGAGAAGATTTCTGCACGGCTTTTAAGGGCGGTACATACTGTCACAAAGTATGGGTACAGGGTAAAGAGGCAGACCAGGATGATCACCACATAAAAGAGTACCCGCAAAACAGTATTTTTGGTAGATTTCTTGTGTACAGTGTTGGTATTTGCCATATCATTCGTCTCCTTTCTTTAACACGGAAACCATATACAGGCTGGCGCAGAAGAGAAGGATCAGGAAACCGATGACAGACACAGCTGCAGCTTGTCCCTGCTTGCCCTTGTAAAAGGCCAGTTTGTACAGATATGTAACCAAAGTGTCAGTACGGCTGGCCGGGTCACCCTTTGTAATGGTCCATATGATCGGAAACGAGTTGAATACATAAATAATATTCAGAATCGTACTGATGGTAAGATTGGGACGTACCAGCGGAATAGTGATCTGGAACATCTTCTGCCAGTAGCTGGCACCATCTACAGCTGCGGCTTCGTAATAGCTGGCATCAATGCTCTGCAGACCAGACAGCACGGTGAAAGTTACAAATGGAATCGTAACAAAAATACCGCATGCGATCTCCCAGGCAAAATAAGCTCCTGCAGTGGGAGTCCAGTTGATTGCATGGTCAATGATCCCAAGCTTCATTAACAGCGTATTTAAGGTGCCGTAGTCTGTGTCAATGATGAATTTCCAGATGCTGGCCTGAACGATCAGGGTAGTAGCCCATGGGAAAACAATTACAGCACGGGCAAGCTTACGACCTTTAAATTCGTTGTTGAGCAGGATGGCAAGGATAAAACCAAGAAGGGTGGAAATACCTACAACGGCAACGGTCCACACCAGGGTGTTTTTCAGAACCATCATAAATGTGGGGGTACTTGCTACTTTACGGAAGTTTTCAAGACCTGCAAAACCTTTGATCAGGCCGGCCTTGCTTACATCACTTAAAGCCATGCGAAATACGAATATAATAGGAACCAGGATGAAAACTGCCATCAGAAGCACACTGGGCAGGATCCAGATATAGGGTTCCACGTTACGGAATTTTTTCTTCACAGGGGATACCTCTCTTTTGGTGCAGACAGGAAGTCTGCAAATTTCATAAAAATGGACCGGACCCAAAAGCCCGGCCCATTATCACCCTTGTAATGGGAAAGTTACTGATTTCAGATCAGCCAGCGATCTCAGCCTGAAGATCATCCAGCAGCTCCTGAACGTCGCTGCCAAGAAGTGCGTTCTGCTCTGCATCGATAACACCCTGTTTTACATCTGCCCACTCAGCTTTTGCTGTTGGATAGAATTTACAGCTTGATAAGATGTCGATCCAGCTTGCCATGTCTTCGTCAGCTGCTGCAAGAGCCTCGCCGCCGGTCTTGGTTGCCGGAAGGAATCCCTCCATGTCAACCCACTCTGTGTAGCGTGCATCATCATAGAAATAATCAAAGAATGTAGTGATAGCTGCTTTCTCTTCATCAGAGTAATCATTGTTAAAGCACATGAAACGGTCCATAACACCTGCGGAAACAGACTCACCAGTATTGGAAGGAATGGAGGCAACACCATAGTTTACTTCATTTCCGCCTGTAGTGATGTAGGTAGGTAAGCTGTTCGGAGCGATGAGCATAGCAATCTTGCCTGCGCCGAACATATCCTGCAGGTCATAACGTGTATCATTTGCAGGATCGGAGTTTGTGTATCCGTCATTTACAAGATCGATTGCAAACTGAATTGCTTCTACGTTTGCTTCGCTGTTCAGAGCCCAGTCGCCGTTCTCATCAACAAAGCCGCCGCCATTGTTCCAGGTGTAGTATGCGAATGCTGCCTGACCTTCGTCAGTAGTCATATCAATTCCCCATGGATAAATGCTGTCGTCGTAAGCCTTGATCGCTTCGCATGCAGCTTTCAGCTCATCCCATGTAGTAGGAACTTCTACGCCTGCTGCATCAAGGATATCCTTGTTGTAATACATAGCTCGTGCAGATGCAAGATCCGGGATTGCCCATACAGTTCCGTCTACTTCGGACTGCTCAAGGAATGCGTCATACATCTTGCTGTAGGTCTCCTCAGATACAACGTCCTGGATCGGAAGGAGGAGATCATCGGCCTGATAATCTGCGAATACGTCGATATTCAGGATATCAGGTGCCTCGCCATTGGAGATACGGGTATTTACTACTGTGGAAATATCATTCCAGGATACAACCTCTACATTGAGATTGATGGCCGGATTGGCTTCGTTAAACTCTGTAACGAAATTAGCCCACCAGTCAGCAGTCTGCTGGCCGTACTGTGCTGCGATGACATTAATGTCAACCTTGTCTGCTGCAGATGCGATCACAGGGGTCATGGAAAGCACCATAGAGCAAGCTACGCCAGCGGTTAAAACCTGTTTCATTTTCATAAGTATTACCTCCCTTAAATACGAGTTGGGGCAATCCACAAATACATCCTCGTACCATGGCTTGCCTCTTGTGGGAATAGTATATAATAAAAACTGGTAAATGTCAACGAAAATTGTGGAAAATTGCCGTATAATTATGAAAATATGAAAATCACAAGAATATTACAGGACAAAATATACAATTGATAAGAGAGAAGATTGGAAAGTTCACTGTGTTTTATATAAAGAAAACGTATTTGACAGTACCTGTGGTGATATTATACAATGATAAAAATACGATTTCCAGCGCAGTGGTAATTAAGAATGCTACTTATTCGCTGTACCGGCAATCATCATAAGTAAAAGCTACGAAAAATAAAGGAAATCACAGGAGAAGTCAAATGGAAGAATTATATGCAGCAATTGAAAAGAAAATAAAAGAATCCGGATATCCCAGACTTATTTCCGGGGAAGCAGTATACAACGACATCTGTGACCAGATTGAGGGAAAGGAAAATGGAACCTACATCCTCCTTTCCAAATTTGAGGATGATGTGATCTTTGAATACCATATTACAGTGATGGATGATGATTTTAACCTGGGTGTCCTTACCATGCGTACACCGGAAGGGGTATTTGAGACAGATTTTGATGAATAAGTCATAGCGGCGGTAAAATTCGGCATGAAGCTGAAAAGCTAGGATCAGATTTTTTTCATTTGTGCGGTACAGGGAGTGAGCCTGATGGCGGTTGATCAGAAAAACTTCTATGAGAAACAATTCAAGAGAGTTCATTTTTGTGTGCTGGATGATTTCCAGCACTTTTTTTGTGCCATGATTTTCCTCACCTTCTATAATAATGCCTATTTACAATTTATATGAAATAAGCTGGTCTACTGCTATCCATTATATTACGATTGCGCAAGATAGCATACGAAAAATAGCAAGATTGTCATTTTTTGCATGCTAGATTCTGGTATAAATAAAGCATAGCAAATGAAACACCGGTGAATCAGAAATGTAGGATCCTAGAATGTACACTCAGGAGCTGATTCATACGGCCCGGCAACAAGAAAGGAAATTTCTGTAGAGGAGAAATACAAGAAATTTGCGGAACTTGGATTTTCAGCAGTTCAGTTCCATGATGATGCTGTTCCGAATATCAATGATTACACAGAAGAAATGTGTGGAAAACAGAGATTTTGAAGCTCTTGAAATGTATGTAATGGAACTGTTAATGGGAATTCGCTAAAAAGAAACCGGGGGACTTAGGTTCCCTGGCATTTCCCTTTTCTTAATGATCATGAGGTGACTGTATTGAAGAAAAAAGTAGTTGTGGCAGGTCATATCTGCCTTGATATCACACCGGTTTTTCCGGAAAAGAAAGTAGATCAGTTAAGTGATATTCTGTCTCCGGGCAAACTAATCCATATGGGAGCTGCAGATGTGCATACCGGTGGCTGCGTGGCCAATACCGGACTTGCCATGAAACTGCTTGGAGCGGATGTTACCTTGATGTGCAAACTGGGAAAAGACGCTTTTGGGCAGATGGTAATGAATCTTCTGGAGGACTATCATGTAAATTGCAGTGTAATCTGTTCAGAAAACGAGGCGACCTCTTATTCAGTAATCTTGGCAGTACCTGGAATCGACCGTATTTTTCTCCATAATCCAGGTGCGAATAATACATTTATGGCAAAAGACATTTCCAGGGAAGTTTTGGAAGAGACTGCATTATTCCATTTCGGCTATCCATCTCTGATGCGCAATATGTATCGAAATGACGGTGAGGAACTGTTAGATGTGATGAAATGTGCAAAGGAAGCCGGCTGTGCAACATCCCTTGACATGGCATCTGTAGATCCCAATTCTGACGCAGGTATAGTTGACTGGGAAAAAATATTGGAAAAAGTTCTCCCATATGTTGACTTTTTTGTGCCAAGCGTGGAAGAGTTATGCTATATGCTGGATCGGGAGCGCTTTATAGAATGGCAGAAACGTGCAGCCGGAAGGGATATCACAGAAATTCTAGATATTGAAACAGATGTAAAACCACTTGCAAGGCAGTGCATGGATTTTGGTACAAAAGTACTTCTTGTAAAATGTGGTGCACCGGGGATGTATTACCGTACAGCAGATAAGCTTTCCTTGGAGCAGGTCAGTGAACGTATCGAATTGAACATTGACAACTGGGCAGCAGAAGTATTATTACCTTATGGGCCATTGGAAGAAGTATCCTATTATCTGCTGCCTATGGCAAAAAAGGCAAATGTGCCGGTAGTCATTCACTTGGATCATGGCCTTCGTAAAGAAACATGTATTCAGGCTCTGGAATTGGGATTTTCTTCTATTATGTATGATTGCTCCACAGATTCTTACGAAGACAATGTAAAGAAAGTAAAAGAGATGGCAGATATTGCTCATTCCTATGGTGCAACTATAGAAGGGGAACTGGGCCATGTGGGAGATAACCCGGATTCTGCAGAGGGAAACTTCCATCTGGACGATCCCAGCCGATTTTTTACAGACCCAAAGATGGCAAAGGATTATGTAGACAAAACTGGAGTAGACGCATTGGCCATTGCTGTGGGAAATGCCCATGGTGCCTATAAGCTGCCTCCTAAACTTGACTTTAACCGGATCCGAACCATTGCACAAACAGTAGATGTGCCACTGGTCCTTCACGGCGGTTCCGGCCTTACAGATAACGATTTTAAACATGCGATTCAGGAGGGCATCAGTAAAGTGAATATCTTTACTGACATTAACGTGGCAGCTGTCAAGGCTGAGTTTGAGCGGTTCAGCTCCATGGACAAAGGGCTGATCGATCTGATCCCTGCAGCTGTAGAGGCAGTAAAGCAGGAGAGCATGAAGAAGATGAAGCTGTTTAGCAGTGATGGAAAAGCCGGACTTTACGGAAAAGCTACCTTTGGTTCCAGAATCAGCATGACCCATGAGGAGGAAGAAGAACTGACTCGTATGGTAGCACAGGAAGTGCTGAAATATCTTCAGAAAAGATAAATCCGAATTTTCCAGCCTCTGGTACAGTCTGTATTTGCGGAAAATGTGGTTGCTGTTGTATTTGTGATTTCCATTATTTTAAGTCTTGTATTGCCGGAAAATATGGAAATCAAAAAATTAGGAGAATAATCAAAAAATACTTTCCTGATATACCAGTATATGGTATACTCTTCCTCGAATAATATGCAAAATAGGATCCTATGCGTCAAGTGTCTGGTGAATGGGGAGTTGTCACCGGAACGAAAAGTACGTCTTACGGTATAGAATCCGCACCCGTTGCAGCAATATAAGAGGATATCTCATATTGTGTAGGGCTTTTTCGACATATGTTCTATTACAATCGGGAGATATCCTTTTTTTGTAGAAAAAAATGGAATCTCCGAAAAGGATTTTATAAAGGAGGTTGCCGTTATGGTAGACAAAAGCAAGGTAGAAGAGGCAATAAAGCTTCTTTTGGAAGGAATTGGAGAAGATGTGAACAGGGAGGGCCTTGTGGGCACGCCGGAGCGGATTGCCCGCATGTGCGAGGAGATTTACGGTGGACTTGATCTGGAAGCGGACGAGCATCTTCAGAAACAGTTCCATGTAGAAAATAACGAGATGGTTCTGGAAAAGGATATTACCTTTTATTCTATGTGCGAACACCATCTAATGCCGTTTTATGGAAAAGCACACATTGCCTATATCCCCAATGGCAAAGTTACCGGACTTAGCAAGCTGGCACGTACAGTAGATGTGTATGCAAGAAGACCTCAGATCCAGGAGCGTCTGACAGTTCAGATCGCAGATGCGCTGGAACGGGTTCTTTCGCCCAAGGGAATTATGGTCATGTTGGAAGCAGAACATACCTGTATGACTATGCGCGGGATCAAAAAGCCCGGAAGCAAGACCATCACCACAGTGACAAGAGGCGAATTTAAGGAAAATGTGGAACTTCAGAAGCAGTTCCTTGCCATGGTAAAAGACTGATGGACAGAGTTAATCAGGTCTGGAACCACCCGCTGTATCAGGAAGAATTAAAGAAGCTTCAGAAGCAGGAAGAGAACCGGGAATTCTGCTGCCATACCCCGGAGCATTTTCTGGATGTGGCCAGGCTGGCTTATATACAGGCACTGGAAAAGGAGATTCCTGTTTCAAAGGAACTGCTCTATTGCACAGCCCTTCTTCATGACATCGGGCGTGCCAGGCAATACGAAGAGGGAATTCCTCATGACGAGGCAGGAGCAAGGATCGCAGAACAGATCCTTACTGAACTTGGATTTTCCAGTGAGGAAAAGGAAACGGTGGTTCTTGCTATCCGAGGACACCGGAAAGGGACGGATCAGACACCTCTTGGGGAACTGATCTACACAGCAGACAAAAGATCTAGAAACTGTTTCTTATGTGAGGCAGAGCCACAGTGCTACTGGTCTTTACAGAAAAAGAACATGAAGATTACATATTAGCAGGAGGTTTTTCCATGAAAATCGGAAATCGTGAATTTGATGTGAAAAATAAGACATATATTATGGGAATTTTAAATGTTACACCGGACTCTTTTTCAGATGGAGGAAAGTGGAATGATATGGACCAAGCGTTAAAACATACAGAAGCAATGATTCAGGAACTCGTGAAGCGGATCGGGAAAATTCCTCACCTATTCGCA
>OLOW01002844.1_pt1 | contig 11360 bp, 10 predicted proteins | sample 1672801 | NCBI WGS metagenome assembly OLOW01 (sample SAMEA3136725, study PRJEB25190) | human gut metagenome | biome: human gut; feature: human-associated habitat; material: faeces | place: Austria | collected 2013
GTTTCCTTGAAAACACGTATTCTACCGAACAGATTTTTCAGTGAAAGAATGTTTAAATATTTAAAAATTTTTTAGAAAATTATCTATAAATTATTTTTTACAAAATCGTAATATGTGGATAAGTGGAATAAAAATGTGGATAAATTGTTTATTATTTTTTAATAAATTTTGAAAAATTTTTTAAAATTTGTATTTTTAAGCATTTTTTTATAAACAGGATAACTTTTAAATGATTGTGGATAACTTTTTGAAATCTTTAAATAATTTTTTTGAAACAGCTTTTAAATGTTTAAATTTAAAGATTTTAAAAATTTTATTCACTGTGGATAAATATGTTAATAACTTTTTTATGAGGAGTAATTTATGTTTGAGAATGAAATAATGGTTGATAGTTTATGGCTTGAGGTTTGTGATGAATTAAAAACAAAACTTGGGGAAAGCCGATTCGCTACTTGGATTGACGTTTTAAAGCCAATTTGTTATGTGGATAACAAGTTGATGGTGCTTTGTCAATCGAATTATATTAAAAATTTTATAAATGGTAATTTTAAGGAATATATTGAAGATGCAATAAATAACCAACTTTTTCCTTTGACTCAAGAAAAATCTGAGCTTTTACCTGTTGTTGCAACAGATGAAGTTTATTTAAATGCGATTAAAAATTCAGGTGGACAAACTTCGTTTTTTACAACCAGTAGTGAAAAGGGGAATAAAAAAGGAAAGTTAAAGAAGATTTCTTCTTCAAATAATTCTTCTTCTTTTCCTGATAAATTTACTTTTGACAATTTCATAAAGGGTAAAAATAACGAGTTTGCAATGGCTGCGGCTGAGGCAGTTGCCAAAAATCCTGCCGGAACTTACAACCCACTTTTCATTTATGGAAACTCAGGACTTGGAAAAACTCACCTTATGAAGGCAATAGGATATGAAATTCAAAAACATTTTGATTGTAAAGTTTTATACTTAAGTAGTGAGAAATTTACGATTGATTTGATTGATTCAATTAGGGATAAAAATCAAAATTCCGAATCCGAATTTAGGAAAAAATACAGAAATGTTGATGTTTTGCTTATTGACGATATTCAATTTATCGCTGGAAAAACTGCAACTCAAGAGGAATTTTTCCATACTTTTAATGAATTATACAGTAGAAATAAGCAAATTATCATTTCATCTGATAGACCACCTAAGGAAATCAAAAATCTTGAGGACAGGTTAAAAAGTAGGTTCAATATGGGCTTAACAGTTGATATTCAACCACCTGATTTTGAAACTAGAATGGCTATTTTACAAGATAAAATTAAATATGAGCCGATAACTTTGTCGAATGATATTTTAGAATTTATCGCAATGAATATAAAGACGAATATAAGGGAGCTTGAGGGAGCTTTAATCAATGTTTTGGCACATTACAAGCTGAAAAAAGATGCTCCGATGACTGTTGATTATGTCAAAGGAATTTTATCTGAAAAGTTAAATGAAATGAATAAAAAAGAATTGAATATCGACTTGATTAAAGAAACTGTTAGTAATTACTTTAAAATAGAAATTTCCGATTTAAGCTCTAAAAATAGAGCAAGTTCAATCGCTTATCCTAGACAGGTTGCGATGTACCTTTGCAGAAATATGTTAGACTGTGCTTTGGGAAATATAGGTTCTGCTTTTGAAAAGGATCATACGACTATAATGCACGGAGTTAAGAAAATTGACGAAAAGATAAAGACAACAGAGTCCGTAAGACAAGATGTAGAGAACATAAAAAAACTTTTAGAAGATTAGTAAAGCCTGCTAAAGTTAAGGAAAGTACCATGTTCAAAAATCTCTTTGCGCTTTAGTTTGGCACAGATGAGCTAAGAGTGTAAAGAGAATGGTAATGTATGTTACAAAAAAGTAATTTTTATTTTAAGGAAATTTTTAGTTATTCAACTTATACTGTTTAAAAGTCGGTGGATAAGTTGTTGATAACTTTTTATAAAATTTTTGTTGTTAATTGTGTTAATAAGTTTGTGATTAATATGTAAGTTATACAGTAGTTATACAGCCTGGAAATGTGTTGATTTGAATGTTAAAGAGGGATATTTGAGTTATCCACAGCCCCTACTACTATTACTACTAAATATATATATTTTTATGTATGAAAAAGGAGAATATGATGGAAATAAAGATAATGCAAAACGAACTTTTGAGTTTGATAAATATATCTTTAAGAGCGATAAGTTTAAAAAATAATACTTCTATATTAGAAGGGATTTTATTTATCGCAAAGGATAATAAATTAACTTTAAAGTCAACTGATTTAGAACTTGCTATCGAAACTTCAACTGATTGTAAGGTTGATAGGGACGGAGAAGTTTTACTTAATGCAACTATGATTTCTAATATAATAAGAAAATTACCTAATGATGAGGTAACTATAAAGGTTGATAGAGAAAAAGTCTTTATTCAAAGTGAAAATTCAAAATTCAATATTATTGCAATGGATATTTATTCATATCCTGAATTTCCAACTTTTGAAAATAAGGTTGATTTTACTGTTCAAGAAAATTTACTTAAAGTTGCTACTAAGCAAACTATTTTTGCAGCAGCGATTGATGATTACAGAATTGTTTTGAATGGTGTTGATGTTGAAATTGAAAACAAAAATGTAGATTTTGTTGCTCTTGACGGTCATAGAATTGCAAAGAGAAGTTTTAAAATTTCAGAAAATGTTGAAAATAAGGTAATTATTCCTCCGAGAGCTTTAAATGAACTTTCAAAGATTGTTCCGGAAGGTTCTGTTGTAGGCGTTTCTTTGGTTAGAGGAAGTGCAATTTTCACTTTTGAAAATACAATCTTTTCAACTAGAGTAATAGAGGGAGAATATTTAAATTACAGAGCTCTATTCTCTTATGAGCATAAGACTAAGGTAGTTGTTACAAGACGTGATTTGATAAATGCGATTGAAAGAGCGAATATTATCTACAAGGCTGAAAAAGGCGATTTAGTTACTTTCAGCATTGACGATACAAGTATTTTAGTTGAGGGTTCTTCTGAAATTGGAGATTTAAAAGATGTTATCGACATTAAAAAAGAGGGAGATGACTTAAAGATTGCCTTTAATTCAAAATATGTTTTAGAGGGTCTAAAGACAATCGAACAAGATACTGTTGTAATAACATTTAACGGTAGAGCCGGAGCTTGTATCATAAGACCGGAAGATGAAAATATTAACTATACTTATTTAGTTTTACCGGTTTTACTACAAGATTATCAATATTAGGAGTTTAAAATGGAAGAAATTTTTATTGAAACCGAATTTATAAAACTTGACCAATTATTAAAATTTGCAGGGATTGTTCAAACGGGAACTGATGCAAAATACTTCATTTCTGAAGGGTTGGTTTTAGTTGACGGTGAAGTTGAAACAAGACGTGGAAGAAAAATCTATGATGGAATGATTGTTAGAGTAATGTTAGAAACTGAAGAAACTGTAATTGTTAAAAAGAGGTAAGTTTGATAGTTGAAAAAGTACATTTAACTAATTTTAGAAATTTAAAGGATATTTCTTTTGATTTTAAGGAAAATATAAATATCTTGGTTGGTAAAAATGGAATCGGAAAGACGAATGTTTTAGAGGCGATTTATTTTTCTCTTGTTGCATCAAGTTTTAGAGCTATAAAACAAGAGGATTTTATAAGTTTTAAAGAGAATTTTACAAAGGTTGATACCTTTGTTAAGGAAAAGGGATTTGAAAATAAAATTTCTTTTTTATACACAGACGATAAGAAAAAAGTTTTTAAAATAGATGATATTAAGCTAAAAAGTGTAAATGAGCTTTATGATTTTTCGAATGTTTTAGGATTTTTCCCTGATGAGCTTAGAATCATTACAGAAAGTCCGAATTACCGTAGAAATTTTTTTGATAGCTTTATTATGAAAATGATTAAAGGCTACAAACAAAAGTTGAATCTGTATAGAAATGTGATTTTTAGAAGAAATTTACTTCTAAAAGGAATGAATTTGTCAAGTTTTTATAAGCAAGAGATGAATGCTTTGACAAAAAAATCTGCACTTTTATGCTATGAGATTGGTTTAGAGAGAAAAAAGATGATTGACTTAATAAATAGAGAAATAAATTCCATTCATCAAAAGTTAGCAGGAGAAACTCTTTACATAGAGTATGAGTCAATTTTATCTGATTACAATAAGTCTGAAAGTGAGTGTTTAAAGGAAATTTTAGAAAATTTTTCAAAGTCTTATAAATTTGATTGTGAGAATAAAACTACAAATTTTGGAGTTCACAAAGAGAATTTTAAATTTATTTTAAATGGAAATGACGCGAAGAGTTTTTCTTCACAAGGTCAAAAGAGAAATATTATAATTACAACTAAAATGTGTCAAAAAAATATCTTTGAAGAGTTCAAAGGTGTAAAGCCTATTATCTTGCTTGACGATTTGTTCAGCGAGCTTGATGAGAATAGAAGATATGAGATTTTAGACTATTTAACTGAAAATCAAGTCTTTATAACGACGACTGATTTGTCATTTGTAAATAATTATAACAATGTAAATATCATAGAAATGGAAAATTTTAGAAAGGGAAGATATGAGTAAAGAAAAAATTAGAGATTATGGTGCGAAAAATATTAAGGTTTTAACCGGACTTGAGCCTGTTAGACTTAGACCTGGTATGTATATCGGTTCAACAGGGGCAAAGGGACTTCATCACTTGGTTTACGAAGTTGTTGACAACAGTATTGATGAGGCTTTGGCTGGTGTTTGTGATACGATAACCGTTAAGATTTATAAAGACAATTCTGTTAGCGTTGAGGATAATGGTAGTGGTATTCCAGTTGAAGTACATCCACAAACTGGAAAATCAACTCTCGAAACAGTTTTGACTATTCTTCATGCAGGTGGTAAGTTTAACAATGATGCTTATCAAGTTTCGGGTGGACTTCATGGTGTTGGGGTTTCTGTTGTAAACGCACTTTCAGAATGGCTTGTTGCCAATGTTAAGAGAGATGGAAAACTTTATGAGCAAAAATTTTCAAGAGGGGATGCGACTTCAAAATTAGAAGTTGTTGGAACTTCAAAAGAAAATGGTACAATTATAACTTTTAAACCGGATAGCGAAATTTTTGATACAACTATTTTTGAAAAAGAAATTTTAAGAAATAGATTTAGAGAAATGGCATTTTTAAATAAGGGTGTTAAGATTGTTTTTACAGATGAAAGAGAAGATTTTAATGAAACTTTCCATTATGAAGGTGGAATTAAGTCATTCGTTGAGTATATGAATAGAAATAAAAATGCACTTCACAGTGATGTTATTTACTTCCAAGGCGAAAAAAATAATTCACAAGTTGAAATTTCAATGCAATATACAGACGGATATTCTGAAAATATTTTAACATTTGCTAACAATATTCACACTCCAGAGGGTGGAACTCACTTAGTTGGTTTTAAAACTGCCCTAACTCGTGCGATAAATGACTATGGAAGAAAATATAATCTAATAAAAGATAAGGACTCAAACCTTCAAGGTGATGATACGAGAGAAGGTCTTACAGGTATTGTTTCAATAAAGCTACCAAATCCACAATTTGAAGGACAAACTAAGGCTAAGCTTGGAAATAGTGAGAGTCGTGGGATTGTTGAAACTTTCCTTTATGATAACCTAATGACTTTCTTGGAAGAAAATCCAAAGGTTGGTAAAATCATTATAGAAAAGGCGCAAAACAGTGCAAGGGCTAGAGAGGCTGCAAGAAAGGCAAGAGATTTAACTCGTAAAAAATCTATCCTTGACAATACAACTCTACCCGGAAAATTATCCGACTGTCAAGAGAGCGACATTTCTGTAAATGAAATTTATCTTGTCGAAGGGGATTCTGCCGGTGGTTCTGCAAAACAAGGTAGAGATAGTAAATTCCAAGCAGTTTTACCACTTAAAGGTAAGATTATGAATGTTGAAAAGGCAAGAATAGATAAGATTTTAGGTTATGAAGAAATAAAATCAATGATTACTGCTTTTGGTACAGGAATCGGAAAAGATTTTAATTTAGATAATTTAAGATACGGAAAAATAGTTATTATGACCGATGCCGACGTTGACGGTGCGCATATTAGAACACTTATTTTAACTTTCTTCTATCGTTATATGAAAGAATTAATCGAACAAGGTCATGTTTATATCGCTCAACCACCACTTTATGGAATCATCAAAGGGGTTAAGGTTGTAAAATATTGTTGGACTGATGAAGAATTACAAACAGGTTTAGATGAACTTGGTCGTGATGCTCATAGAATCCAAAGATATAAAGGTCTTGGGGAAATGAACCCTGCACAACTTTGGGAAACTACAATGAATCCTGAAAACAGACTTTTCCTACAAGTTAAAATTGATGATGAAGAGCTTGTTTCAATAGATGAAACTTTCTCAACTCTTATGGGAGATAAGGTTGAACCAAGACGTGAGTTTATCGAACAAAATGCTAAATATGTTAAGAATCTTGACGCATAGGAGGAATAAATGGCTGAAATAGGAAATAAATTAAATGTAATAGATGTAGATATTGAAAAAGAGATGAAAAGTTCATATCTTGACTATGCGATGAGTGTAATTGTGGCAAGAGCTTTACCGGATGTAAAAGACGGATTAAAGCCTGTTCATAGAAGAATTATTTACGCTATGCAAGGTCTTGGACTTTTACCTGACAAGGCTTATAAGAAGTCTTCAAGACTTGTTGGGGAAGTAATGGGTAAGTATCACCCTCATGGTGATTCTGCAATTTACGATGCAACTGTAAGACTTGCACAAGATTTCAACTTGCGTTACCCTCTTGTTGATGGGCAAGGAAACTTTGGTACAATTGACGGCGACGGTGCAGCTGCTCCTCGTTATACCGAAGTTAGAATGCAAAAACTTGCTCTTGAAATGTTAAGAGATATAAATAAAGATACAGTTGATTTCGTTCCGAACTATGACGAAAACGAAAAAGAACCTGTCGTTCTTCCAAGTAAATTTCCAAATCTTTTGGTAAATGGTGCTGCCGGTATCGCTGTTGGTATGGCTACAAATATGCCACCACATAATTTAACTGAAGTAATTGATGCGACTTGTGAATATATCGATAATTTCGATATTTCCATCGAAGAGCTTATGCAATTTGTAAAAGGTCCTGATTTTCCGACAGGTGCTAATATTATGGGTCTTGAGGGAATTAAACAGGCTTATCATACAGGACGTGGAAAGATTACTGTAAGAGCAGTTGCAAATATTGAAGAATATAATAATAGAAATAGAATTATAATTACAGAAATTCCATATCAAGTTAATAAAACTAATTTGATTATGAAGATTGTTGAGCTTATCAAGGATAAGAGAATTGAAGGAATTTCAGACTTAAGAGATGAAAGTAATATGAAGGGGATTAGAATTGTAATCGAATTAAAAAGAGATGCAAACCCAAATATTATTTTAAACAATCTTTACAAACACACACAAATGCAAACAACTTTTGGGGTTATAAATCTTGCACTTGTAAATGGAGAGCCGAAAGTTTTAAACTTAAAGGAATTAATCGGATACTATGTTGAGCATCAAAGAGATGTAATCACAAGAAGATGTAAATTTGAACTTAAAAAAGCTGAAGATAGAGCACATATTGTTGAAGGGCTTTTAAAAGCAATCGACCATATTGATGAAATCATCAAGATAATTAGAGCATCTTACTCTGATGCTTGTGAAAAACTTATGGAACGTTTCGGCTTTACTAGAATTCAAGCTGAAAGTATCCTTGAAATGCGTTTAAGAAGACTTCAAGGACTTGAAAGAGAAAAACTACAAGATGAGTACAATTCTCTAATCAAAGAAATTGCAAGACTTAAAGAAATCTTAGGAAATGAAAGATTAATCTTAAATATAATCAAAGAAGAGCTTTCTGAAATAAAAACAAAATTTGGAGATGAAAGAAGAACTGAAATCAAACCAAACTTTGATGAAATCGAAATTGAAGAGTTAATCAAAGAAGAAGATGTTGTAATAACTCTTACAAAACAAGGTTACATCAAGAGAATTCCTGAAGATACTTACAAAGTACAAAATAGAGGAGGAAAGGGAGTTGTTGCTCTTACAACAAAAGAAGACGACTATGTAGATAGTCTTTTTGTAACTTCAACTCATAGTATGATTTTATTTTTCACTAACAAAGGTAGAGTTTACAAACTAAAAGCTTATGAAATTCCAGAAGGAAAAAGACAAGCCAAAGGACAAAATATAATAAATCTTTTAGAATTGATGCATGGAGAAAAAGTTAATGCAGTAATACCGGTAAAAGATGCTGGAGCTGATGAATACTTAATTATGGCTACAAAGAACGGTACAATTAAGAGAACTTCAGTTGAACTTTTCAAGTCAATCAGAAAAGTTGGAATGAAAGCAATTAACTTAGTTGAGGACGACGAACTTATTCAAGTTAGAGTTTCAACTGTTGAGGACTCTGCAATCCTAGTAACTAAAAAAGGACTTGCAATCAAATTTGCCCTTTCAGATATTAGAGAAATAGGAAGAAGTGGACAAGGAGTTAGAGGAATTAAACTTGATAAAGATGATGAAGTTGTTTCAATGAATCTTGATTCTGAAGGAAAACACCTACTTGTAGTTTCCGAATACGGATTTGGAAAGAGAACCCTAGCCTCAAACTACAAAGTACAAAACAGAGGTGGAAAGGGTGTTAAGACATACAAAGTAACAAACAAAACGGGATATGTTGTTTCATCAAAAATCGTAAATCAAAATGATGAAGTTATCGTGCTTTCACAAAGTGGTGGAATCATAAGACTTCTAGTTAAAGATATACCTGTAAAAGGTAGAGATACACAAGGAGTTATCATCAAAGACGTAAATAAAGATGATGACAAAATAGTTGCAGTTGCAAAATATGTAAATGACGTTGAGTAGGGAGGTACGAAGTGGAACTAAAAGTTGATTTAAGAAAAGAAGAAGAAACACTTTTTGTTGATTTACAAGGAGATTTAGACATTAACTCAAACAAAGAATTAAAAGAAAAAGTTAATTCAGTTGAGGGCGTTAAAAAAATAATAGTAAATTGTGAAAATCTTTCTTATGTTGATTCAACAGGACTTGGCGCTTTCATAAGCATTTACAAAAACATAAAAGAAAAAGGCGAAGGACTTGTAATAAGAGGATTAAAACCACATATCAAAAAAATCTTTCTTATTACAGATTTAGATAAAGTTTTTGAAATAGAGGAGTAATTATGGATAAAATATTTGTAAAAATTCCTTCAGAAAAAAAATATATCTCAACAATAAGACTTTTGGTCTCTTCCATAGCCAATACAATAGCTATGGATATTGAAAATATCGAAGATTTAAAAGTTTCAATTTCTGAAGTTATGAATTTCTTTGTTGAAAAATGTGAATTTGTAGAAATCGCAGTCAATGTTCTTGAAGATAAAATGGAAATAGAAGTAAGCTCATACATTTCAATCTCAGGAATACAAGAACAAGAAGAAAATAAATTTGCTCTACTAATCCTAGAAAGCTTAGTTGACAAAATAGAATTTAAAGAAAAAAGTATATTTTTAGTTAAAAACAAAGGATAGAAATATGAAGAAAAAGGGATATAACAAACCAGATTCAGAAAAAATAAAAGCTCTTTTTAGAGAATATTTTGAAAATCCCACACCTCAACTTAGAGATAAATTAATCGAAAAAAATTTATATATGGCTGAAATTTTAGCTAAAAAATATGTAAATCGTGGAATAGACTACGACGATTTGTTCCAAGTCGCAAGCCTTGGACTAATCTATGCCATAGATAGATATGACATTTCAAAAGGCTTTGAATTTTCAAGCTTTGCAATGCCAACTATCGTTGGAGAAATAAAGAGATATTTTAGAGATAAAGGTTGGGTAATTCGTGTTCCTAGAAGAATACAAGAAAACTCAAAAAGAGTTAATAACGCAAAATATCATTTAACACAAACACTTGGACGAACTCCAACCATAAAAGATATCGCAGACTTCGTAGAACTTTCAGAAGAAGACGTACTGGAAATTATGGAAGCTAGTAAAGTTTATACACCTCAATCACTAGACCAAAGTTTTGAAAATTCAGACAGCGAAGACAAAGAGACAAACCTAATCGACATAGTTGGAGAAGACGACAAAGAATTTGATTTTGTCGATAACCAAGACTTCATCAAAAAAACTTTAACAAAATTAACCGAAGTAGAAAAACAAATCATACTTGGAAGATATTTTGAACAAAAAACGCAAGTCGCCCTTGCAAAAGAACTAAACATTTCTCAAATGACCGTAAGTCGCCTTGAAAAAAAAGCCCTTGCCAAGTTTAGAGAAGAGTTGAATATGTAAATTTATGAAATAAAAAATCAACGGACATACGTTGATTTTTTTGTGGGAAAGTAAAAAAATAGAAAACAAAATATTTAACATCATAGCATTTAGCAAAGGAAAGTCCAGAGATATTTTATATGTATTTTTAATGCAAATTATTTGGATAGCAGTTTTATTTAGCATTGCAAATTTTGCTTTCAAAATTGGTGTAAATAAATATGAATCGCAGGGTGGTTAAAAGTTAATAAGCTTCAAAAATTGTATATTAATTTTTATAAAAACAATTTTGCCCTTAAATGTTGATTTATCCCTTAAAATGTGATATATTTTAAGGGATAAAATTATTTTAAGGAGAAATTCAATGAGAAATTTTAATTATTCCAAAATTAAAGATAAAAAATGGGATTCTGAAATTCTATCTTTAGTAGCTTCAATTTATAAGTATCAAGGAAAACAGGAATTGTATTTAAAGCAAAGACCTGAAGAATTAAATAAGCTTATTGAAATTGCAAAGATTCAAAGTACAGAGGCTTCAAATGAGATTGAGGGAATTGTTACGACAAGTGCAAGACTTAAAAAGTTAGTTGAAGAAAAGACGACTCCAAGAAATAGAAATGAACAGGAGATTGCTGGGTATAGAGATGTTCTTAATATTATTCACGAAAATTTTGATGTCATTTCAATTTCAAAGAATTATATTTTGCAAATGCATAAAATAATGTTTAAATATATGGATAATCCACTTGCAGGAAAGACTAAGAATATTCAAAATTACATTACTATAAATTATTCAAATGGAGAGTCAGAAATTTTATTCACACCTCTTTCACCTTTTGAAACACCTGAAGCTTTGGAAAATATATGTAATGAGTACAATAAGGTTATTGGAAATTTCAATATAGATCCGATTATTGCTATTCCAATTTTTATTCACGATTTTTTATGTATTCATCCATTTAATGATGGAAATGGCAGATTGAGCAGATTACTTACAACCC
>OLOW01002846.1_pt1 | contig 11347 bp, 15 predicted proteins | sample 1672801 | NCBI WGS metagenome assembly OLOW01 (sample SAMEA3136725, study PRJEB25190) | human gut metagenome | biome: human gut; feature: human-associated habitat; material: faeces | place: Austria | collected 2013
TGAGATTGAAGATGTACTGGCAGATAAGATCCTAGAAGGAACCCTTACGAATGGATACTTAGGATAGTAGCCAATACATTATCAGCGGCAACCAATTGTTGATAGATTTCCGGCAACTTATAAGTTTCCCAGAATTCCAAGTTAGCGCTACCTTGAAGCAACTTACGAACACGTTCCGGTTCTTTCACACCCGGCAACTCAACCAAGATACGACCCGCTGTCTCCAAACGTTGGATGTTCGGAGAAACCACACCGAAACGGTCGATACGAGTACGCAATACGTTGAATGAGTTATCAATCGCACTCTGCAACTCTTGTTTCAAAACAGAAACAACCTGAGCGTCTGAGCTCTGGGGCGTGATTTTATCTTTTAACTCGAATGTACTGAAAATAGCGGAAAGACGTGCGCCGCTATCCAACTTCTTATACTCCTCAGCGAAAAGGTCGATGAAATCTTTTTGGCCAGTCGCTTGATGCGGCCCCTGCGCGGGGGCCTCCACCGCGCCTTCCACGACACAGGTGCGCACGCGCACCTTGCCCTCTGCAAGAAGCGAGAGAAGCGCACTTCCTCCGCCGCGCAGCCCGTAAGCGCCCCAGATGCGCCCGTCGTACCCGGCGAGCAGAGCACTCTCCACCGCGGCGACACGCGCATCCGGCGGTTCCTCCGGCGCAAACACGGGAACGAGCACGCGGCAGGATTTTTCCAGCGAGCGGACGACCGAGGCAAATACGGCGGCGTCCAGGCCGTCATCCGGCCAGAGCAGCACGGCTGCCGCGCCCGGTTTTCCGGTTTCTCTCAGTTCCATAGCGTATCCTCCTTACAGAAGCTCCAGAGCATCGACGCGCTGCGGCGTAAATACCGCCGAGCGCGCCGCAGCCGCCGACAGCATATAGTTTCCGTATTCCACGGTGTAAAGCGAGAGTACTGCGCCATCGGGCGTCGATATGTCTTTCCATTTTCAGCATATAGCGGGCACAAAATTAATAAAAATCCCGGTCTTTACGGAAAAGATACCCGGTTTAGACCAGCAAATAAATTTGGCGCTGCGCTCGGCTTTCACTATCTTTATCTCACAAAACTTTGATTTAGATAGGAGGCGCCTCGGCAACGCTCAAATAAATTTGGCGCTGCGCTCGGCTTTCACTATCTTTGCATCAGATAGAAGGCGGTTCGGACAAGCTCGAACGGGTTCGGCTCGTCGTTCCCTTTTGCTATCTTTACAAAAAATTTCGCTCTGATAGGCTGCGTCCGGATATAAGTCGGCTCGATCCGGCTTCATCGCACGCCAGCACTATCTCGGCCTGTCCAATCGCTGAAAACCATGAAAACCGATTTTCTGGTCATCGGATCCGGCGCCGCCGGACTGAGTTTCGCCCTCAAAGCCGCAGAACACGGCCACGTTACACTGGTAACGAAAGGGAAAATGGACGAGTGCAACACCAACTATGCCCAGGGAGGCATCTGTTCGGTGACCTATGCGCCCGACACGTTCGAAAAACATATTCACGACACCCTGGTCTGCGGTGCCGGCAAATGCGACCCCGCAGCCGTCGAACTGGTAGTTCGCCGGGCCCCGGAGCTGATCCGCGACCTGATCGCCTGGGGCACGAAATTCGACAAGACACCCGACGGACGCTTCGAACTCAACCGCGAAGGCGGACATACCGAACATCGTATCCTCCACCACGAGGACCTCACGGGCGCTGAGATCGAACGGGCCCTGATAACCTCGGTACGCAAGCACCCCAACATCACGGTTCTCGAACACCATTTCGCCATCGACCTGCTGACACAGCACCACCTGGGCGAATTCGTCACCCGCCACACGCGCGGCCTGGCCTGCTTCGGAGCTTACGTGCTGAACCTGGAGAGCAACGAGATCGAAACCGTGCTGGCCAAATTCACCGTCGTCGCTGCGGGCGGCTGCGGCAACGTCTATTCTTCGACGACCAATCCGAGCGTCGCCACAGGCGACGGCATCGCCATGTGCCACCGCGCCAAGGCCATCACCGAAAACATGGAGTTCATCCAATTCCACCCCACCTCGCTCTACCATCCGGCCGAAAAGCCCAATTTCCTCATCACGGAGGCGATGCGGGGTTACGGCGCGATCCTGCGTCTGCAAAACGGCGAAGAGTTCATGGACAAATACCACCCGATGAAATCGCTCGCACCGCGCGACGTGACGGCCCGGGCCATCTATACCGAAATGACCCGCCGGGGCGAGGACTTCGTCTATCTCGACGTGCGGCACAAAGATCCGGAGCAGACGCGCCGGCATTTCCCGAACATCTATGAAAAATGCCTCTCGCTCGGCATCGACATCACCCGCGACCTGATCCCCGTCACCCCGGCGGCGCACTACTGTTGCGGCGGGGTGAAAGTAGACCTCAACGGCGAAACCTCGATCCGGCGGCTCTATGCGCTGGGCGAAACCTCCTGCACGGGACTGCACGGCGCCAACCGGCTGGCTTCGAACTCCCTGATCGAAGCGGTCGTCTATGCCGACCAAGCCGCCAAACACGCCGCCTCGCAGCTCGCTTCGGTCGAAATCCAGGAAGGCATTCCCGACTGGGATTTCGAAGGTACCCAGCACACCGAAGAGATGCTGATGATCATCCAGTCCAAGCGCGAGATGCAGGCCATCATGTCCAACTACGTCGGCATCGTCCGCTCGAATCTCTCGCTCGAACGCGCCCTGCGCCGCCTGTCGATCATCTACGAAGAGACCGAAGAGCTGCACAACAAGATCAAGCCCAACCGCGAGCTGTGCGAACTGCGCAACATGATCGCCGTGGCCTACCTGGTCATCAAACAGGGCAGCGCATTGAAAGAATCGGTCGGCTGCCACTACAACTCCGACTACCCCAAACCGGACAATAAATAATCCGCAAGCAAACCTATCCACAACCTTTATTACCATCTATGACCTTACAGGAAGAGATCACCCGCCGGCGGACGTTCGCCGTCATCGCGCACCCGGACGCCGGTAAAACGACCCTGACCGAAAAACTGCTGCTCTTCGGCGGCGCCATCCACGTCGCGGGAGCGGTCAAAAGCAATAAAATCAAGAAGGGAGCCACCTCCGACTTCATGGAGATCGAACGTCAGCGCGGTATTTCGGTCGCTACGTCCGTCATGGGCTTCGAATACCAGGGCCGCAAGATCAACATTCTCGATACCCCGGGCCACGAAGACTTCGCCGAAGATACCTACCGCACGCTGACGGCGGTGGACTCCGTAATCATCGTCATCGACGGCGCCAAAGGCGTCGAGTCCCAGACCCGCAAGCTGATGGACGTCTGCCGCATGCGGCAGACCCCGGTGATCGTCTTCGTCAACAAGCTCGACCGCCCCTGCAAGGATCCCTTCGACCTGCTGGACGAAATCGAGAAGGAACTCCGCATCCGGGTACGTCCCCTCTCATTCCCGATTTCGAGCGGCGACACCTTCAAGGGCGTTTACAACATCTACGAGAAGAACCTCACGCTCTTTACGAGCGACGAACGGCAGACGGCCGACGCTTCGACCGTAGAGATCAACGACCTCGCCTCGCCCGAACTGGACGAATACATCTCCGAACGCTACGCCAAGCAACTGCGCGAAGACACCGAACTGGTCGAAGGCGTGTACGACGCTTTCGACCGCGACGCTTACCTGCGGGCTGAGCTGGCCCCGGTCTTCTTCGGCTCGGCGGTCAATAATTTCGGCGTGAAGGAGTTGCTGGAGTGTTTCATCCGCATCGCCCCCTCGCCGCGCCCTGCGCCGACCGAAACCCGGATCGTGGAGCCTGCCGAGGAGAAAATGACAGGCTTCGTCTTCAAGATCCACGCCAACATGGATCCGAACCACCGCGACCGCATCGCCTTCCTGAAGATCTGCTCCGGCACGTTCGAACGTAACAAGAATTTCCTGCACGTGCGCAGCGGCAAACAGATGAAATTCTCCTCGCCGACGGCTTTCATGGCCGAGAAAAAGTCGATCATCGACTTCGCCTACCCGGGCGACATCGTCGGCCTGCACGACACGGGCAACTTCAAGATCGGCGACACCTTCACCGAAGGCGAAAAGCTCAAATTCACAGGCATTCCCTCCTTCGCACCCGAACAGTTCCGTTATATCGAGAATGCCGATCCGCTGAAATTCAAGCAACTGGCCAAAGGCATCGATCAGCTCATGGACGAAGGCGTGGCGCAGCTCTTCACCTCGTCGCTCAACGGCCGCAAAATCATCGGCACGGTGGGCGCCCTGCAATTCGAGGTGATCGAATACCGCCTGGCGCACGAATACAACGCCGCCTGCCGCTGGGAGCCGATCTCCATCTACAAAGCCTGCTGGATCGAGAGCGACAACGCCGAGCAGCTGGCCGACTTCAAACGGCGCAAACATACGAACATGGCCATCGACAAGCACGGCCGCGATGTATTTCTGGCCGACACCAGCTATGCCCTGGCCCTGGCGCAGGAAAACTTCAAGGACATCAGATTTTACTTCACCTCGGAGTTCTGATCCCGTTACAAGCAAGTTCTGATCCCGCCAGCAATCATCAAAATATAAACCACCCGTGCTACCATTGCACGGGTGGTTTTATTGTCAAAATAACTACTCTTCCCCGCACAAACGATTCGCGCGACATACCACATCCGTTCTCGATCGTCCCGGTCTTCTATACACTCACACGAAAAGGGCTGCCTCTGTAGGCAGCCCTTTCGATTTTCAGGATGGGAAACCCACGCCGACAACAACTCTATTTTTCGAGCCCCATCTTTTCGATCAGAGCCTTGGTTTCGGGCTTGTGTCCCCGGAAATTCACATAGAGCGTCATCGGATGTTCGTGACCGCCCTTCGAGAGAATTTCGCGGCGGAAAGCCTCCGCCACTTCGGGATTGAAAATACCCTTCTCCTTGAACAGCGAGAAGGCATCGGCCGCCAGCACCTCGGCCCACTTGTAACCGTAATAGCCCGCAGCATATCCGCCGGCAAAAATGTGGCTGAAAGCCGGCGACATCGCAGCACCCTCGACAACCGGGAGTACCTGAGCCGGAGCCATCGCCGTCCGTTCAAACAGTTCGACATCGCCCTCGAACGGCTTGTCGATCGAATGCCATGCCATGTCGTTGAGCCCGTACAGCAACTGGCGGACATTGAAATAAGCCGCCTGATAGTTCTCTGCGGCGACGATCTTGGCAATCAGGTCGGCAGGAATCGGTTCTCCGGTCTTGTAATTCACGGCCCACAAGTCGAGGAACTCTTTCTCGGTCGCCCAATTCTCCATGATCTGCGAAGGCATGAATTTTCGCACGAAGAATGTACTTTATTTTCTGAAATCCGCTTTCTATTTTGTTTCTTCGCCCCAAACAGCAACCAATCTATCTTTCCAGAGTTTCAGTGGGCAATTCTTGGAGATCTCGGTATAGAGCTTGAGGCTCTTCTCTGTTAACTTGACAATGCCATCGGCTACTGATGGATAATATGGGAGAGCGGCTGGCTTGATTTTGCCATTCCAGTCTACCTTTACATCCATGCCTAAGCCCATCGTCTCCTTACCATTCATCGACATGATGCCTGCTTTCTCGAAATCATTGTTGGTCAGGATTTCTACGAAAGTTGGACAAGGGCGCTTCATGATACCGTCGAAATGGTCGATTTGGGTTATTGAATCCAAATGGAGGAAGTAATCACCCCAATCGGCATAAAGGGTTACTTTGGTATCATCTACAATGTACATGTAAACATGGGTGTAGAAACTTTTCTTACCAGACTGGTAACGGTAAATAATCTCGATGCTATCTTTATGATAGACGAGAGTCTGGGAGCTACCTAAGAAAAAGGTTGCTCCTGGTTTGATTGATAAAAAGGATTTCATGATTATATATTTTTTTGCTCCTCATTGCAGTATCGCTCTGCACTTGTCGTCAATCGAATGAGGAGTTTAGTCTAATGTCCCACAGATCTCACAGATTTACACAGATTTCTTCGTTGCAAGCAACGGTAGTCACTATGCCTCACAGCAATAGATATTTCTCTGCACGCGAATTACGTATTTTTTTTCGGAACACGAATTGCACGAATTACACGAATAAGTTGCTTAGTCTCGAAAGATTCGTGTTCAACACTCAATATTATTCTTTTAAGTCGCACACGGATCTCACGGATCTCACGGATTTTTTTCGTTGCAAGCAACGATTCGTATATCACCAAGACTGCGTCTCTACTATATTACTGCATATGGTGCACAACTATTAATCTTGACTAAATCTAATTTTTTCATTCTTACAACACACAAAATGATTCTGCTTCCTTACCGGTTCTGCGGCGATAGTCATCACGCATACGCTTTTCCATTTGTGCTATGTATTCTGCCTTCCGCTCTCTAGAAGCCTTGAAGCGACGCATAAAATCTGCTTTTTTTCTTCTATGTTCATAACGTCGTATTCTTCTTAGTAAGTATCTAACCTGTCATTTTATTTAACTGCATAATGAGCCAAAAAATCCTTAGGGGTCAAGACTTGCAATTCCGAAAAAGGAAAATCCTTAACGTTTCTGGTAACAATACAATCCACACCTATTGCCTTAGCAGAAAAATATTGCAATGCATCTTCAAAGTCCTTAGCCTGCAAAGTTACTGCGGACTTTACAGCATTCGAATCGACAGATGCTATTTCGGCAAATTCAAACAAACTTGCAAGTACTGCATATATCGCTTCACCAGGGAACTTCTTTCTGCCTATATACGCCATATTAGCACAAGTTAAAGAAGATACATACAATAAACATCCTTGATTATATCCATAAGCCAAGATGGCTTCAGCATCATCACTAAAGCCTTCTCGATCCAGATAATAATCAAGAACCACATTCGTATCTAAAAATACCTTCTTCATTACTTGCTCAATATATAGTTTAATCTTTCATCCTCACTATCTTCCACACCAGCTAATACTCCTCGCATCTTTTTCAAATGCAAAGGCAACTGATACCGAGATGCTTTCGAATGCGGCTTAGCAAACTTAAACTCCTCTATAAAGAAACGAAAAGACTTCTTCACAACATCTGCTACATCCAAATTGTTTACATGAGCAAAATTTTCTATGTCGTGATATGTATTATTATCTATTGTAATTGTATTCATAATTGTATCTCCTTTTTTTGACTGCAAATATATGGTTTTTATATGAAACTACCAAATTTTTAAAGGAATTTTTGTTTCAAGTCCAAATCCCACGCAGATTCATTCGAGAATTTTCCTCTAGAATCGTCTTTTCATCAGATGAACCTTGCTGCAATGAGACTTGAAGCTCTGCAACACGAGATTGCATATGCTTCAGTTCTGCATGCATGGATGGTATCAAACTCTTAATATCAGTATTCATAATATGAAAGGTAATATATTATATAGGTACCGCCATACGGGCTAATGGTGATTTACCGTTCCATACTCCATCCTCAAAATCATTTACCATACAAACACTATATTTCTTGTCTATAGAAGCAAATGTTGAATCTTTAGTAATACTCTTGAAGGGACAATCTATTATTACTTGAAATGGAGGTATCATATTTCTATTAGACAAAACTTAAACATATATAAACGACTGGGGAACTTTAAAGTTAGCAATAACCGTTGTTGGATCAACAGCCTCCTTGTACTGCTTACATTCCTTTATCTTGAGGGCCACGCCTTTATCTTTTCCTGTATAATACTGTTGGAAGAAAGACTTGGTTACACCAGAGTATTCTTTCGTTTGATTCCAAATATTCGCAGGGGTATCACAGATAATCTCTGCTATCTTGAACTCGCCTACAATCTTGCTGATGGGACGGCTGGCGTAGATATATACGGTATCCACCTTTTGCTTGAAGAGAACCTTGCGGTACTCATATTGCTTTTCCCCAGAAAAGATTTTCTCAACAAACTCTGGCTTAATCGATAATATAACGTTCATCTATTTCTCCTAATTCCAATAGTTTATCAAATTGAGCATCGGTCAACTTGAAGAATCCCCAATACTCAGGGTTCAAGCCAACCTGCTCTTTCATCACTTTATTGATTACTTTCTTAGTGAAAGCTATGTTATACAACATCTTGATGACAATGAAACAATTCCTTGTTCTATACCATCGTCTCAATTCATATTCCTTAAATACCGAATAACGATTGGTATAATTCACAAAAGCATCTTCATTTTCAAAGTCTTTGAAGGTCTTGACCTCACTAACTGTACAAACAGATGTACAAACACTGCGATACTTGGCTGGACCTTGGAAATCACTAGTCCTATAAATGACAAGTTTGTCGCCTGTTTTCAAATATCTAGTACCTTTCATCCAGCAAAGGTATATCTTATAGATGCTGTTAGTCTCAGAAACATCCTGTATAAGATCATACTTCTGTTCGTTTTTCAAAATGGAATCCGGAAAAAGCTGTGTATGGTATTCTGGAACTATAGAAAGAACATACTTATTAAAACCCGCTTTTCTAACAAAAGGATAGTCGAGTTTTAAATCACCTATATGGTTTCTCATATTCTTTATCAATACATATTCCGAATTACCGTCCTCATGAGGCTTGTCCGCCTCATGTAAGAATCCAAACTTCTCAAACATACGAATCAAGCCTTGTAACTCATCTGTAGGGAACATGGTGACATAGACTTCTTCCACATCCTCGGCTATAGCCAAATCCATGATTTTCTTCATGAAACGCTCGCCACGTGTGGTATGACGATTGTCATTGTCCACCTTGAATGTGCCGACCTTCAAGCGTTTCCTCGCAGGTTGCACAGGTACCATATCTGATAGTTCCTCTTCCTCTATCTTCAAATAAAGAAAGTCTTTCAGTTCTCTATTAATATAATAGGTGTAGGCTGTTGCACCTGCAGCTTCCTTTTTATGATACCACTCATCAAACTCGGGATAACTCGACCTCAAAGAATCAAAGAATGAATCTTTGAGATTGATGTCTGAAAATCGCTCTAATTGCAAATCCATAATTCAACTTTTATGATTGAAAATTATCTTTTATACTACTAGAAGAATCATCATGTATATTTTGTTTCGCCTGACTAGCATTTGGCGCTATCACGTTGTTGCCACCATTAACATTGAACATAACGTGCGGGTCTTGACACTCCTTGATCTGGTCTATCAGGTCATGGTATTCCTTAGGCATCATCTTTCGGAGCAAACAATGTACACGAGAGATGTCTGCATAATGATTCTCATTCATGAACTCTTGTGCCTTACGTATCATATGAATATATATTTCTCTCATGCTTTCGGGAATATAAGTTACTTGCCCAAGTAATATAATATACTTGGCAAAGTAATATAATATACTTGCTCAAGTAATATAATATACTTTTTGAGGGCTATTTCATCGATTTGACTGGCGGATAGCCTTTTTTCTTGCATCCCATGCATTGTTGATGTAGAGGCGGAGGTTATCTACTCCCTTGCCTGTCTTCACATTCGTGAGGAATGGAAGGAGGAGATGGATGAAATCTTTCTTGGCGATAAGGTCGGCATCTATCGCCTCCTCGTTCTGGCACATCGTGGCTACTACCTCGCCCACTTCCTTTGCTTTCTTGCAAGCGGTGAGGAGAGAGATGTAACCTCGGAGAGATTTCACCTTATTAATATATATAGCGAGACGCTGCTCATCTTCATTAGGTGCATCGGTGGATTCGCCTTCTGAATGGAGCTTTTGGTCTGCGAATTGGTCGCCATAGAAGTTTTGTACGGCTTCTGTGGCATTGGGGAGGATTTGGTTGTTGCCTCCGTATATGTTGAAAGTCACGTTAGACTTGCTGTTTTCTTCCATTTCTAGTAGGGATATTTAATGGTTGTTCAACGAATATTCAATGGTTATTCAACGCTATTCCATAAAGTTGATTTCGCCTCTCATTTTTTATACCTTTGCATCAGTTAAACGAAGAACGAAGAGTGAAGAGTGAAGAGTGAAGAATTCATTACCCCGGGCATTCGACATTCTGAGTTTTGAGTGAGACATAGGTAACATTAGTATTAACATTTTAAAAGAAAGGATTAATTATGATTGAGTATTCTGTATTTTTGATGACCAACTACCTCAAGCCTGAGGACGGGGCTAAGGCTTATGCCAAGAACCAAGTTCGTGAAATCTGGGACTTGAATAAGTTTTGTAAGCACATTGCTTCACACAACGCTGGCTACAGCCGCGGTATGGTGAAAGCCATCCTGTCGGACATGTGTGACTGCATTGTAGAGCAACTGCTCAACGGCAACAAGATTAAACTCGGTGAGTTTGGTGTCTTTAGCATCTCCATCAACTGTGAGGGTGCGGAGTCGCTGGAGAAGTTTACCGAGGAGAACATCAAGTCGGTGAACATCAAGTTCAACCCTGGTGTGGACTTTGAGAACCTTGTTGATAAAGCTGAGTTCAAGCTCGTGGCAAGCCGTGCTGGTCAAGCTGCCTTGCTTAAGGCTGAAAAGGCGAACGAGACTACCGTTGACCTGGAGGCTGCGAAGAAGAAGCCTACAAAGGACGACAAGAATGACAACAAGCCATCGGGTGATGGTGGTGATACACCAAACCCTGGCGGTGGAAGCAGTACCGACTCTGGCACCGACGGTAGCGGTGATGGCCTGGAGTAGGATTCTCCCTGTGACTGCATCCTGCATAGTGCAGGGTGTGGTCACCCCTTCAAACTTATGTTTCACTTTTAAACACATTTCTGATTATGAAGAATTTTAATGATGGTTCCAAGAAGATTTCTTGGGTTTCAATTTTGAATGCTGCTGTTCAAGCTTTGATTGCAGCTCTTACTGCACTGGGAGTAAGCTCGTGCGCAAATGCCTTATAGCAATATTAAGTGTTGAATGTTAAATGTTGAATTATTAATTATGAGACAAAGTCAATATATGTCGGCTAACGACATTAAATATCTGGTTTTGCATTGCTCGGCTAGCCGATGCAATGAGGACTATAGTGTAGAACAGCTGCGACGCGACCATAAGGTGCGTGGTTTTTATGACATCGGCTACCACTTCTACATCCGTAAGGATGGAACGATGACGCAGCACCGGATGCTGTTGGAGGTTGGTGCTCATGCCAGACCTTATAATAGATGCTCTATCGGCATCTGCTATGAGGGAGGGCTCGATGAGCAAGGCAAGCCTTGCAACACCATGACCACTGAGCAGGAAACGAGACTCATTGACCTTTTCAGGAATCTGAAGATTCTCTTTCCGAAAGCGAAGATTGTGGGGCATCGGGATTTGCCGGGGACTACTCCCAAAGAGTGTCCGTGTTTGGATGCGGTCAGCTGGGCCTTTTCTGATGTAGAGAAGGCCGCAGCCCTTCGG
>OLOW01002850.1_pt1 | contig 11338 bp, 8 predicted proteins | sample 1672801 | NCBI WGS metagenome assembly OLOW01 (sample SAMEA3136725, study PRJEB25190) | human gut metagenome | biome: human gut; feature: human-associated habitat; material: faeces | place: Austria | collected 2013
CCGGCTCCGACGCCAGCAGCATGGTCACCACCGCCGTGAAGGATAGGTTTTGCCGGAACCGGGCGCGCCCGTCAGGCCCACAGGTAGAACGAGATCGACTGCCTTTGCCTCAGTGCCCGGTACGCCCGAGGCCAGAAGCGTTGCAGGGCCAGTGCGGCGACGAACGGCAGGATCAGTAGCGGAATCATCTGCCGTCCGATGCGCAGCAGCGAGTCGAGGAGAGGCAGCGAGACCTGTGAGCCGACGAACGAGAAGACGACCGGGGAGATCAGCGCGACGACCATGTTGCTCAGCAGGCAGTAGGTCGCCAGCGACGCGACGCTGCCGCCCAGCATGCCCGTTACCACGGCCGCTGACGTGGCGGTCGGGGCCAGCACGCAGATGAAAGTGCCCTGAGCCAGCAGCGGGTCGATCGGGGCGAGCGCGAGGTAGAGACCCAGTCCGCCGGCGATCTGGACGAGCAGCAGTCGGACATGGAGCGGAGCGATGCGCAGCTCGCCGAGCGACAGCTTGCAGTAGGGAACCAGCAGCATCAGGAAAATCACCGTGGAGACCTTCATGATGTTCTCCATGCTGCGGCCGGTAACGGCCACCTTCCGCCCGCAGGCGGCGGCAGCGTCAATGATCTGCTGGATGCGGTGAACGTTGCTGGCGAAGGTGGTGACGATGATGCGCTGCTTGCAGCCGGTGAACTGCCGCTGGAAGGTCTTGCCCACCATCCGCTCGCTCATGGTGTAGCCGGGGCGCTCCACGTTGGTGGAGTCCGCCAGCAGCGCCAGCACCCCCTCCTTGCCCAGAGCGCCGAACCGGGCCAGATCGATGACCTCTCCGTCAATGGGGGTGGAGTCGATCTTGAAGTCGCCGGTGTGGACCACCACGCCCATGCGGGTGTGGATGGCGAAGGCCACGGAGTCGGCAATGGAGTGGTTCACGTGGATAAATTCTACTTGAAATTTCCCGGCCTTCACCGTCTGGCCCGCCTCCACCGTCACCAGCTTGGTGCTGTCCAGCAGCCGGTGCTCCTGCAGCTTCAGCTTGATGAGTCCGGCGGTAAAGCGGGTGCAGTAGATGGGCATATTTACCTGCTTGAGGACGTAGGGGATGGCCCCGATATGGTCCTCATGGCCATGGGTGATGAACAGGCCCCGCAGCCGGGATCTGTTCTTGATGAGATAGGTGACGTCGGGGATGACGCAGTCGATGCCGTACATATCATCGCCGGGGAATGCCATGCCGCAGTCCACCACAATGATCTCCCCGCCGTACTCATAGGCGGTCATGTTCTTGCCGATCTCGTTGAGACCGCCCAGAGGAATGATCTTCAATTTTTCTGCCATATGTGTTGTATATTCTCCTTTACAAGATAAGTAGCGCACAGACAGACTGCCCGTCGGCGGACGCAGCTGATCCGCAAACGGACACGGCAAAATAGAGGCGGCTCCCGACATTTCTCTGCGGCGCTGTATCGCCGGAGAAGTCCGGCGGCCCGCCCGACTGTCCTGTGCAAAAGTGGTGAGGGGGAACCCCTCGTTTATTTGATCACGAAGGCCCGCCGCCTCCGCAAAAAATACAAAAAAGGCCATCGCTTTTCAACGATTTACACAAAGTATATCACATTTCTCCGCATTTGTACAGTCTTTCTTTCCCCCTTTTTTCGCCGCCCCTCGCAAAGCCCGCATTTCCCCGATCCCTCCGCCGAAAAAATACCCCGGAAAAGACTTTTTCAAACCGATAAGAAAGACGTTGTAGCAGAGGAAAAACTATGCTATAATAATGTAATTCAAAATGGCGGAACAGCGCACTCCGCCAAAACAGGGAGGGATGCGCCTTGAATAAACGGATCGCCCGACTCCTCCGGACGAATATCACGATCTTCTCGCTGTGCCTGGTGCTGTTTGCCCTGGCAGCGATCCCCTTTGACGTGCGCCTCGCCATTGGCGAGGGCGTGGCCGCCGTGGCCTTCTTCCTGCTGGGCCGCCGCCGCAGCAAGGCTACCCAGCAGAGTCTGCGCCAGTATATCCAGCGGTTTTACGGCGGCATGGACTCCGCCCGCTCCAGCAATATGCTCTTCACCCCCCTGCCCATGATGGTCTTTGATCTGGCCACGGAGGATATCCTCTGGAGCAGCGAGAGCTTCCTCCAGCTGACGGAGCAGCGGGAGGGCATCTTCGATGCCCATCTGGAGACGGTGTTCCCCAATATCTCCTTCCACTGGCTGCTGGAGGGCAAGACCGAGGCCCCGGAGACCGTGGTGTGGAACCACCGCACCTATCGAGTGTTCGGCGGCGTCAGCCACCCGGAGGGCGGCCAGAGCGCACTGGCCACCACCTACTGGATGGACGTCACCGACACCGAGGAGATGCGCCGGACGCTGGAGCTGACCCGGCCGGTGGTGGCCATCCTCATGGTGGATAACTACGAGGACCTGATGAAGGCCACCCCGGAGGGCAAGCGCTCTGCGGTGCGGGCCATGCTGGAGGAAAAGCTGAGCCAGTGGTCCGCCGGCAGCGAGGGGATGATGCTGAGATACGACCGGGACCGCTACCTCTTTGTGTTCGAGGAGAAGAGCTTCTCCGACTTTGCCGCCAAGCGCTTCGACGTGCTGGATGCCGTCCGTGAGGTGGTGGCCGGGGAGGGCGTGGCAGCCACCCTGTCCATCGGCGTGGGCCGGGATGCCGACAGCTTCGAGGCCCTGTTCAAAAACGCCTCCGTGGCGCTGGAAATGGCCCTGAGCCGTGGCGGCGATCAGGCAGTGGTGAAGGACAAGCTGAATTTCGAGTTCTACGGCGGCCGCTCCAAGGCTACGGAGAAGCGCACCAAGGTGAAGTCACGGGTCATGGCCAATGCGCTGGCGGAGCTCATCGACGAGGCCAAGCAGGTCTACGTCATGGGCCACAGCTATGCGGATATGGACGCACTGGGCGCCGCCGCAGGCGTGTGCGCCATCGTCCGCAAACGTGGCAAGAAGTGCCGCATCGTCATCGATACGGAGAATAACGCCGCCCATCCGATGCTGCGCCGCCTGCAGGCCCTGCCGGAGTATCAGGGGGCCTTCCTCAGCGGCGATGATGCCTTCCTGCGGGTCCAGCCGGAGACGCTGCTGGTGGTGGTGGATACCAACCGCCCCGGCAGCGTGGAGTCCGAACCTCTGCTGGACGCCTGCAACCGGGTGGCGGTCATCGACCACCACCGCCGGGGCAGCAGCTACATCGACAAGATGGCCCTGAACTACCACGAACCCTACGCCTCCTCAGCGTCGGAGCTGGTGACGGAGCTGCTCCAGTACCTCATCGAGCCGGGCGACCTGTTGAAGGCGGAGTCCGAGGCGCTGCTGGCCGGCATCGTGCTGGACACCAAGAATTTCACCAACCGCACCGGCGGCCGCACCTTCGAGGCGGCAGCGTACCTGCGCCGGGCCGGGGCGGATACGGCGGACGTACAGCGGATGTTCCAGAGCGACCTCCAGTCCATGATCTCCCGCTACGATATCATCCGCCGGGCGGAGCTCTACCACGGCGACATCGCCATTGCGGCGCTGGATCAGGAGTGCGACCGGGTCATTGCCGCCAAGGCCGCCGATGAGATGCTGACCCTGCAGGGGGTCCGTGCTTCCTTCGTGCTGTACCGCAAGGACGACGGCATTTACATCTCCGCCCGTTCTCTGGGCGAGATCAACGTACAGGTGCTGGTAGAGACGCTGGGGGGCGGAGGCAACTCCACCACCGCCGGCGGCCAGTGCTCCGGCATGACGGTGGCGGAGGCGAAGGCCACGCTGCTGCGTGCCATTGATAAGTATTTTGAAGAATAAGGAGGAATAATTCCATGAAAGTGATTTTGCAGCAGGATGTCCGGGGTAAGGGCAAGAAGGGCCAGATGATCGAGGTAGCCGAGGGCTACGCCCGCAACTTTCTGCTTCCCAGGAATCTGGCGGTTTTGGCTACCGCCGATGCCATGAATACCATGAAGCTGCAGGCCAAGGCCAAGGCCAAGGCCGACGCAGAGGCCAAGGCCGCCGCACAGGAGCTTGCCGGGAAGCTGAAGGGCTGCCAGGTGAAGATCGCCGCCAAGGGCGGCGCCGGCGGCAAGCTCTTCGGTGCCGTCACCGCCAAGGAGATCTCCGAGCAGCTGAAGGCCCAGCACGATATGGAGCTGGACAGCAAGAAGCTGGTGCTGGCGGAGCCCATCAAGACCTTCGGCAGCTTCGAGGTCAAGGCCAAGCTGGGCTTCGAGATCACCGGAACCGTCTATGTGCTGGTCTGCGAGGAGAAGTAACTTCCCTTTGGTCTTGCCGGCGCTTTTGGGGCTTGACAGTCCCTTCTGTTTGTCTCCGACGGGTGACTTTCTGCCTTTTTGTCTCCGACGGCGCTGCGGCAGTTTCCTCGGAATGACATGAAAAAGAAGTGTCATTGCGAAGCCAGTGCGCACACTGGCTGTGGCAATCCGTCCTCCACGGCGGCAGACCCACACGCCCCTTCCCCTGAGTGGGAGCGGCAGCGGGTCTGTTGCTGAGTCGATTCCCTTTACGTCCCATAACAAGCAAGGCTCTTGAGAGTCAAGGAGGCTTTGAGACCATCGGTTTCAAACGACGTTTTTGCATACTTTTTGTCGCTGTTGACAAAAAGCCCCCGCCGGAGGCAAAAAGAAAAGCACACCCCACCCCTTCAGAAAAATCCCCGAAAGGAGTTCCCTCATGGATGAATTGCTTCTGCGGCAAATGCCGCACTCCACAGAGGCAGAGCAGGCCGTGCTGGGCTCCATGCTCATTGACGCCGCCTGCGTCAAGGACGTGATGGACCAGCTTCAGCCGGACGATTTCTACCTCCGCCAGAACCGGGAGATCTTCGAAACCATCTACACCATGTTCGTCTACTCCCGCCCCATCGACGGACTTACCGTGGCCGGGGAACTGGAGAAGGCGGGCCTCGCCAACGATGGCACACGGGCGTATCTGGCCCAGCTGATGGAGGTGACACCCACTTCCGCCAATGTGCTGGAGTATGTGCGTTTGGTGCGTGAGAAGGCCCTGCTGCGGTCGGTGGCCGCAGCGGCGGCGGAGATCACCGCCATGGTGCAGGAGGGGACCGGCGCCCCCGGCGACGTGCTGGAGGCGGCGGAGCAGAAGATCTACGCCATCCGCCGGGGCCGCAGCGCCCAGAGCATGGCCACCATTCAGGTGGTGCTGCAGGAGGTCATGGAGCATCTGGCGGAGCTCAGCGCTCAGGGGGGCAAGACCCTGCCGGGTCTGTCCACCGGCTTTTCGGCGGTGGACGGTAAGATCAACGGCTTGAACAAGTCGGACCTGCTGTTGCTGGCCGCCCGTCCCGGCATGGGCAAGACCAGTATGGCTCTGAATGTGGCCCTGAACGCCGCCAAGGAGTCCGGCCAGACGGTGGCCGTTTTCTCGCTGGAGATGTCCCGTGACCAGCTGGTGACCCGCCTGCTGGCCAGCGAGGGCCTCATCGAAAATACCCGCCTGATCAGCGGCGACCTCCGGGAGAGCGACTGGGTGAAGATCGCTGAGGGCGCCTCCTCCCTGAGCCGTCTGGATATCCGCATCGACGATAATCCCCTGCTGACGGTGGCGGACATGAACGCCAAGTGCCGCCGCATCGACAACTTGGGGCTGGTGGTCATTGACTACCTCCAGCTGATGACCTCCGCCGGCGGAAAGGGGTATAGCGGCGAGAACCGCCAACAGGCGGTGTCGGATATCAGCCGTATGCTGAAGATCATGGCCAAGGAGCTGCAGGTGCCGGTGCTGTGCCTGTCCCAGCTGTCCCGTGCCAACGAAAAGCGTGAGGACAAGCGCCCCATGCTGTCGGACCTGCGTGAGTCCGGCGCCATTGAGCAGGATGCCGATATCGTCATGTTCCTGTATCGTGACGATTACTATAAAGAGGATTCGGAAAAGCGCAACATCGCCGAGTGCATCGTGGCCAAGAACCGCCACGGCGAGACCGGCAAGGTGGAGCTGCGCTGGATGCCGGAGTATACCACCTTCGGCACCTTGGAAAACCGCTACGACGAGGAGTAACGAGTCATGGATCTGATGCCGTGGATGCAGCAGCAGGGGATGCTGCCCGCCGCCGGGGAGACGGTGCTGTGCGCCGTGTCCGGGGGCCGGGACTCCGTGTGCCTGCTGCACTATCTGGCGTCGCTGGGTCGCCGCCGGGGCTTTGCCGTGGCCGCCGCCCACTATAACCATCTGATGCGCCCCACGGCGGGACGGGACGAGGCTTTCGTGGCCGGGCTCTGCCGGGAGCTGGGTGTGCCGCTCTATGTGGAGCGGGGCGACGTCCGGGCCATCGCCCGGCAGGAGGGCTGGGGCGTGGAGGAGGCAGGCCGCCGCCTGCGCTACGACTTTCTGGAGCGCACGGCCGACGCCATCGGAGCCTCCCGCATCGCCACCGCCCACCACCTGTCGGATCAGGCGGAGACGGTGGTGCTGAACCTGCTGCGCGGCACCGGCCCGGAGGGGCTGGCGGGCATTCCCCCGGTGCGGGGACGGCTGATCCGCCCCCTGCTCCAGACCCCTCGGCAGGAGATCGAGGCATATCTCAAGTCCCACGGTCTGGGCCATGTGGAGGACGAGACCAACGACAGCATGGACTTCACCCGCAACCGCCTGCGACAGGAGGTGTGGCCTCTGCTGGTGATGCTCCACCCTGCCCCGGAGCGGAGCATCGCACGGGCTGCCGCCATCCTGCGGCGGGAAAATGTTTTTCTGGATCGGCTGGCCCGCTCCTATCTGGAGACAGCCGTATCCGATTGCCCGTCAGCCGGTGAGCCCAATGCCCCGGAGATCTTTGGCCGCCGGGACCCCGCTGCACCCAGCCCTGCACCGCTTCCCGGCACGTTGCCGGAGGAGTCGTCAAAGTCGGATAAGCCCTCAGAATGTACACGAACGGGCGATATTTCGCCTGATTTCACATCGGCACCCACCGCCGTATCGGTGTCTGAAGCCGTGCTGCGATCGGCACCGGAGGAGCTGCGGCCCCGGATGCTCCGGCTGCTGCTGGAGCGGCTCCCCGTGGGGAAGAAGGATGTATCCGCCGCCCACATAGAGGCCCTGCTGTCCCTCCGGGAGGGCGGGATGCTGGATATGCCGGAGGGCGTCACGGCATGGCGGGAGAAGGATGTGCTGCATCTGGAGATGACCCCACCCTCGCCCCCGCTCCTGACCCTGTCGGAGGGGGAGCAGGTCTGGGGAGACTATCTCGTCCGGGTGTGGAGAAGCAAAAAAAATACTCCGCCTCCTGACGGAGAAGGGCTGTCCAAAACGGGCCGGTTTTCGGACCATATCCTGACGCTTTCGGACGGCGGGAAAATGTCCGAATGGACACTCCGCTGTCCGCAAAGGGGAGACGGTCTGACCCTGCCGGGGGCCAGAGGCCGCCGCAGCGTCAAACGTCTGCTGACGGAGCGGGGGATGCCGCCCCGGCGACGGCGAACCACCCCGGTGGTGTGTATAAACGGAGAACCCGCCGCCGTATACGGCGTGGGAACGGATCAGAGATTTTTGCCGGGAAAAGACGGCAGCAATATAAATATTTTGATGATCGAGAAAGATCAGGAGGAAGAAAGTAATGGCTAAGAACAATATGGATCAGGACATCCTGAAGGTTCTGTTCAGTGAGCAGGAGATCCATGACCGCATTCAGGAGATGGGCGATCAGCTCTACGATAAGTTCCACGACAGGAATCCGCTGTTTGTGGGGGTTCTGAACGGGTGCTTCCTGTTTATGGCGGATCTGGTGCGGGCCACCCAGTGCAAGAGCGAGGTGGAGTTCATCGGCCTGTCCTCCTATCAGAACGCCACCAAGTCCTCCGGCGTGGTGCAGATCACCCGTGATCTGCAGCGGGATATCTCCGGCCGGGACATCATCGTGGTGGAGGATATTCTGGACTCCGGCAATACCCTGTACTTTTTGAAGGACTATATGCTGGCCAAGGGAGCCAATAGCATCACCATCGTCACCCTGCTGGACAAGCCCTCCCGCCGGGAAAAGCCCATTTACCCCGATCTGGCGGGCTTTGAGGTGCCGGACGAGTTCGTGGTGGGCTTCGGGCTGGACTACTGCCAGCAGTATCGCAATATGCCCTACATCGGCGTGCTGAAGCCGGAGGTATACAGTAAGTAAGCGACAGCGCAGGAGAAGCGGCGCTGTGCCGGCAGAGGGCCGGCGGTCGGAAGGAGGAATGGTCTGTGGAGGAACGGAAGCGGGGTTATCAGGGCCGGCGGCTGGCCGGTGCGACCCCCAGGCAGGAGCCGGAACGCCGGGGCAGCCGTACCCGGCAGGCGGAGGATAAGGCCCGCCGGGGGCGGGACCCGTGGGAGATGACCCCGGAGGAGAAGGTATCTCCGGTAGAGGCCACGTCGGCAGAGGCGGCTCAGGCAGAGCCGAGGGAGCAGTCTGTCCGGCAGGCGGAGGATAAGGCCCGCCGGGAGCGGGATCCGTGGGAGATGACCTCGGAGGAGACTGCTCCGATAACGCCGGGAGACGGCGAGCCCGTCTCGGCCGGCCGGAGAGCCGCTTCGGTGGCCGGAGGTAAAGCGGCACCGGCGGCGGACTTTGACAGCATGAGCGGTTCTGCCGATGGGACGAGCGCCGACTCTGCAGCCGGTGCGGTGGACTCCGATGCGATGGCCGGGCCCGGTGAGGGAAGCGGCTCCGGCGGGACGGAAAAAAAGAAAAAGAGCGGCTTTGCCGCCTTTTGGTCGGATTTCGGCTATCTCATCGTCACGGCGGTGGTGGTGGTGCTGGTGTTCCGGGTAATTTTACAGCTGAGTTGGGTACCCTCCGGCTCCATGGAGACCACCATCCCCAAAAAGACGCTGCTGATCTCGTGGCAGCTGCCCTATGTGATGGGCGACCCGGTGCCGGAGCGGGGGAACATCGTCACTTTCTGGAGCGACGAGCTGGATAAGCTGCTGGTAAAGCGGGTCATCGGTCTGCCGGGGGACACGGTGTCCTTCTCTGGCGGCTATGTCTACATCAACGGCCAGCGGCTGGAGGAGGAGTATCTGGATCAGCAGGGCGGTACCATCAGCCCCGACCAGTCCTCCTTCACCGTGCCGGATGGGTGCCTGTTCTTTCTGGGCGATAACCGCTCCGGCTCGAATGATGCCCGGTACTGGGAGGAGAGCTATATCCCGGTGGGCAATGTGAAGGCCCGTGTGCTGCTGGCCATTTCCCTGACCGGGGGCAGCAGCTGGCAGGGCGTGCGGGCCATCGGCTGAGAGGAGGAAAGCATTTGGCAGAACGAAGAAAGATCGGTTTCGGCACCATTTTGATGGTGATTTTGGCGGTATGCGTGGTGGCCTATGTGGTGTCCACCATGCGGACCGCCGGGGACATCCCCTACTCTGAGCTGCGGCAATACTTTTTAGAGGAGAAGGTGCAGGAGTTCTCCATCAGCGACACCCGGATCACAGCCAAGCTGAAGGGGGGCAGCACCGTTACCTCCGACCTGTACGACTTCGACCTGTTCTATCAGGATCTCAACGAGCTGGTGCAGAAGCAGTATGACAGTGGTATTATCACCGCCTATAACTATCACGCAGACCACTCCACCAACTGGCTGCAGCTGCTGCTGCCGTATGTGCTGGCGTTTTTGGGTTTCATTTTGCTGATGAATCTCATGAACCGCATGGCCGGCGGCGGAGCCGGGGCGCAGGACAAGCTGTCCCGGTTTGGAGAGGCCAAGGTCAGTACGCCGGGAGAGAAAAAGGTCACGTTTCAGGATGTGGCCGGGGCCGACGAGGAGAAGGAGGAGCTGCGGGAGATCGTGGAGTTTCTCCGGGAGCCCCAGAAGTATCTGGATCTGGGGGCGCATATCCCCAAGGGCGTGCTGCTGGTAGGCCCTCCGGGTACCGGTAAGACGCTGCTGGCCAAGGCGGTGGCCGGTGAGGCGGGAGTACAGTTTCTGTCCATCTCCGGCTCGGACTTTGTGGAGATGTATGTGGGCGTAGGCGCCTCCCGTGTGCGGGACCTGTTCCAGCAGGCCAAGAAGAACGCCCCGGCCATCATCTTCATCGACGAGATCGACGCCGTGGGCCGCCAGCGTGGCAGCGGCCTGGGCGGCGGACACGACGAGCGGGAGCAGACCCTGAACCAGCTGCTGGTGGAAATGGACGGCTTCGGCTCCAACGAGGGGGTGGTGGTGCTGGCTGCCACCAACCGTGTGGATATTCTGGACCCGGCGCTGCTGCGTCCGGGACGGTTCGACCGGCAGGTCTATGTGGGGCTGCCGGACATCAAGGGCCGGGAGGAGATCTTGCAGGTACACGCCAAGAACAAGCCCCTAGCGGAGGACGTGGATCTGAAGCAGATCGCCCGTGGCACCGCAGGCTTTACCGGCGCCGATCTGGAGAACCTCCTCAACGAGGCGGCCCTGCTGGCGGGACGGCGCAGCGAGTCCTTCATCACCATGAAGGATCTGCAGGAGTCCATCATCAAGGTCATCGCCGGGCCGGAGAAGCACAGCCGGGTCATCCCGGAGAGGGAGCGGCGGCTGACAGCCTATCACGAGGCGGGACACGCTGTGGTGATGCACGCACTGCCCGATCTGGACCCGGTGCATCAGATCACCATCGTTCCCCGGGGCGAGGCGGGCGGCATGACCATCTATCTGCCGGACGAGGATCGGTCGTACCTCTCCCGCAGCTATATGCTGGACCGCATTGCCGGGCTGCTGGGCGGCCGGGCGGCGGAGCAGCTGGTGCTGGGGGATATCTCCACCGGGGCCTCCAACGACATCAGCCGTGCCACGCAGCTGGCCCGGAAGATGGTGGGCACCTACGGAATGTCGGAGCAGCTGGGCAACGTGGCCTTCGACGCCGGACACGACGAGGTGTTCATCGGCAAGTCCATGGCCCAGACCCGGCCCTACTCCGAGAAAACGGCGGCGGAGATGGACGGTGAGATCCGCCACATCATGGACGACGCCTACGCCCGCTGCACCGCCATTCTGGAGCAGTACCGGCCCCAGCTGGTGGAGGTGGCGGAGTATCTGCTGGCCAACGAGACCATGACGGCAGAGGAGTTCGAGAAGGTATTCCGGACGGAGTGAGGCATTGACAGCGCCTTGCTTATGGGGTAAAATAACGGGGTATCCGCCTCCGTAGCTCAGCTGTATAGAGCGACCGCCTCCTAAGGTTGTGCTCTACCAGCTGCCTTACGGGGAAAAGTGATCGTTGCCAGTCTCAATTTAATATAAGTCTCTGTAGCTCAGCAGGATAGAGCGTTCGCCTCCTAAGGTTGCGTTACAACGGCCACCTCAAAAAAAACTAAATAAGGGATTGCAGTTCGACTTTGATCGGGCTATAATCATATAT
>OLOW01002854.1_pt1 | contig 11331 bp, 14 predicted proteins | sample 1672801 | NCBI WGS metagenome assembly OLOW01 (sample SAMEA3136725, study PRJEB25190) | human gut metagenome | biome: human gut; feature: human-associated habitat; material: faeces | place: Austria | collected 2013
TTTATGTAAAAGACGTTAAAGAAGTACCAGAGGACTTTCATGCCAGGTTTTCTGCGATAGGTAAAGAATACATCTACAAACTAAATATGGGTGAATATAATCCATTAGAAAGAAACTATGTCTATCAGCATAATAAAAAATTAGATGTTATCGAAATGGAAAGAGCTATGAAGTACCTTGAAGGAGAACATAACTTCAAATCATTTACTAAAACAGATGAAGAAAAAGATGACTATGTAAGAACAATATCGCAAACAAATATAATTAGAGATAGCAAAGACATAAATAAAATAACTCTCTCATTCGTCGGAACGGGCTTTTTAAGATATATGGTAAGAAATATTGTTGGCACCCTAATAGCGGTTGGTGAAGGTAAAATAAAGAGTGAAGAAGTAATAGATATATTAAGAAAAGAAGATAGGAAAGCTGCTGGTAAAACAGCAAATCCAGAAGGATTATATCTAAAGAATGTCTTTTATTAATTTACAAAGTTAAAAATATATATTATAATTAATTAGAAGGATGTGTAATTATGGGAAGAGAATTAAGAAGAAAAGAAGCAAAAAGAAATGGAAAAAATGTTAGAGATATACAAAAATTAAGTAAAGAAAAACCAATGACTATGAAACAACTCATTACAATAATAGTAGTTTTATTAGTATTTTTTGTAATACTTTATATACTAACAGGAATATTTATTACTAAAGATATAAAGTGGTTTGATAAGAAAGATACTACTACTGATAATGTAAGTACTATATCAAATAAGATACTAGGAGTAGATTCATTAAGACAATCTGAAGAAGAATACTATGTCTACTACTACGACACTACTAACGAAAATAGTGATGTAACAAGTACTATTAATAGTCTTACTACAAATGTATACAAAGTAGACCTACATGATGCATTTAACGCCAATATAGTTGGTGATCCATCAGGAGTAGTATCAGATATATCAGAATTAAAAGTAGCAGACCCTACAGTAATCAAAGTAGTAAACAGTACTATTACCGAGTACTATACAGGAGTAGAACAAATAACTACCACTTTAAAATAAAAAATAAGGGGGCAATTATGCAAAAATTATATTTAGATTGTGATGGTGTAATTCTAGATACAATAAATTATACCTATCAAATAATAAAAGAAAGAGGTATTTCCGAAGATAAAATAGATGACTTCTATAAAAACTTGTCATGGGAGACTCTAATCGAAGAGGCTGGAGAAATAAATAATTCCATTGAAAAAATAAAAGAATTAAGTAAACATTTTGATGTAGAAATACTAACTCATGTTAATTCTGATAATGAAATAAGAGCAAAGTTTAAATACTTTACTTCAGTACTCCCAGATATCAAGTTAAATGTTGTTCCAAAAATAATTAAGAAAGGCGATATAGTAAATCCCAAAGGAGCTATTCTTGTAGATGACTTTATGCCTAACTTAGAATACTGGAGTGAAGTAGGTGGAATACCAGTAAAATTTTCTGATACTAATAAAGAATGTAAATTTATTAAAATAAATGACTTATTAGAATTATTAGAAATGGATTTTACAAATAAAGTAAAGATTAAAGAATAAAGGTGATACAAATGAAGTTGATGAATGTAAAAGGAACTAGTGACAGTCTTCCTAAAGAAGAACTAATAAAAAGAAGAGTAGTAAATACCTTAACTAGTACTTTTGAAAAGTTTGGATATATGCCACTTGATACTACCATATTATGTTATTATGATCTATTAGCATCAAAGTATGCTGGTGGTAGTGAAATACTAAAAGAAGTATATACTCTAAATGATCAAGGCGATAGAAAACTAGGACTAAGATATGATCTTACAGTACCATTTTCCAAAGTAATTAGCATGAATGTAAATAAAAATATAACATTACCATTAAAAAGATACGAAGTAGGAAAAGTGTTTCGTGATGGTCCAGTAAAGACAGGTAGAGCGAGAGAATTCTATCAGTGTGATGTTGATGTCTGTGGTATAGAAGGAACATTTATTGAGGCAGAAATGTTATCAATGACTAGTCTATGTTATAAAAAACTAGGAATAGATGTCTATATAGAAGTAAATAATCGTAAGTTACTTGAAGGCTTCATCCTAGCGGCAGGTATAGATGAAAATATTAAGAATAAAGTAATACTATCTGTAGATAAACTAGCCAAAATAGGAGAAAGAGGAGTAAAAGAAGAATTATCTTCTTATGATATAGAAGATGAAAAACTAGATAAACTATTTAGTTACTTCAAATGTACTATTGAAGAGTTAGATAATTTAGACATTACCAATAATACATTTACCGAAGGAAAAGAAGAAATAAAAGAATTATTTAACTACTTAAATAGTCTAGAAATAACAGAATGTAAGTTTACTCCATATCTTGCTAGAGGATTAGAAATATATACTGGTACAGTATTTGAAGTATTTGATAAGAAACAAAGAATTATGTCCGCTATTGGAGGAGGAGGAAGATATGATAAAATAATTACCAACTTTATAGAGGATGGTAATACATATCCTGCCGTAGGAATATCTTTTGGTATTGTACCAATATGTGAAATATTAAAAGAAGAAGTAAATGAAGCATTATATGATGTACTTATAGTACCTATGAATACTAATATAGAATCATTAAAACTAGCTAATAGTTTGAGAAAAGACGATATCAAAGTACTAATAGAAATGAATAATAGAAAATTAAAGAAAGTATTTGAATCTGCTGATAAAAATAATGTACCTTATGTCATAGTACTAGGAGAAAACGAAGTAAATGAAGGTACTATAGAAATAAAAGATATGAAAAATAAAACTACTAGTAAGTTTAATATAAATGATATAGAAGGTATGAAAGAATATATTAATAAATAATATTATATATCCTCTTAAGCCTATAGATAGTCTTAAGAGGCACAATAGAGCCTAAGGTCTCTATTGTGAAAGTTTATTTAAGAAAGGTATAACTAATATCTTTCTTTTAATATATAGATTCTGCTTATATATAATAGGTATGTAGATACACTATTATTAGACTTTAGGCTAATAATAGCACTTTAATACCATGGAATTAAAGTGAAAAAAATAAATAAATTACTTGAAAAAAAACAAAATATTTGATATTATATTTATAGTAAGGAATGGTCGGTATATGAAACAAGATATAAAACAAAATAAAGTAAATATCTTTTTACTAATTACTACAATATTCAGTACTCTTATACTGTTAATAGGAGCAACATTCTCATATTTTAGTACAAGAAATATGAGTAAAATGAATGCCCTAGCAGTAGAGGCAGGAAAAGTAAGATTAGGCCTTAGTGTATCCGCACTTAGTACCGGACATAAGTTAATTCCTACTAATGATAGTGATATAATGACAGCATATAAACAAAATTGTATAGATGACTATGGTAATGGAGCATGTTCATTATATGAATTTGAAGTATATAACTTCAATAAAAGTCAAGATGTTATAGGTAAAATAGATTTTAATGTAAGTAAAATAGAAAATCTAAGTTATATGATATTAGATGAAAACGATAATGTATATTTAAGTAAAACAAGTGTACCAAATGGAGAAACAAAAGATTTACCTTTAGGAGAACATTTCTTATTAGGAGAAGCTACAGAATTAAGTAGCACTTCAAGAAAGTTTAAATTAATAATATGGTTAACAAACTTAGAAGAAGATCAAAATGATATAGATGCTGGTGGTAGTTTTTCTGCAGTAATAACATTTAGTTCAGTAACAGGAGGTAGATTAACCGCTACTGTAGAAGGCTATGAAGATAGTGGTAATAACATCTCCCATCTAGGAGGTGTCTAGTATGAAGCAAAAACTATTCAGTTCAATATGTTTGGTTCTAGCCATTGTAATAGTAGTAACAACGAGTACAACATTTGCTTATCTTATAGCATCAAGTGAAAATACAACTGATGTTTCAGGTAAAACAGCAGACTTTAATGTAAAACTAGCATTAACTACAGTACATAAATCTACCAATATGGTACCACTAAAAGATTCACTAGTAGTAACTTCAATAAAAAATACTAATAAATGTATAGATAAAAATAACTATGAAGTATGCTCTTTATACAAATTAACTTTAAGTAATACAGGCAGTTCATTTACATTAAATGGCTATTTAAAAACAAGTAGTACAACTTATACAACAGGTAATTTAAAATATCAAGTATATGATACTAACTATAATGCTGTAACCGATGTCTTAACACCATCATTAACTGCTAGTCAAAAAGTATACTTCAAAAAAGGATCAAACAATATAAGTACCACAATAAATAGTACTAATGTAGAGTATTATCTAGTAATGTGGATAACAGAAACAAATACTATGCAAACAGCAGATTATTCAAAGAATTATTCTGGAGTAGTAGGATTTGAAGCTATCAGCGGAGATGTACTAGAAGCTAATTTAACAACATAAAATATACTGTAACAAAAAAAGGTTGACAGTATATTTTTTTTGTGTTAAAATACTAAATGAAAGCGAGGGATAAAGATGGCAGTAAAAATAAGACTAACAAGAATGGGAGCAAAGAAAGCACCATTTTATCGTGTAGTAGTTGCAGATTCAAGAAGTCCAAGAGATGGTAGAATCGTAGAAAAAATAGGTACATATAATCCATTAACTACACCAGCTGAAATTAATATAGATAAGGAAGCTGCAAAAGAATGGCTTAAAAAAGGAGCTATACCTACTGATACAGTAAAGAATTTATTTAGTAAAGCAGGAATTATGAAAGAATTCCATGAAGAAAAGCAAGGTAAATAATGAACGATTTAGTAAATTTAACAGAACTAATCATTAAAGGATTAGTAAATGATAGCGAATCAGTATCAGTAAAAGAGTTCGAATCAGATGAAGATAACACAGTATTAATTGAAGTAATGGTATCTAGCGAAGATATGCCTAAAGTAATAGGTTATAGTGGTAAAACAATAAATTCAATTAGAACCATAGTTCAAGCTGCTTCATTTAATAAAGATAACAAATTAGTTAAAATAAATGTAGACTCTTATTAAGAACCAAGTGTTCTTTTTTTCTTTACTTTTTTTGACATATATTTTATAATAATTATGGAGGATAAAATATGAGCAAAATAAAAAATATATACGCAAGAGAAATATTAGATTCAAGAGGGAATCCTACAGTAGAAGTAGAAGTAACTCTAGAATCAGGAATAATCGGAGTAGCTTCAGTACCAAGTGGAGCCTCTACTGGTAAAAATGAAGCCTTAGAATTAAGAGATAACGATAAAAATAGATATCATGGAAAAGGAGTATTAAAAGCAGTATCTAATGTAAATAATATTATAAAATCAAGTCTAATTGGTAAAGATAGTTTAAATCAAAAAGAAATAGATAATATTATGTTAGAATTAGATGGTACAGATAATAAATCAGTACTAGGAGCTAATGCCATACTAGGAGTATCTCTAGCCAATTTAAAAGCTGCCGCTAAATACAAAGGCTTAGAATTATATGAATATCTAGGTAAAGAATATAGTATGCCAAAATGTATGATGAATATCCTAAATGGTGGAGCTCATGCCAGTAACAAATTAGATTTCCAAGAATTCATGATAGTACCAAATAAAGAAGAATATAAAGAAAATCTAAGAATGGGATCAGAAGTATTCAATACCCTAAAGAATATCCTAAAAGAAAAAGATTTACTTTGTGGAGTAGGAGATGAAGGTGGCTTTGCTCCTTTAATAGAGGATGCCGAAGAGGCTCTTGACCTAATTGAAGAAGCTATAACTAAATCAGGATATACTCTAGGTAAAGATATAAATATAGCTTTAGATGTTGCCGCATCAGAGTTCTATGATGAAGAAAAAGATACATACTTACTTGAAGGAAAAGAATACACTAGAGAAGAATTAATTAGTTATTATGAAAAATTAGTAGATAAATATCATATAATCTCAATAGAGGATGGTATGGCTGAAGAAGATTTTAAAGGCTGGAAACTATTAACAAATAGACTATCAAATATTCAGTTAGTTGGAGACGATCTATTCGTAACCAATAAAAAACTATTACAAAAAGGTATAGACCTAGGCATAGCAAATGCTATCTTATTAAAATTAAATCAAATAGGTACAGTAACCGAAACCTTAGAAACAATCAAACTAGCAAGAGAAAATAACTATAAAACAATAATATCTCATCGTAGCGGTGAAACAGAAGATAACTACATATCAGATTTTGCCGTAGGACTAAATCTAGGCCAAATAAAAACAGGCTCAATGTCAAGAGGAGAACGTCTATCAAAATATAATAGACTTCTAAGAATAGAGGAACAAATAAAATGAAAAAACTATTAATAATAATACCACTATTATTTATATTAATAGGTTGTACTAATAAAGAAGAAGAAAATAAAATAGCTTACTTAGAATATAAAAATGAATTAGAACAAAGAGATATATTTAATGGTGAAGAAACCCTTGACTTTAATGTATATTTTAATATTGAAAGAGTAGATGAAGAAATAACAGATTATAGCTTAGTAATAGATACTCCTAAAATAAATATGCATAATGTAAAAGCATTACTTATTCATAACTTTGTTAATGAAGAAGCATATCCATCAGTAGGAATATTTGATAGTCCCAAAGAACTACAAGAGAATAGTAAAGATAAAATAGTATTAAATGGACATATTCAAACTATAAATGATATTTCCAATACTAAATTTAAATTATATCTAGAATATACTGATGATAATAATGATTTAAATAAAATATATTATGAAGTAAATAGAGGCTAAAAAATGACAAAAAGTGTATAACAAATGTTATATACTTTTTTTGGTGATATCATGAAAGTAAAAGTAATAGATGAAGGACATGAAAAAGATTTAGAAGAATCTATAAATAACTTTATTAAAGAGAATAATATCGATATAATAGATATCAGGTTTAATAGTTCATGTAGTATCTATGGAGAAGAGCAAATATACTGTTTTTCTGCTCTTATAATGTATGAAAGTAATAATAAAGAATAAATATTTAAATATGTCAAATATAATCTTTCTCTTTATATAAATTCCAATTTGTGGTATCATATATATATAGGAAGTGAAACATGAGAACCAAGAAAATATTTTTAAATATGATATGTGATATTTTACCATACCTAATAATTGGCGTAATAGGTATAGTAAAAATGGATGTTTTAATAAACTATATCGGAGACGTTGGTAATGGCTATTATCAAACCATAAACCAAATAATATCTTATGTCTTCTTAGCTCAAATGGGCTTCTCCGAAGCCGTTACCTATAGTTTATATAAACCATTCGCAGATAAAAATAAAGATAATATAAATGCCATATATGGCGGAGCAAGAAAAGTATTTAGAATAATAGCCTTTGTAATATTAGGAATAATATGCCTAGTAACACTAGGATTATATCTCTTCTATCACTTTGAAGAAGGTTATAAAGCATCCGCTTTAATATGCTTCTTCATAATCTCAACATCATACCTAATATCATATTTTGGAAGAGGTCAAACATATCAAGCCGTATTATGTGCTGCCCAAGAAAAATATGTATATTCCCTAGTATTCAATGGCGTAAAAATACTATGTGACATCCTAATAGTAGTAGTAACAGTAAAATTTAGAACACTAGAATCAATAGCCATCGTAATCTTAATAATGAAGATACTCGAAGAAATAATAAACAGAATAGTAGTCAAAGGCAATGCTCAGAAATTCCGGGTCCGTAAAAGCGGCGAGAAGAAAGACCAGCGCATAGAACACGATCAGCAGCCAGCGCAGCCGCAGGCCCGTGAGAATGCGCAGCATGCACACCGAGAGGAAGAAGCCCACGCCCACGCCCACGGCGATCAGAAGCACGGTGGTGTCGATGTGCGGCACGGTCTGGGCGAGAACCTGCAGATCCGGTTCCGCCACGGTTACGGCAAACCCCAGAAGAAAGCTCGCGGCCAGAATCAGCGGCAGATTCCGCGTCCGCGTCAGGCAGGTGCCGGTTTTGCTGCCGATGGGCGTCATGGAGACCTCCGTGCCGAGGGAGAAAAAGCCCATGCCTACAATGATCAGCAGGCTGCCGATCAGAAAGCTCAGCAGAAGATCCGTCTGCAGCGGGACGAGGGTCAGGCACAAAAGCGTCACGATCACGATGATCGGCAGAGTCGAGCGCAGGGCTTCCTGAAGCTTTTCGACGATTGCGGTCCTGGTTTTTCCGAAAAAGGAGCTGTTCAAATTCCGATTCCACCTTTCTGCGCGGGGCGCGGTATCATTCGGCCGCTGCTGCCGCGGCCAAAAGGGTATCCGTCCGGCGAAAAGGGAAGCTCCGCCGAAATTATTTCATTTTAAATTTTACAAAAAACGGAAAGCAAAGTCAATAAACATTCTGTAAGCAACCGGGAACTCTGCACTTTTCCGCAAGAATCCACCCCGGGCTGGGAAACGCTCCGCTTCCGTGCTATAATATGAAAAAAAGCGAGGAGGAAGAACGGTATGAAGAAGATCGGGCTTGTGGTGGCGGTGGAGCTTGCCGCGCTGCGCCGGAGATACGGCGCGCCGGAGGAGACGATTTGCCTTCCCGCCTGTGAGATTTTGAAGTATTCTCTCTATGGGCGTGAGCTTTTCGTCCTGCAGAGCGGCGCGGGGGAGATCGCCGCCGCCGCGGCGACGCAGACCCTGATCTGCCGGTACGCGGTGGACGCGATATTGAACTTCGGCGTGGTCGGCGGCCTGACGGAGGAAATCTCGCAGCACCGCACCTGCGTGGTCAGGAGCGTCGTACACTATCAGATGGACACCTCTCAGGCGGACGCGGACATGGAGCCGGGGCGTTATCTGGAATATCCCACGGTGTTCATCCCCGCAGACGAGCGGCTCCGCCGCTTTGCGCTGGCGCACAACCCCGCCCTGCGGGAGGTCGTCTGTGCCTCGGGCGACAGATTTGTCGGAGATCCGGCGGAAAAGGAGATGCTGCACCGGCGCTTTCAGGCGGACATCTGCGACATGGAGGCGGCGGGTATCCTTCTCACCTGCAACCGCAACCGCGTGCCCTGCCTGCTGCTGAAGATGGTTTCGGACGGTCTGAGCGGCGGTGCGGAGGAGTTTTTCCAAACCTTCCAAAGCGCCTCGGATGCCTGCGTTGCGATTCTGGACGAGCTTCTGCGCGAAATCTGAACAAAAAACCGCCTCCGGCTTCTCTGCGAACCGCCCGAAATTGTGCGGGCAGCACAGTTTCGGGCGGCTCATTTATCCTGCGGTGTTGTCTTGTCCGTTTTTCTGGTTTTGTCAGCGGTGCTAGATCTCCGGGGAATAGCGGATACGCTCCGTGACATACAGAAAGGTGTAATACTCAATGGGGATGTCTGTATCCTGAAAAGTACCGGTCTTGAGGTCTGTGACCTGAAGCAGCGGGAAGCGATTCGGCGTGCCGAGCAGACGGGAAGTTGTTTCGTCGGAAACGACGGCACGCAACTCGCGGTTGGAGCATTTGATCTCCAGATTATACCTTTCCTTCAGCAGCGTGATGATGGACTGATTCTGCAGGTTGTAGCTCTCAATGCCGGGAAGCGCGGAGGAATTGAAGTAGCTCCGGCCGTAGATGACAGGAGTGCCGTTGGCGTAATATACGCGGGTATACTCCAGCACTGGGTCCCCCTCCTTCAGACCAAGATGCTGTGCGACCTCAGCGCTGCACGGAACGAGGCCATCAAAGAGGATCTTCTTCGAGGGCGTCATATTCTGCGATCGGATGAGCGTGCTGCAGCTTGTGATGACGGAAAAATTCTGCTTCTGCGGCGTGCGTTCCTTGACAAAGGTACCCTTGCCCTGAATTTTATAGATGTAGCCCTCGCGCATCAGCTCCTCCAGCGCCTTGCGGACGGTCAGACGGCTGCATGCATAGAGACTGCACATCTCCTTTTCGGTCGGCAGCTTTGCGCCGACAGCAAGCTCACCGGATTTGATGCGGTTGGTCAGTGCAAGTTTGATGTACATATATTTGGGGATATTCTGCACCATGGCAGAGATCTGTTCATCAGAAAACATTTGATTCATTCTTTGCCCCTCAACGATCTGGTATTGTGAGATAGTACAGGTGGTATATTGTTCATGATATCTATTTTATTGATCAACCGCACAGAAGTCAACACTTTTTCAGAAAAAAACGGAAACTCGAGCGCAGAAAAACCGGAAAAGACAGGGGCTGATGTCAAAAACGGTACACACCGACAGCATTGGATAGGATACATGACAAGTTGGGGAATCTACCTTTTATCCGGGAAAAGTTGACAAACAGAGCTTGGTGAAATTGCTCAAAATGTGGGCTGTTATTTTGTGAAATACGATAGTTGCAAACCGGTAAGACTGTGATATAATAAAAACAGCGGAAGGATTCGCTGTTTTTTCTCGGACAACATATCATGTTGTCATTACATCTATATCAACGGATCATTTGGCTTCCGCCTATGAAAAAGACGACAGAAAATGGAGGAAAGGAATGGGACAGTTCCATCTAGTCTATTACATCAGCATGGGTTCCCCCAGCATAGAGTATTCGCTGCAAAAGGCGGAGACCTATCTTACGCAGGGCGTACGGGCGCTGCAATTCGATCTACCTTCCCGCAATCCCTACCGTGAAACGCCCTTCATCAAGGAGCGCATGGCGAAGGCTTGGGAGACCTACGGCGGCTACGGGCCCTTTCTCAGCGCATTGACCGAATTCCGCCGGAAGCATCCGGACTTTGAAATGCAGATGGTGTCCTATGAGGATGTGATCCTGACCATCGGCACAGACAGGTATATCGACTTCTGCAAAAAGAACGGGATCAAGATCTGCCGCATTTCCGGCGACGGCGTGATTGAGCAGGCGCGCCTGGATATGAACGCCGCCGGGATTGATACGCTGACATTCATCGACTACAATATGCCGGAGAAGGACGTGGAGTTCGCCGTGCAGACTGGCCGGGCTGTCATGCTGCGCAACGTGCGCGCCGGAATGGAGCCGCGCGACGGCATGGTGCGCTGGGACGAGCGGATTCGCTATCTCCGCAGTCGAGGCGTGACCGCGCCGATCTACGCCACGGCGGGCATCACCTGCGGCACCAGCCTCACGGAGGCCAGACAAGCCGGTGCAGCCGGCGCTTTTGTGGGAAGCTGCCTGATGAATCTATGGAATGACGAGCCTGCAATGCTGGCACTGTTAGCAGACCTTGAGCAGGCGGCAAATAAATGAAAGGAAGTTTGATTATTGTTGCTTTTTTTGTGCCGGGCATGGAACGGAAATATCGGGAGCAAACACGCCGT
>OLOW01002856.1_pt1 | contig 11328 bp, 12 predicted proteins | sample 1672801 | NCBI WGS metagenome assembly OLOW01 (sample SAMEA3136725, study PRJEB25190) | human gut metagenome | biome: human gut; feature: human-associated habitat; material: faeces | place: Austria | collected 2013
CGCCGTGGGGGTGATACCGGCCCAGCACGTCGCCCACGCAGGTGGCGGACTTCTTAAAGGGGCGGTCGCTGGTGAGGTTGTCCTCGTACATGGCGTAGAGAATACGCCGGTGGACGGGCTTCAGGCCGTCCCGCACGTCGGGCAGCGCCCGGCCCACGATAACGGACATGGCGTATTCGATGTAGGACTTCTCCATCTCCGGCACCAGTGAGCGCTCGACGATGTGCTGGTCCGGAAAGCGGATCTCCTCGGGATCGTATTGGGGTTTCTTACTCATATATTGTTACTCCTTATCAGAGGATTGGGGGGATGGCGATATCGGGAACATCAATAGTCCAGATTCACGGCGTACTTGGCGTTCTTCTCGATGAACTCCTTTCGGGGCTCCACCTTCTCGCCCATGAGGACGGTAAAGGTCTCGTCCGCCTTCACGGCGTCGTCCAGAGTGATGCGGCGCAGGGTGCGCTTCTCCGGGTCCATGGTGGTCTCCCACAGCTCGTGGGGGTTCATCTCGCCAAGGCCCTTATAGCGGTTGATGTCGATCTTCACATTGGGGTTGCCGTCCCGCATCTCGGAGGAGATGGCGTCCCGCTCCTCGTCGGTGTAGGCCACCCGCTGCTGCTTGCCGCGGGTCAGCTTATACAGCGGCGGCACGGCGGAATAGACGTAGCCCTCCTCGATGAGGGGCCGCATGAACCGGAAGAAGAAGGTCAGCAGCAGCGTCCGGATATGGGCGCCGTCCACGTCGGCATCGGCCATGATGATGATCTTGTGATACCGCAGCTTGTTCAGGTCGAACTCCTCCCCGATGCCGGCGCCCAGCGCCGTGATCACCGGCTGGAGCTTGTCGTTGCCGTATACCTTGTCGGCTCTGGCCTTCTCCACGTTCAGCATCTTGCCCCACAGGGGGAGGATGGCCTGGAACCGGGAGTCTCGGCCCTGGGTGGCGGAGCCGCCTGCGGAGTCGCCCTCCACGATATAAATTTCCGTCAGCTCCGGGTTATTCTCGTTGCAGTCCCGCAGCTTATCCGGCATGGCGGCGCCGCCCAGGGCCGTCTTGCGGCGGATGGACTCTCTGGCCTTGCGGGCGGCCTCTCTGGCCCGGTTGGCCGTCAGCGCCTTATCCAGAATGGTGCGGGCCACCACCGGATGCTCCTCCAGATACACCGCCAGCTGGTCGGAAACAAGGCCGTCCACCAGCGTGCGGATATAGGCGTTGCCCAGCTTGGCCTTGGTCTGGCCCTCAAACTGGGCCTCCGTCAGCTTCACGGAGATCACGGCGGTGATGCCCTCCCGGACGTCCTCGCCGGAGACCTTGTCTCCCTCCTTGATCATGCCGTACTTGATGCCGTAGGCGTTGAGCACACGGGTCAAAGCCGCCTTGAAGCCCGTCTCGTGCATACCGCCCTCCGGGGTGTGGATGTCATTGGCGAAGGAGACCATGGTCTCGGCGTAGCTGTCGTTATACTGCATGGCGATCTCCGCCGTGGAGTCCCCCTTGGCACCGGCCATGTAGATGACCTCCTCGTGCAGCGGGGTCTTGTTGCGGTTGATCCAGGTGACGAACTCCCGGATGCCGCCCTCGTAGCACATGGTGTCCTCCTGCTCCTGTCCGGGGCGGCGGTCAGCGATGGAGATCCGCAGACCGGCGTTCAAAAACGCCTGCTCCCGCATCCGGGTGTGGAGGGTCTCGTAGTCGTACTCCAGCGTGTCGAACATCTCACCGTCGGGCTTGAAGCGGACGGTGGTGCCGGTGTGGTCGGTGTCACCGATGACGGTCATCTCCTGGGTGATGGCGCCACGGGAAAACTTCATCTGATAGATCTTCCCGCCCTTGTGGACCTCCACCTCCAGCCACTCGGAGAGGGCGTTGACCACGCTGGCGCCCACACCGTGAAGTCCGCCGGAGACCTTATAGCCTCCGCCGCCGAACTTGCCGCCGGCGTGCAGTACGGTATATACCACCTCCAGCGCCGGGCGGCCGGTCTGCTTCTGGATATCCACGGGGATACCACGTCCGTTATCGGTGACGGTGATGGTATTGCCCTCGTTGATGGTGACGGTGATATCCGTGCAGTAGCCCGCCAGCGCTTCATCGATGGCGTTGTCCACGATCTCGTAGACCAGATGGTGCAATCCGGAGGCGGAGGTGGAGCCGATATACATACCGGGGCGCTTGCGCACCGCCTCCAGTCCCTCCAGCACCTGAATTTCCGAAGCGTCATACTCCGTGGTGACGGCGGTTACTTTTTCCAGTTCAGACATGGGTTCTTTCCTTTCCTTGCCCGCCGGTGACGGCAGGTTGATCGTTTTCCGTTCGCTTCTGAAGCGTCTGTGTGTTCAGCTGGGAGATATAGACCAGCTGCTTATGGTAAGGGTGGTCGCACACCAGAAATGACTTGGGGATATCGTCGCAGGCGTCCAGCACCACGCCGTCCTTCTCCGCCCGCTCCAGAAACTCTCTGGTCCGGGGGGACTGGGTGCTCCGACCGCAGTCAGCACTTTTCTCCGCTCTCCTGCAGTACTCACCGTAAAGTTCAGCGCAAGAAATGCAAACAGATAATGCTGTACTCCGCAATCCCAGCCAAACATCACAATAAACAGGATGATCCACACGATCATAAGTATCTGTGAGATCCACGCTGACTCTCTTGTGTGATTCCAGTACGTTGTGTAAAAAGATAACACATAGCATACTCCGCACACCAGACAGCCACCCACATTCATCCAGTCGCCCATGCTACAGAAAACTGCCATAAGGCAGAGAAAATATCCAATGAAGATCAGCGCACTGATACGCAATGTCACCGCTGTTTTCTTTGTTTCATTCTCATTCTTTACATCTTCAAAAATCAAATCAAGGATTTTGCTCATTTTCCTTTTCTCCGTTGCTATTTTAGGACTGTCTCATTTATGTCATCCTTTCTCCTACAAAAATAGTACTTTTTTACAGATATAAAGTCAACTTATTTCTGACAATTTTTGACTGAGAATCCGAATTTTTATTTTGACTACTATGAATATTTCTTTTTACTTTTCATTTAAAGTACGCATGGAATTTAAGATTGCGATGACAGAAACTCCTACATCCGCAAATACGGCCTCCCACATATTCGCCATACCAAGTGCGCCGAGGATCAGAACAAGTGCTTTTATTGCAAGTGCAAACACAATGTTCTGCTGCACGATACGAACCGTCTTTCTGGCAATTGCATATGCTACGGCAATCTTGCCCGGATCATCATCGATCAGAACGATGTCTGCTGCTTCGATCGCAGCATCCTGACCCATAGCTCCCATTGCGATACCGACATCGGCACGCATTAAAACAGGCGCATCATTGATTCCGTCACCGGTGAAGATCAATGTACTGTCTTCATCCTTCTCGCGGAGAAGCTGTTCTACTTTATCTACCTTATCACCCGGCATCAGTTCTGCACATACAGTATCAATGCCAAGCTCTTTTGCTACACTGTCAGCAACCTCTTTTTTATCACCGGTCAGCATAACAACATTATCAATACCACATTTCTTGATTGATGCAATCGCATCCTTAACACCATCCTTGATCTCATCAGCGATCGTGATACATCCCTTATATGCACCATTTTCCGCTACGAAAAGGACTGTTCCAACCTTGGATGGCTGTTTTGCTCCTGCCATGGATATCTTTCTGGAATCCAGAAGCTTCTTATTTCCGACTAACACTTCTTTTCCATCTTTTAAGACCTTGATACCCATTCCGGAGATTTCCTCATATCCATCGAGGTGGTCGATCTGTACCGTTCCCTTATATGCAGCCTTGATCGATGCTGCGATCGGATGGTTGGAGTAATACTCGCCATATGCTGCAAGCTCCAGAAGATCATCTTCACTGATTCCATCTGCGCATGTCTCTACAACCTTGAATACACCCTTTGTCAGAGTTCCGGTCTTATCAAATACGGCAATCTTTGCTTTACCCAGAAGCTCCAGATAGTTACTTCCTTTTACAAGGATACCTGCCTTGGATGCTCCGCCGATTCCACTGAAGAAACTAAGTGGAATGGAGATGACCAATGCACATGGACAGGATACTACCAGAAAGATCAATGCACGGTGGAACCATTTTCCAAATTCACCTACAAAGATCGGCGGAATGATCGCTACTGCAAGTGCAAGGAAACACACGATCGGTGTATAGTATTTTGCAAATCTGGTAATGAACTGCTCGTACTGTGCTTTTCTCGTACTTGCATTTTCCACCAGTTCCAAAATCTTCGATACGGTCGAATCGTCAAATTCCTTTGATACCTTGACACGGATCACACCATTCTGGTTAATCACGCCACTTAACACTTCGTCACCAACAGACAGCTTTCTAGGTACGGATTCACCGGTAAGCGCTGCTGTATCTACAAATGTTTCCCCTTCGATGACAGTACCATCGAGAGGAACTTTTTCACCCGGCTGCACGATAATGATATCACCGATCGCAACTGTCTCCGGTTCTACCTGAACGATCTGTCCGTCTTTCTCAATATTTGCATATTCCGGCATAATGTTCATCAAATCTGTGATACTGGCTCTTGATCTGTTGACTGCATATTTCTGGAACCATTCTCCGACCTGATAGAACAGCATAACGGCTGCCGCCTCGCCAAATTCTCCGGTTCCGTATGCACCTACAGTTGCAACTGCCATCAGGAAGTTTTCGTCAAATACATGACCTTTGCTGATATTCTTGATCGCCTTTAAAAGGACATCATATCCTGCCATCAGATATGGTACTGCGAACATCGCAGCCTTTACAACTGTATCCCACACTCCATTCAAATGGATGAGCTTCTCTACAATCTCGCATGCAATAAATACCACCAGTGCAACGATGATTCGAATTAACATCTTTTTCTGCTTCTTACTCATAATCCATCACCTTTTTTCTGCTATCTGCGATAATTTTCTTATTTTATCTTCTCTTTCAGCTTATGTAAATCTGTAACGTCTTAATGTTCAGATCTGCATTATTTCTAATATTCGATCGTAGCTTCCTCATCAATGCTCTTGATGATCTTTTCTGCCTGCTTTAAAATCTCGTCTAATTTATCTTCGTCTGCGTCTAATGTAAGTTTCTGTGCCATAAAGCTGATAGATGCGCTGTTAACTCCCGGTAACTTGCTGATCTGCTCCTCCATCTTTGCTGCACAATTTGCGCAATCTACATCACTTAAATTATATCTCTTCTTCATAATATCCACCTTTAACCTTTCTTATTATTCAAATATATGCTCAAGTCCCATTCGCATGATCACTGCTACATGGTCGTCGGCAAGCTCATAAAATATATTCTTTCCTGCTCTGCGGTTCTTGATCAGCTTCGCCTGTTTTAACACTCTTAATTGATGAGAAATGGCAGATGCATTCATTCCAAGCTCTTCTGCAATGTCACCAACACTTTTTTCGTGATCCAGCAGTGTGTATAAGATCTGGATTCTGGTAGAATCGCCAAATACTTTAAACAACTCGGCCAGATCATACAGATTCTCTTCGTCCGGCATCATCTCATTAATCTCAGCGGTGATCTCAGCAATATCGTTCTCTTTGCATTCACATGCTTCCCTGCTGTCCGTATTCATTCTGTTCCTCCTCTCGCTGTTTTTATTGAACATTTGAATATCTGTTCATATGTTGTTTTTAATATAACATTATGTTTGCACCCTGTCAACTGATTTTTATATTTGCTTCAAATAAATTTCTGCCGCCAGATCCACTATATTATATTTTTCATTTTATACCTTCATCCTGTTTATACATTTTTCCTTATAATGGCAGTATATTTTTTCCATGTTCGCACAAACTAGAGATATGGAACCATTAATTTTGCGACACCTTGCCAAAAACTAATGTCCAAATAACTAGAAATCAGAGAGGAATGCCATGAAAGTATTTAATGTTATTTGTCTTACTCTTGTGATCGTTGGGGCGATCGTTTGGGGTATCATCGGAATCTTTAATTTTAATCTTGTAGATGCTTTATTCGGAACCGGCTCCGCCTTTTCCAGAATCATCTACACACTCGTTGGTATCGCCGGACTGTACCTGATCTCCTTCTACGGTCTGATCTGCAACGAGGACTAGCCGAACACGCAAAAAATCCCCCTTATGGTTGTGTGCCCTCTTCATATGCTGGTTCTTCCACTAACAATGACCTGCTGCGTTTTCTGTATGTTGCACATGCCTGACCCGTAAATACTCCTGTGCCAACTCGCCTTCGGCTCAGACAGGCACCCGTATTTACTGGCAATGTGCACCATACAACGAAAGCCTCGCATATGTCATATTTTAGTGAAAGAACCAGCATACAAAGAGGGATTTACGATCCACAATGGGAGATTTTTTCTGCTATTGATATTTCCACTATGATAAACTCGCGAATGTTTTTTCATAGTGAAAACACCAACACTCGAAACTGGATAAATCCCTGTATATCGAATGGTGTATTTTTCTGTTTATCTTTTTATTACTCATTTACATATAGCAACAAAACGCCCACCAAACAAATCTGATCTGGTACCTGCTCTATTATAATATGACATTAGCGAGGATTTCTTGATGAATTGCACATTGTCAGCGAATGCGGGTGCTTGTCTGAGTCCGAAGGACGAGTTAGCACAAGAGCATGAGCGGATAAGACATGTGCAATGAATAGAAACCGCAGCAAGTCATTTATAATAGGGTAGGTACCAGATCAGATTCATTTGGTTGGCATTTTGCCATCGTTAAAATAAAAATTCTTCGACAACGCAGCGGATCAGGCAGTAGATGATGACCACGATCATAAGCGGGGTAAGCAGGCGAAGCTTTTTGCCATTTTCATCGTACCGATTAAAAGGTTCCGTGAATACAGAGGTGAAACTCTCCATTCTGCCATTTATAGTCGCAAGCAGATAAATAATTCCTGCTGATATTACAGCGCCAACCAGCGCCATAGGTATATATGCCCGGATGGTGCTGAGCAGCATCGTCTGTGTTACTTCTGTATTTTCCGCCTGATCTTTTAACATCGGAATGATATTTGCAATATGCTTTATAACAACAGAAAAACCATTGATCAGAAAATGCATGATCATTGTTGGAATAATGCTTCCGGTTGCTTCTACGACAAAACCGAAGACCAAACCGATCATGATCGCATATGCCATCTGATTAAAATTCATATGCATCAGTCCAAATAAAAAGCCTGACATCAATATTGCCTTTAATCTGCCGGCTTCATGAAAGCTTCCGAACATGACGCCACGATACGCCAGTTCCTCTATCACACACGGCAAAAATGCCATGAAAAAAAGCGAAGTTCCAAGTGTATTATGATCAACCAGTGCTGACGCTGCATGGCTGATCTCATTTCGCACAAATAACATTGAGATTGCATTTAACAATGTAATAAGTGGCTCCATAAACAGAACCAGCGGTGGAAGCAGCAGGAGTGTCAACGGATGAAATCTCCTAAACCAGATGATATCCTTTACGTGCTTTCTCATGATGAACAAATATAACACTGTTGGTACAAATATCAAACTCTGACTGAATAATATGTTTTGTTTTATCGTGATGCCGGAAAACAGATCTGTAAATAACGCCAGCACCGTTACGATCTCATACACTACGATCAATGCTGTAAACAAACATTCAGCTCCAAAAATTTTCTTTCTTGTCTCCATATACCCTCTTATAATAATGCGGCAGATATCATTCATATATCTGCCACACCATCATTTTAAAATCTTTATTTATACAACTGCTACTGCTTCGATCTCAATCAGTACGTCTTTTGGAAGTCTTGCAACTTCTACACAGGAACGTGCAGGGAAATCTTTGTTGAAATATTCTTTGTAAATATCGTTGATAATTGAGAACTGGTTCATATCCTTAATAAATACTGTAGTCTTTACAACCTTGTCACAGGATGAACCGGATGCCTCGATCAGATTCTTCAGATTTGAGATTGCCTGTTTTGCCTGAACTGTGATATCTCCTTCTACTAACTGATTCGTTGCAGGATCGATTGGAACCATTCCTGACGTAAATAAAAATCCGTTAGCAACGATTGCCTGTGAATATGGTCCGATTGCCTGTGGTGCTTTCTCTGTGCTGATTATCTTCTTATCCATTTTTATATCCTCCTGAAATCTTATATATTGAATATTCTATCGTGTAATTCTACTTCGCATATTCTATGAATTGTGAAAAATCATCCCTTGTAAGCAAATGCCTACATCTCCATAATGATCTCTCTTGCCAGACTCTCCGGTATGGCCTTTGCATACTGGTCACCATCAAATACCTCGATCGCGCCGATTCCATGCTGTAAAACGAAACGCAAATGTCCGTCTCTGACCTTCTTATCGGTATACAGCTTCTTAACCAGAGCGTCACGGTCAATATAATCCGGAATCTCCGTTGGAAGATCTGCCTGCTTCAACATGGCAATCATAGCTGCTTCATCCTCTGCTGTACAGTAGCCAAAATGTTCTGCCATCTTCACCTCTGCAACCAGACCGATCGCAACGGCCTCTCCATGCAACAGCTTATAATCACTGACTGTCTCGATGGCTCTTCCAACCGTATGTCCAAGGTTCAAGACCTCACGCAAGCCGCTTTCCCGCTCGTCCTTCATAACGACCTGATATTTGATCTCGCAGTTCTTCTCTGCAATATGTCTGCATACCTCATCCTTTACTGCAAGCACATCTTCGATATGCTCTGACAGATAATCGAAGAATTCCCTGTCTGCAAGGCAGGCATGCTTGATCGTCTCTGCAAGACCTGAAGATAACTGCCGTTGTGGAAGTGTCTTCCATGTTGCGATATCCAGATATACCTTCTGCGGCTGATTAAACAGTCCGATCAGATTGGTTGCAAGCGGTGTATCGACCGCTGTCTTTCCTCCCACAGATGCATCCGCTGCCGCAAGTAATGTCGTTGCATAATTGATAAATGGAATTCCTCTGCCATAGGTTCCGGCTACAAATCCTGCAAGGTCTGTCACCACGCCACCGCCAACGGCGATAATGCAGCAATCTCTCCGATATCCCTTTGCAAGCATGGTATCTTCTACATACTCCTTTGTCGCTCTGGTCTTACTCAGTTCTCCTGCCGGAAAACTGATAAGATCTGTCTTGTATCCTGCTTCTTCAAGCATCTTATAAATCTTGTCCGCATATAGCTCTTTTACATTACTGTCTGTGACTACTACGAATTTGGATATTTTTCCAACCAGACCGGCTTTCAGATCATCGATCAGCTTCTGTTCCAGCTCATATCCGATCTCGATCTCATAGCTGTCGTCTACTACTTTTTTTAATTCAACCTTGAAATTACTCATATTCATCCTTTCATTTCCTGGTACTTTTCAGCCATATAACATGCATAGCTATCTTTTTGGTTCTGCTGAACATTCCTGCTCATTTATGAATCCGTTATTTGATGATAATGTTTTTCTCTGTGATCTGAATCTTACCCTCTTTTAACAAATGTCCGACCGCACGCTTAAATGCATTCTTGCTGAGTCCGAACTCTTTCTCGATCACTTCTTTATCTGCCTTGTCATTAAATGGTAAAGTTCCTCCATAGCTTTCGATAATATTGTATACCATCTCGCTGTCATTGTTGATCTGTTCACGGATCGGCTTCTGTAAACTCAGATTGAGTTTGCCATCTTCTCTGACATTTGCCACACGGGCTTCTACTGTCTCACCCACATTGATCCGGGAATGGATCTCCTTCATCGGAATCAGGGCTGAATAACGATTATCAACCGCAACAAAGGCTCCAAGATTCTGATTAAATTCAAATACCGTTCCGCTTACCGCATCTCCTGCCTTATATGGGGACTGTGTCTCCAGATAGGCATATACTTTCATGCTGACGCACAAACGCTTGGAACGATCCTCATACATCCGGACCAGATACGACTGACCTTCCCTTACCTTGCTTGTCTGCTCTTTAAAAGGAAGCAGGATATCTTTTTCCAGTCCCCAGTCCATAAATGCACCGATGCCTGTCACATTGACACATTTTAATACTGCAAGTTCTCCCATCGTTATGATCGGATGATTTGTTGTTGCGATCAGACGATCTGCGGAATCACGATAAATAAATACATCTAACTGATCTCCCATTCTTGTTCCCGCAGGTACCTGTTTCTTCGGAAGCAGAACTTCCTCGTCATCGTATTTTTTCTCGGCAAGGTAAATGCCGAAATCTTTCTCTTTTACAACCTCTAAATGGTTCCATTCGCCAATCTTGATCATGCTGTCTGTCTCCCCGTTCTCTTTGTTTTAAATTCTACTATACATCTGGTCTGATCTTCTTCATCTGCAAATACAAACTGTATCAGATCATCTCTTTCTGCTTTCTTTATTACGATACATTCATCTTTTACAAACTGCCGCTTATACTCGCTTCTGATCTGACAGATCATGTCATCCGAATCGATATATTCCAACGCCAGTGCAATATATGCTTCATTATTCATGTGGTTATTCGAATCAATCTGATAAGGCAGAACAACCCTTCTGTCTGTCTCTTCCATGCCTTCGATCAGCCGGATCTTTCTCGGAGCATATTCCATCGGAAGCTTTTCTGCAAGAGGATATGCTTCTCCTACTTCAGGCTCAATTCTTACAGGACGAAGCGTATCAGTATCAATATAACTCCACTGGGAAGCTGCCTGTACAATATTCGCTCCATTCTCATCCCGAATAACTATATTACGATATCCCATGGAACCCTTAAAATCATATGCCCAGGTTCCAACCCTGATCTTCTCCTGTAATACCGGCTACCGCTCCACATCGATCTGCCATGAGATCAGAAACCATGCCCGGTTATGGTCCTTCAGATATTCAATTCCAATTCCTGCCTGTTCTGAATCGAAGATCGCACAATCCTGAAAGTAATTTGCTATCGTTGCCGCATTTGCTTCCGGTCTTCCATGCGTTTCGCTGTATCTTACGATCGCATCAAAACTGTACATATGTATTCTCCATTTCCTATTATAATGTCATCTCCACAAGTGCTCCCATTATACAACAGCCGGGCTATTATTTCTACCTGGATTTTCTATTTCCATTGATTTTTATTCTCAAATTTTACGTATACATTGCGTATAAATAACTTTTTGTAATTTTTTTTAAAAAGTGCTTGCTTTTTTCAAACTGTTATAATATAATATCATCTGTTGACAGCAATGGGCTATCGCCAAATGGTAAGGCACTGGACTCTGACTCCAGCATTTCAAGGTTCGAATCCTTGTAGCCCAGCTTTAAAAACCGATAATTCTGCATC
>OLOW01002857.1_pt1 | contig 11324 bp, 15 predicted proteins | sample 1672801 | NCBI WGS metagenome assembly OLOW01 (sample SAMEA3136725, study PRJEB25190) | human gut metagenome | biome: human gut; feature: human-associated habitat; material: faeces | place: Austria | collected 2013
ATATTCGTCACGAACAGGACTTCTTTGTCATTCAGGGCTTTTATGAAGCAGAGGACGGAACTCCCGAGGAGATTTATTGCGGGATGAAGCGCCGTTCGAAAAAGCAGTTCAAGCGAAATAAGAAAGAGTACGGTCGTTTTTCGGACCATATCGGTCTCTTGCCTTTGGTCATGGTTTCGCCCGCCGATTCCGAACTGATTGCAGGGGGGAGGGAGGAACGCCGCCGTTTTATGGATGTGGTGATTTCTCAGTATGATAAAGAATATCTGGATGCGCTGATACGATATAATAAAGCGTTGGCACAACGTAATACGTTGTTGAAAAGTGAGTTTCCGGTCGAGGAGGAGTTGTTTTTGGTTTGGGAGGAGATGATGGCGCAGGCTGGGGAAGTGGTGTTCCGGAAGCGGGAAGCGTTTATCAAAGAGTTCATTCCTATTTTCCAGTCGTTCTATTCCTTTATTTCTCAGGATAAGGAGTCGGTGGGATTGTCTTATGAATCTCATGCGAGGGATACTTCTTTGCTGGATGTGCTGAAGCAGAGCCGGGAGCGGGATAAGATTATGGGATTTTCTTTGCGCGGTATTCATAAGGATGAACTGAATATGCTGCTGGGTGAGTTTCCTATTAAAAAGGAGGGTTCGCAGGGGCAGAATAAAACATATCTGGTTGCGTTAAAGTTGGCACAGTTCGATTTTCTGAAACGTACGGGTAGAACGGTTCCTTTATTGTTGTTAGACGATATTTTTGATAAACTGGATGCCTCGCGCGTGGAACAGATTGTCAAACTGGTGGCGGGAGACAGTTTCGGACAAATATTTATTACGGATACGAACCGGGAGCATCTGGACCGCATCTTGCATAAGGTGGGCAGTGATTACAAGATTTTCCGTGTGGAACAGGGAGTTGTCCGTGAAATGGAGGCAGAACAATGAAACGTAATGATGCGGAACCAATAGGTAAATTAATACAGCAGTTTCTTCGACAGGAGAGTCTGGAATCTCCATTGAACGAACAAAGATTACTGGATGCATGGCCGCAGATATTGGGGCCGGCTGCCAATTATACCAGCAATCTTTATATTCGTAACCAGACCTTATATGTGCATCTTACTTCTGCCGCTCTTCGTCAGGAGTTGATGATGGGGCGTGAGAAGTTGGTGCGTGCCTTGAACCAGAAAGTCGGTGCTACTGTAATAACTAATATCATTTTTCGCTGAGGAAGGGGATTCTGTCTATTACCTTTATTCCCAGTGCCCGGAGTCTTTCGTTTGCACGGTCGTAATAAAACGGGGTTTCCAGATATTGATTATTGTGGGCGTCTACTCCGATGATAGCGGTACATCCTTCGGCTACTGCTATCTTCCAAAAATCCGAATGGGGAATGGTCGTAATCTTGTGCGCGTCGTTATAATCTTCGTAGCCGATGTTGTATTCCAAAGGGAGGTTTAACCGTGCGGCAGTCCGGCAAATATGTCTGCTGATTAATTTGCAGTGACGGTCGAATTCCGGATAAGAACGCATAAATAAGTCCGGATGAGCAAAGTAGGCAAACAGTCCGCTTTCCATTCCTTCAATGGCGCTCTCCTCATAGAGTTCGAGCGCGCCCCCCTCACGCGTGAATTTCCGACAAATTCGGGGGTGGGGGTATCGGCCCCAAAAGGCATAAAAAAGACCGTCCCGAAGGACGGCGAAGGAGACGATGGTATGCGATTACTTTCGGATGTAGGTCTGGTTGCGGCTGGTGGGCTTATCTGGAATCCCCATAACGATCAGCCCCTGATCCAGCGCGGGAAGCAAATACAGTTTGCGGAAGTTATCCCGCGATTTTAGCCCCAGTTTCTCCATAAGCTGTGCGGCGGAGTAAGGCACGTCATATTCCATAATTTCCACCAGCTTTTGCACCTCGGCGGTAAGATAGGCGTCCTTTTCCGAAACTTGATGAAGCGCCCAATCCAATGTCATGTCGATCTTATCGAGCATGAAGGTGATGAACGCATCAGAATTCCCCGCAGCATGACAGGCAGAGATAGCATCATAATATCCATCCTGAAATTCATGGATGCGGCTTTCAAGCGGCAGATACTGGAAAATAGGATTCCATTCAGAGAGCAGAGCCGTCTGCCAGAGACGAGCCATGCGTCCATTGCCATCCTCGAAGGGATGGATAAACACAAATTCATAGTGGAACACGCAGGACAGTATCAGCGGATGCACGTCGCCGCGTGCAACCTTCATCCAATCGAATAGCGACTGCATTTGGTCGGGCACGAACTCCGGTGGCGGGGCCATGAAAATACATCTGTCGCCGTTGAATACACCCTCGTTGTGGTTGCGAAACACACCGGATTCCTGCACTGTCAGGTAGGTCATTACGCCATGCAGCTTTTTAAGATCATCCAGAGAGTAAGGATCGAACGAACCCAGCATATCGTAAGCCTGATAGGCATTTTTGACTTCCTGGATTTCTTTCTGCGGGCCAATGACCGCCTTCCCGCTGATGACGCTTTTCACCTCGTCCAGAGATAGCGAATTAGCTTCGATGGCCAGGGAGGAATGAATGGAGCGAATGCGGTTATTGCGCCGCAGATGGGGTTTAGTTTCAAAGGAGCGGTAGCCGGTGACTCTTCCTGTTTTTTCGGCAATCTGAGCAACCAGCGTCAGCATCTGATTGGTGATGGAAAATGGCGGTACATAATGTTCCAAGTAAAGCACCTCGCTTTCCTGTCTATTATACGCCGCTTGGCGCAAATTATCAAGAACTTACATGTTATCTTTACTGGTTTCTTGAATGGTACTCGTTTTAACCATTTTTATCTTGGCTGTTATCTTGACTGGTTTCTTGTATTGGAGGTAAACGATGAATACGAATCTGAACATGCGGACGATGCCGATTGAGATGCTGAAGCCCGCGAAGTACAACCCCAGGAAAGACCTGAAGCCCGGCGACCCGGCGTATGAGAAAATCAAACGCAGCCTGCACGACTTCGGGTACGTCGATCCCATCGTCTGGAACGAGGTGACGGGCAACATCGTCGGCGGTCACCAGCGCTACAAGGTGCTGAAGGCTGAAGGAGCGACTGAGGTGGACTGCGTTGTGGTGCACATCGAGAACCCTTCGGATGAAAAAGCCCTGAACATCGCGCTCAACAAAGCCACTGGCGATTGGGAGCCCACGGCCCTGGCTGACCTGCTGCAGGATCTGCTGAGCGCCGGATATGATCTGGGCGCTACGGGCTTTGACGCTGCCGAGGTGGACGATCTCTTCTCCAAGGTACATGACAAGGATGTGCATGACGATGACTGTGAGATCGATCCGGAAACAGTCAATGTATATGTACAGCCCGGCGACGTCTGGACGTTGGGCAAGCATCGTATGATGTGTGGGGACAGTACCTCGCCCGATGCGGTGGACGCGCTCATGGACGGCATCAAGGCCAACCTGGTCGTGACCGACCCGCCCTACAACGTGGCGTATGAGTCCGCTGACGGTAAGAAGATCCAGAACGACAGCATGGCGGACAAGCAGTTTTTCGCCTTCCTGCTGGCCGCTTTTCAGAACATGGCAGCGCATATGGCCGAGGGCGGCAGCGCGTACATCTTCCATGCGGATACCGAGGGACTGAACTTTCGCCGGGCTTTTAAGGAGTCCGGCTTTCATATTTCCGGCGTATGCATCTGGGTGAAGAACAGCCTGGTGCTGGGCCGCAGTCCATATCAATGGCAGCATGAACCCGTGCTCTACGGCTGGCTTCCCAACGGAAAGCATAAGTGGTTCGCCGACCGGAAGCAGTCCACCATCTGGAACTTCGACAAGCCAAAGAAGAGCGCCGACCATCCAACCATGAAGCCGATCCCGCTGCTGGCTTATCCCATTAAGAACAGCAGCGCACCCAACGCTGTGGTGATGGATCTGTTCGGCGGCAGCGGCTCCACCCTCATCGCCTGTGAACAGACCGACCGCATCTGCCGGACGATGGAACTTGACCCGAAATATGCGACGGTCATTGTCGAGCGCTTCCACCAGGAATACCCGGATCAGGAGATCACCGTGCTGCGGGACGGCCAGACACTGCCCTACGACAGTATTGCTGAGAGCAAGTAACAGTGCCGCAGAAACACACTTTTCCGGAGACAGTATCCAGACACTATCCCCGGAGAAACACACTTTTCAAGAGAAACGGAGGTGAAACCAGATGGCCACCAGAGGAAGAAAGCCCCTGCCTACGGCGCTAAAAGAACTGGAGGGCGACCGGGGTAAGGGCAGACGACCGCTGAACAAGGATGAGCCGACGCCGCCCCAGGACAACGTAAAGTGTCCTGCCTGGCTGATGCCGGAAGCAAAGAAGGAATGGAAGCGTCTGGCTCCCTCCCTGATTGCCATGGGTGTTCTCACCGAACATGACATGGAAGCCTTCGCCGGGTACTGCCAGGCTTACGCCCGTTGGCGGGAGGCTGAAGAGTTCCTGTCCCAACACGGCACCATCTTCAAAACACCCAGCGGCTATGTACAGCAGGTGCCGCAGGTATCAATCGCCATGCAGAACCTGAAAATCATGCAGTCCTTCTGTTCAGAGTTTGGCCTTACGCCTGCCAGCCGGGCACGGCTCTATGCCAACAGCGGCGACAGCGCGGCCAGCGACGACCCGATGGAATCCGTCCTGAAGGGAGGCTGGCAGGATGTTCAGTGAAGCGAAAGCCCGCCGGGTGACGCAGTTCATTGAGTGCCTGAAGCATACCAAGGGAGAATTCCACGGAGAGCCGTTCAAGCTGCTGCCCTGGCAGGAAAAGATCATCCGGGATGTGTTCGGCACCGTCCGGGACGATGATCCGTCCGTGCGGCAGTACAACACGGCCTACATTGAGATCCCGAAGAAGAACGGAAAAAGTGAACTCGGCGCTGCCATTGCCCTGAACATGCTCTGCAACGATGACGAGTGGCGGGCGGAGGTTTACTCCTGCGCCAGCGACCGTCAGCAGGCGGCTATCGTGTTTGATGTGGCTGTGGACATGGTAAAGCAGTCCCCGGCGCTCAGCAAGCGGATCAAGATCATCCCCAGCACCAAACGTATGGTGTACCAGCCAACAGGAAGCATTTATCAGGTGCTGTCCAGTGAAGTGGCCACCAAGCACGGCCTGAACGTCAGCGCCTGCATCTTTGATGAGCTTCATACCCAGCCTACCCGCGCCTTGTATGATGTCATGACCCAGGGCAGCGGCGATGCACGGAAGCAGCCGCTATGGTTCCTGCTGACAACGGCGGGCACCGACCGGAACAGCATCTGCTGGGAGGTTCATCAAAAAGCACTGGACATCATCGAGGGCAGGAAGGATGATCCCCGTTTTTACCCGGTGCTCTACGGTCTGCCGGATGACGCCGACTGGACGGATGAAAAGAACTGGTACAAGGCTAATCCCTCCCTGGACAAAACGATCTCCATTGACAAGGTGCGGGACGCTTTCCGCAAGGCCCAGGAGACCCCCGCTGATGAGAACATGTTCCGTCAACTGCGCCTGAACCAGTGGGTCAAGCAGTCCATCCGCTGGATGCCCATGGACAAATGGGATGAATGCGGCGGCGCTGTCAATGAGTATGAACTGGAAGGCCGCGCATGCTATGCCGGGCTTGACCTTTCCAGCACCAGCGACCTGACGGCCATGGTGCTGGTGTTCCCGCCGAGGGATGACGAAGAACAGTACATCGTGCTGCCGTACTTCTGGCTCCCGGAGGACACCATGCAGCTGCGCGTCCGGCGCGATCATGTGATGTACGACAAATGGGAGCGCCAGGGCTTCATCCATACGACCGAGGGCAACGTGGTGCATTACGGCTTCATCGAGCAGTTCATCACGAAACTGGGCGAACGGTTCAACATCCGGGAAATTGCCTATGACCGATGGAACGCCACCATGATGGTACAGACCCTGGAGGACGACGGCTTCAACATGGTGCCTTTCGGACAGGGCTTCCGTGACATGAGCCCGCCGACCAAGGAACTGATGCGCATCGTGCTGGAGCGGAAGCTGAATCACGGCGGACACCCGGTGCTCCGGTGGAATATGGACAACGCCTTTGTGCGCACCGACCCGGCTGGCAACCTGAAGATTGACAAGGAGAAAAGCACTGAGAAGGTGGACGGAGCGGTTGCGCTGGTGATGGCCCTCGACCGGGCGATGAAGAATCAGGGCGGCGAATCGGTATACGACCAGCGCGGCCTTTTGATTATCTGACGGAGGTAAACATGCCCTATAAACCAAGAAGGCCCTGCCGTTATCCCGGATGTCCGGGCTTCTGCGAGCAGGGTCAGGTATTCTGTAAGGATCATATGGAGTGGAGCGGCGACCGCCTGCGCGGCGGCGCGGATGCCCGTGGGTATGACGCCCGCTGGCGAAAGGCCCGCGCCCTGTTCCTGCAGAGGAATCCGCTATGCGCGGAATGTGGGAAAGCAGGCAGGCTGACCCCGGCCACCGTGGTAGATCACATCATCCCGCATCGGGGAGACAAGGCATTGTTCTGGGATGAAAAAAACTGGCAGCCCTTGTGTAAGAGATGCCATGATAAGAAAACCGGAAGCGGGCTGTGATTATTATTCAAGAGCGTCCCTGAGTTCGTCCTCTGAATAACCAAAGGTGTAATCCTCATCCATCCCGTTCGACATCCAGATGAGGGCCGCATCATAGGCGCTCAGGCTTTCGCCATCTTCATCATCGTAATCGCCGTCATAGTCATCGCCGTTGCAATAGTCGCAAACATAAGTTTCGCCATCCCAATTGCCGAAGATGTCCTTATCCCTGCGCATACGATGACCACAGTTAGGGCACATTGCGTATCTGCTCATTCAACAATCCTCCTCATATAATTCGTGTTAACGTATGGTTCTCTTCTTTAGGCCCGACCCGGTTATTCCACAAAGGAGTCCCCATAGAATGTACTGAATAGGTCTCCACCACCAATCAACAAGAAGCCACCAAATGAAGCCATGATGGTGAACCGTCATCGTAAAGTAATGTCCCTTACGTCTTTTTGCCATAATCGACCTCCTCATCATGCCGCCCGCATTGTGACAGTGCAGGCGTTAACGATAGTTTCGCCCGGCTTCAAATCGATGCCCATTTCAGCTGCCTGCGCCATCTTGGCTGCTGAAGCATGCCATCCTTCATGGAGCTGCCTGATAAATTCAGACCTCGGAAACGTCTTCAGAACACCGTCCACCTCAACCGTAACCGTCTCGACAGCTTTTGGAACCTCTGGGGTGATTTGTTTTACAACATTCGCGGCATTTTCTACTGGCTTCAATGCTTTAGGGGCCTCAGGAACCAACTTGTCGGCGAGTTCCTTGACCGGAATTTTAACCTTCTTACCATTGATCAGCAGGATTGCCACAGTACCAGTTATCGCAAGCACCGTTGCAGTGATGAGAACACCTTTGCGATGCTTACGAAACCAACCCTTAATACCCTCGAACATTCGCATCCCTCCTTTAATCCTTGTCGCTCAACAAGACCTTTGCGCCAACCGCGACCGCTGCCACAAACACTCCTGCAAGAGCAGTCGCCCATGTAACTGATGCCTTTTTACGTGTCGTCTTTTTTGAGACGATGGATGGTGCGAGAAGATTGGCATCGGAAAGCACCTGATTACGTTGCTCATCAGTGAAGCTGTCGTACTCGTCCACGAGGACTCGAATGACATCTTGGAGCATTTGCGTATCATCTGCTTGTGCCGAACGTTCAATTTCCTCGGCGAGAACCTGTCGAATAGCGAGGTATTGCATCATGGTCATTTTATTCCTGCCATTTTCAAGGTTACTGACCATCTGTCGGGAGACGCCAAGCTTCTCTCCCAGTTCAGAAGCACTCCATCCGGCACAAGTGCGGATAAGGGATAGGTACTTCTGTAAGCGCGTGACTCTGATATCCAAGAGATCACCTCCGTACACGACATATGATATCGCATCACATGTCGTCTGTCAACTATAGTGTCATAAGAAATCTAAATTTCAGGAGGACAGAGTGAAAAATCCCTTCACCGAGCTGTTCCGTGCGCGGGACAAGCCCCAGGACAGCGTCAGCGCCGCGCCCATGTTCTACTTCGGCATCAGCGGCTCCGGGAAATCCGTCACCGCGCAGACGGCCATTCAGCTTTCCACGGTGTACGCCTGCGTCCGGGTTATCTCGGAGACGGTGGCCAGCCTGCCGCTGGGCGTGTATGAAGCGACGGACGATGGCAATCAAAAGGCCGCAGACCATCCGCTGTATAGGCTCCTCCATGACGAGCCGAACACGGAAATGACGTCCTTCGTTTTCCGGGAGGTCATGCTGGCCCACCTGCTGCTCCACGGAAACAGCTACAGCCAGATCATCCGCAGTGGAAAGAACTCCATCGTGGGGCTGTATCCGCTGCTTCCGGATCACATGGATGTCGACCGGGACAGCAAGGGCAATCTGACCTACACCTACACCACCAGCGACGGCAAGACCGTGGTGATCAAGCCCACCGATGTGCTGCACATTCCCGGCCTGGGCTTTGATGGGGTGATGGGCTACAGCCCCATCGCGCTGGAGAAAAGCGCCATCGGTCTTGGGCTGGCGTCCGAGGAGTACGGCAGTAAGTTCTTCTCCAACGGCGCACGGCCTTCCGGGATTCTGACCCATCCGAACACCGTGAAGAATCCCAGAGCCATCCGGGACAGCTGGAACAGCGCCTACGGCGGCTCCACCAACGCCAACCGTGTGGCTATACTGAAAGAAGGCATGACCTTCACGCCCCTGAGCATCCCCAACAACGAGGCCCAGTTCCTCGAAACGCGGAAGTTTCAGGTGGAGGAAATCTGCCGCATCTTCCGGGTGCCGCCCCATCTGGTGGGCGATCTGGAGCACGCCACCTTCTCCAACATTGAGCACATGAGTATCGACTTTGCCGTGCATACGATTCGCCCCTGGCTGGTCAGGATCGAGCAGGCCATGAACCGCGCTCTGTTCTCCGATCAGGAAAAGGGCAAGTTCTATGTGCAGTTTAATATCGACGGTCTCATGCGCGGCGACTATAAGAGCCGTATGGAGGGCTACGCCATCGCCCGGCAGAACGGCTGGATGAGCGCCAATGACATCCGTCAGCTGGAAAACCAGAATCCCATCCCCGCCGAGGAAGGCGGCGATGCCTATCTGGTGAACGGCAACATGATCTCCATCACCACCGCCATGAAGCAGAAGGCGGAGGAAGCAGGCAAAACCAAACAAGACCAAAGGAGGAACACCTGATGCGACGTTTCTGGAATTGGGGCAAAAACGACGATGAGACCCGCACCCTGTATCTGGAAGGCGTCATCGCCGAGGAGAGCTGGTTTGCAGACGATGTGACGCCCGCCATGTTCAAGGAGGAGCTTTTCGCAGGCAGCGGGCCGATCACCCTGCACATCAATTCTCCCGGCGGCGACTGCATCGCAGCCAGCCAGATCTACACCATACTCATGGATTATCCCCATGACGTGACGGTGCAGATCGATGGCATGGCGGCCAGCGCAGTCAGCGTCATCGCCATGGCGGGCACACGGGTGACCATGAGCCCCACCAGCATGATGATGATCCACAATCCATTCACCATTGCCCAGGGCGATTCGGCTGAAATGCAGAAGGCCATTCAGTTGCTGGATGAGGTGAAGGAATCGATCATCAACGCCTACCAGATTAAAACCGGCCAGTCCCGTGCCCGTCTGAGCCATCTCATGGACAGCGAAACGTGGATGAACGCCTGGAAAGCCAAGGAACTCGGCGTCTTGGACGAATCGGCATGTCTCGCATTTTACTTTCGTCCTTCTCTTATCCATTTCAGGTATTCTTCTTCTCCCTCTTTTCTCCACCTTTCAAAATATTCTTCGTTTTCTTTTTCTTCTTCCTCCCAACATGCTTTTTCGTAGGCGTTGCCCATAATGATTGCGATTATGGGGGACAATATGATAGATAAGACGGCAAGAATATGAACGGCAATTAAAAACACTATCTCTCTTATTGGGTCTTTTTTACTCCACTTAGCCCACTGATCGAATTTGCCTATGCACTTGTCTATTGTTTTGGGTTCTCCTTCCATGTCAGTATTCCTTATCCAGTTTTTTCCGTATTCTCGCCGAAGGCAGGACGGGATATTTGGATATATCGACAAACAGCACCCCATCTATATTTTCGGCTTTTATCTTTCCTAATGCTATTCTTTTCTTGACGCCGTTATAGGTGATTCCGGACATCATGGCGTAAGTTTTCAGCCGGATCAGAACTTTCTCATCCTCCATCATTCATTCGTAATTTTTGCTACTATTTCGTCTACTTCCTTTTTCTCCGCCTCTTTGGCATCGACTCCATCCACATATATCGGATCGCAGGACTCTATGTCTTCGGAACTGGGAACGGATTGGTCGAATTTCAGCGCCGCCGTTATCTTGGGTTGCTGTTGCGGGTTGATCGGGCACCACTTTTTAATAATGCTTTTCAACACCGTCTTTTGCCCCATAGCTACGAAATCCGTTTGCCACAATCCATTCTCCCTGTAGAATGATTTGGAATACTTTGCCCCGTGAGCCTTGCATTCGTCCACCGTCATGTACAGATAGAAATCCGCACCGGTCATCAGCTTCAGGTAAGAGACGAATCCGTTCAGTATCGACCTGTCCGGATTGTTTAGATTGAATCGCATGTCGCCCGTAAAGGGATTTATTGCCTCGATGTCCCCTTCGTACACGTTAGCCACATTGATGCGCGCTACGTTGCCCGTCCTGTGGGCGAGTTGCACATATCCGTTCTTCATTATCTGGAACTGCGCGACTCCGCCGTAGGGTACCAATGCCGCCTGTCCCAGATTGGTATCTATCGACAGATTCGTATACGCCGCAACCAAAGAGGACCGGATAATCGATGTGGGATCGGCTTTCATCAGCAGCTTATTGTTTGTCGTGGCCGACAATATCGACTGCATAAAAGAGGGTGCGTACTCCCCCAACATCATCTCGAACCGCTTTTTGGTTTCCTCGTGGAACAGCGTTTTTTTTAGCTGCGTCAAAAACGATTGAGAGGCTATATACGGAGCTCTCGACCTTTCCATCGAGGCCCGTGCCAATTCTTTTTCAGTTTCCATAGCCGTTATTTATTACATAGTTCGTTTCCGATTATTTATCCCGCACGCAACGCACGCTGAAGCCGAAGGCGCGATTGCTGTTGTTCAGCGGGGCGACGGCGTGATCTCCGCCGCCCGCATCGGTGAGCGCAAGGGCAAGAAGCACATCATCTCCACCGCCTTTGAGCACCACGCCATTCTCCACACCCTGAAAAAGCTGGAAA
>OLOW01002860.1_pt1 | contig 11309 bp, 9 predicted proteins | sample 1672801 | NCBI WGS metagenome assembly OLOW01 (sample SAMEA3136725, study PRJEB25190) | human gut metagenome | biome: human gut; feature: human-associated habitat; material: faeces | place: Austria | collected 2013
ATCATGTAAAGGCAGAACAGTGAGAACTGAGTCGAAGGATCTGGCGCCGCACCACCATTCCTAATTCCTCATTCAAACAAAGCTTTCCTTCATAATCAGTGGACGGAGCCGCCCCACGGGCTAACCCTGAACCCCTTTCTCTCTTGACACTCTCCCACATGTTACGCTATAATGTTTTAGTTTTGTGAGTAAAAAATAATACATATAGCATTCGTAAGTTTTACTATCACATTTTTACATGAGAAATCGAGAGCGTACCATGGGGAAAGCGGCTCCGATTTCAGAAGAGAGGGACCATGAAACACGCTTTTTTGAAAGCAGCCATTGCAGCCTGCTTTGCCTGCGCCGTAGTGACCGTAAGCGCAGCGAATCCATTCACCGACGTATCTGCTGACGACTGGGCCTATCAGGCCGTCGCTTCGCTCTCCGATGAGGGCGTCATCGACGGCTATCCGGACGGCACCTTCCGCGGAGACAAGCATGTTACCCGTTATGAGATCGCGCAGATCGTTGCCCGCCTGATGGCGAAGGAAGACACACTGAATGCTTCCCAGAAGGAGACCCTCGCCAAGCTCTCCTCTCAGTATGCAAATGAACTCAAGGATCTCGGTGTCCGCATCGCAGAGCTTGAAAAGAAGCGTGGTGCGACCGACCTCATCACCGAGCTCCGCGTCCAGAGCATCGACCGTTATGACGATGTATTCAAAGGAAATGTCCAGAAGCACAACGAGCTTTCCACCCGCGTCCGCTTAAATACCATCACCCCCGTGAACGACCGCGTCCACCTCTATGGACAGCTCGAGACCATCCTGGACATGAATGGCAAAGAAAGCTACGACGTGAACCGCATCGATCCGAAGGACAAGAGCCAGACCAAGCCTCGCACGGGCTACGGCGATGGTGATTTCCACCTGAACCGTCTGTGGACCACCTACCACTTCGGACCGAAGCAGGATACGACAAACCTCCCCTACGGCCCGTCCAAGAACCTCATCGGCATCGGCCAGTTCCCGGTCAAGATGGGCGTCACCGGCTACACCTATGATGGCGAAGTCAAAGGTGTCTTCGCTGCTTTCGGCGACTACCGTGAAGGCGGCCGCCTCACCCTCGCCTTCGGCCGTGCGACGAATATCAACTACGCATATACCGGCCCGATGATGCATGGCGTAGCCCTGAAGAAATCAGAACTGCTTAGCGTGTTAAAGAAAAAATACGGTGAAGCTGGTGTAAATGAAATGTTGAGACCATTCGGTGGTATCAATGGTTTTAACGCTATGTCGGGTTCTTCACAGGTAGCGGTATTAAAAGGACTGAAAGACCAACTGCTGGCTTCCGGAGATCCCACATTGAGCGGACTTGCCAGCAAGCTGGAAGCCATGGGCGACAAAGATTACGCATACAACTACTTCCCGATGGATAATGTACATATGGGTTGGGGCGATGATGAAGACGTACCGGTCGCTTACGCCTCCTATATCTACAAGAAACCGGGCCAGTGGGAAGTTCACGCTTACGGCATGAAAGCCTGCGGGCCTGTCGGCCATATCGCGAAAGCCTACGGCTTCGCCGGCTCCTACAATGTCACCCCGATGCTCCGCGTTCAGGGGGAATTCGTCAAGAACCTCAGAAAGCTTCCGCTGAACAATGAACGTCCGTACAGCTACAACTACGGCATCCATTACGGCGAAGCAAATGTCCTCAAGGCGAAGTCCTTCTCCATCGGCGTCGACTATGTCTACAGCCAGGCAGGCACCTACTTCGGCGGCTCCAGCAATGATATCGTCGACCAGTACATGGGGCATGTCTACAGCAACTGGCAAGGAAGAAAAATGCCGGCCTACTTTGCGGATAAGCTCGATGCGATACTGAGTGGCACCGACTCTCCGGATAAGAAATACGGCGGCGCGAAATTCTACCTTGCCAAAGCCTCCTTCGTTCCCATGCGCGGCCTCCTTGTCGAAGCCAACTACGGCTTCAACGCCAAAGATATGGGCGGCAAGAAGATGGACAACATGTTCATGCTGAAAGCGACCGCATATATTAAATGATCGCGGATCGCGAAAACTTCTCACCTCCGTGGATAAGAAGCAGAAATCGGGGATGGTGCAAAGTTCAAAAAATTCAACGGGATTTCCGTTTGGAAGAATACTGTATGACCGTGCGGTGCTATATATTACGCACCGCACCACCCCATTGACCTCACAGGACCCGTTACGCCTTTTTCCTGAGACCCCTGAACTTTGCACCAAAATCTTTTTTCAAAAATATTTGCAAAAATCCCTTGCAATTTCCAGAAAGATTTGTTATTATATACAAGTCACATGGATGATGACTTCCATCAAACAGATAGGGGCATAGCGCAATTGATAGAGCAACGGTCTCCAAAACCGTAGGTTGGGGGTTTGAGTCCCTCTGCCCCTGCCACATGGCCCAATAGCTCAGCTGGATAGAGCACTTGACTACGAATCAAGGTGTCGGGAGTTCGAATCTCTCTTGGGTCACCAGCCTGAAAGCCAGTACCGATCACGGTGCTGGCTTTTTTTCGTGCTTGAGAAAATAAATAAAAAATGGTTTTTATTGGAAAAAAGAGCTCTTTTTATGTCTGCCAAGGCAGGTGCTGATGGCAAGATCGATGCCTCGACGATCAAGACAGCCATTCAGCAGCATAATCAGGCGGTCAGCAGCATGGCAAGCCTTTCCCTCATGACCTGGCATCAGGAAAACAATGACATGAATAAACGTCTCGGCGAAGTGCGCGCGAGCGAAGGCAGCCAGGGCATCTGGGCTCGTATGGCGCGCGGTCAGTCTAAGTATGGACAGCAGGGCATCAAGAACCAGCATCAAAGCACCCTCTCATGGGAAGCGTCTCATGAGAGGGTGCTTTCTTGACTTTAAAATGCATTTGATTAAATTTGTGAAATAAAGAATTAACGAATAATTGTAATTAAATAAAATATAATGTATAATTGTCATGGTTATATCTCATCAGAGAATAGGGAAGACTGCTGAGAGGAAACTGTTCCGTTTTATAGCATTTATAGAGGAGATAAAAATGACTAACAAGAGAACAGTCTATGGAAAGAAGCTGCTGACTGCTGCTGTATTGGTATCCATGCTGCACGGGGGGGAACTTGCGTTTGCTGAAGAAGCTCTTCCACTGTATACGCTCGATGCTGTCGTCGTCACAGCGACGCGCACAGAGAATGATGTGAAGAATGTGCCGGCGTCTACGCAGATCATCACAAGCTCGGATATCAAGAAGAGCGGTGCGACGAATGTGCGGGATGCGATCACAGATTTTGCGAATATTACCATGACGCGGAAGGTACGTGGCGGCGGTCATGAGATCATCGTCCGCGGGATGAGTACGGATAAGTCGCTTATCATGGTGAATGGCCATCGCGTGGCGAATGAAGCGGATGGCTCGGGCCTTGGGAATGCGAATGCGCTCGACCGCATCAATGTAGATAATATCGAGAAGATCGAAATCGTCAAGGGCCCTTCAAGTGCGCTATATGGCTCAGAGGCCATGGGCGGTGTCATCAATATCATTACGAAGGGATCTAAAGAGGCCGAAGTACGTACGGGGCTCGTGAACAGTAGTGAGGATTTTACGAACTGGTGGCATTTGGACTCTGGGGAAATCGGGAAGTTCTCTGCAACGCTGGATATGCGGTTTAATCGGGAAAGAACAGATCGGGATGAAAATAGCGCATGGACGAATTATCATGGGACAGCGCAGACGTATAATTTCGATGCGAAGTATCATTTCAACGACCATAACTATTTGAATTTCTATGCAGATGCTTTCTCTCAGAATCAGACGAAAGAGGGAGATGGCAAGGAGTTTGTCACTGTTCCGGCTGCGATGGCGCAGGGGATCTGGTCAGGAATGCTTCATCAGTCCGGGAGGGCACCGGAGATCTATGGATATAAGGTCAGTAAAGGCGATGGAAATGCGCACTACAACCAGAAAACGTATGGCCTTAGCTGGAATGGATCGACAAATCGAAATGACTGGCAGATCCAGACGTATTTCAGTAAATTTAAATGGAGCAACAACACGACCACCAAGGTATCCTCGATCCCGACTTCGGATAGCCGCTACTCCGGCATGATCCTTGGGATGATGAATGGGAGAGGCGGGTATGAATTCAATACCAATTCCAATAAGCTTTGGGCGATCGAAGGCAGAGATTCCATGCGTATCAATGATCAGCATAGACTGACGTTTGGTGCAGAATACACGAAGAATAAAGTCTATGGTACAAATCTCGGGGATGCAGCAGAAAATGTGGGGAGTATCACACAGAATGGTGTGACGAATAAGGTTTCTGAGAAGGAGATCAGTACCTATGCGGCTTATCTGCAGGATGAGATCAGCATCGGCAAGTGGTTCATTGTTCCTGCTGTCCGCTATGACCATCACAGCATGTTCGGCAGCCATACTTCCCCAAAGCTGGGCGTCACCTACAAGGCAGATGATTCTTTCCGTATCAAAGCAAATTACGGGAAGGGATTCAAGGCGCCTACCATTCCGCAGCTGTACTACCGCTTCTCGATGGCCATGGGTAGCCCCGGCAATGTGGTCACTCTGCTCGGCAACCCGAATCTGAAACCGGAAACCTCAAGCAGTTGGGATATCGGCTTTGAAAAAGAATGGGATAAAGTCAATACCTCGCTGACGTATTTCCATACGACGGCAGATAATCTGATCCAATATAGAAAAATCTCGACGGTGGGGAATACATCCAGAAGTGAGAATATCGAAAAGGCCAAATTCAATGGCCTTGAGCATACACTGGGCGTCAAGATGAATGATCGCTGGAATTTTAAAGTGAATTCGACCTGGCTGTTTGATGCCAAACAGCGCGGGGAAGATTCGAATTGGAGAGATCTGGAGCAGCGAAGCGAGCTTTCGCAGGTATATTCTCTGTCCTATGATGATGGAAAAGATATCGGCTGGAGTGCTCTTTTGTGGGATGAGCTGAACTATAGATATGCAACACCTGTTCAGGGCAGAAACTCTCTTTCTGCTGGTCCACGAAAGACGTATCATACGCTGAATTTCACGTTGACGCGTAAGGTGAATAAAGACACCCGTATTTATGGTAGCGTACAGAACATTTTCGACAAGGTGGATACGGACTGCTATCTGGATGGTCGCTACTGGTCTCTCGGCTGGGAGCATAAGTTCTAAGAGGAGGAGCTATGAGGAAGTGGCTCGCGCTCTGCCTTCTGCTATTCCTATCGGTCGCGGCGGGCTGCGGATTTCCTCGGGTGACGGGGGGAGACGCAGAGGCCTTCTATCGCATGACGGATGCGGTAGGAAGGAACGTGGTGCTCGCAAAGAAGCCGGAGCGTATCATTATTCTTGCGCCGTCGTTTCTGAATATCATGCACGCGGTGGGGGGAGACTTCATCGCTTGGGCGGACAGCCCGGGGGACAAGCCGCCTTCCTATGCAGCGGGGAAGAAGACGGTGGGATATACGTTTCAGGTCAATGTGGAGGCGGTGATTTCCGAGAAGCCGGATCTGGTGATCGGTCTGCATGGGCTGCATGACAGGTTTACGGAAGTGATGAAGCAGAATGGGATCCCTTTCATGCTGCTTTCTGCGTCTTCTTTGGAGGATGTAGAGCGCGCTGCGGAGGTCCTTGGTGATGTGACGGGGCATCATGCGGAAGGCGTGAAGGCAAGGGAACAGCTCAGGAAGGACATGGAGAGTGTGGTATCCGGTCTGTCTCTTAAGGAGTACACGTGCGCGATCCTTCATGGGACGCCGCACTCGGTGACGCTGGAAGGGAAGGGGACGATTGCGACGGAGACGGCGTCGCTTCTTCACATCCGCAATGTGTTCGTACTGGACAATGACCGGGATATGAAGCTGCCGCCTTTCAGTCTGGAGACGTTGGTCGCGAAGGACCCGGATATTATTTTTCTGACGACGATGGTGATGCCGGGACAGCAGCAGGAGGCGTTTAGAAAGTCCTTGATGGAGCAGCCTGCCTGGGCAGGGATGCGCGCGGTGAAGGAGGGGCGTGTGTACTTCCTTCCGCAGAAACTTTTCCTGTCGAGCCCCGGTATGGAGTATCCGAAAGCGCTTTCCTATATGGCGGATGTGGTGTATGGAGGGCAGCGATGATTTCTTATGAGAAGAATATAGAGTCTATGTACCGGGAGCCGGTGTATGTGGCGGGCGGCGGGACGCGTCGCACGGCTTGGGATATCGAGTGGCAGGATGAACCTTTCGCGGCAAGTGATACGGCGGTGGTGTCTCCGCTGAAGCTGCCGTCGCTCATGAAAGATATTTGGGAGACGGGAGTTCCTACTAAGGAATCTGCTGTGTACATCCATGTGCCGTTTTGCCGGCTTTCCTGCACGTATTGTGCATTTTTCAAAAAGAAGGCGGATGAGAGGGAGCAGCACGAGTATGCAAAGCTCCTCTGCCGGGAGATAGATGCGCTCGCCGGCCGGCCGTACCTCACGCGTTCGCACATCCGCTCGGTTTTCTTCGGCGGTGGGACGCCGGGGATCCTGTCGGCGGAGGATATCGAAAGGATCTTGGGGCGGATCCGCACGGTCTTCCCCTTGATGGAGAATGCAGAAATCACGATGGAGTCTAGCCTTTCGGATATGACGGATGAAAAAATGGATGCAGCGATCTCCGGCGGAGTGAATCGATTCAGCTTCGGCGTGCAGTCGTTCCAGACGGAGATCCGAAATGGGATCGGCCGTCCACTCCCCCGGGAGCAGGCGATGGAGAGGCTGGCGCATTTTGCGAAGAAGGATGCGCTCATGATCCTCGACCTCATCTATGGGCTTCCGGGAGAGACGGAGGAGACGATGCGTCAGGATATCCGCGATGCGAAGGCGTGCGGTGCGGCGGGGCTGGATCTTTACAAGCTGCAGCTTCTTGCTGGTTCGCCGCTGTCGAAGTCTTTCGCAAAGGCGGGAAAGACGCTCGAGGTCCCTTACCTGCAGGCACTCTTTCGCGTGGCGGAGGAGGAGCTCATCAGGTCGGGTGCTTCGAATATTTCCTGTACCCACTGGAAATGGGACGTACGGGAGGAGAGTGTCTACAATACGCTGGCGGCGAATGGCAGCGATATCTTCCCTATCGGCATGGCCTGCGGGGGAAAAATCGGCGGGCTGAGGCTCATGAAGCCTGTCGCGGAGGCGATGTATCGCGGTGCGGTTTTCCTTGGGAAATTCGCCCCCATGGGGGCACGGAAGGAGAGCCGCTACCAGCGGATCTATCAGGCCGTCGAGGCGGCGAGCGATTGCGGACGTATTTCTCCTGCCGCGCTGGAAACGCTGTGCGAGGTGCCTTTCACTGCGCTCCTTACACCGCTCTTGGATCAGTGGGCGGATTGGGGGCTCGTCACGAAGTCTGGCGATCCATATGTATATACATCTGCCGGGCGGTACTGGTACCGCACGATGCTCCGCCGCATGCTCCATATGACCCAGTACATGCTGCTGGGCTGCTCGGAGAGTGCGGGCAGGGCGCGTTTCGGCGATATGATGAATATGAAATGAGGAGATCGCATGAAGATTTTAATCGCATACTCCAGCCGCACGGGGAATACCCGTCGTGTGGCGGAAGCACTGGCGAAGGCGGCGCCGGAGGGGAGCCTGCTGGCTCGCGTGGAGGATATGCCGTCGGCGGATGGGTTTGATGTGGTCTTTGCAGGGTACTGGCTCGATCGCGGCGGCCCGGATGCGAAGGCAAAAGAATTTTTGCACTCTCTTCATGGAAAGCACGTCGTCCTCTTTGAGACCATGGGAGCCGATCCCCGGTTAGAGCATGCCTATACGGGATTTGCGAATGCAGGAACGGCACTCTCTCCGGATAATCAGATCGTCGGTGTTTTCGCAGTGCAGGGGGCTGTCGATCCTGCACTGCTGGCGATGATGAGAAAAATGCCGGAGGGCAGTGCGCATCATTCCGCCCAAATGGAGGAAACGGTGAAGGAAGCCGCGAAGCATCCTGATGCCGATGACTTGAAGCGAGCGGAAAGCTATATGGCACAGTTCGTGGAGAAATATAGCCGGTATCATCAGTAAGTCACCACAAGAGACTGCCTTTTGATATGATTGTAAGAAAATACTGATTTTTGTCTTAAAACGTTCCAATGCATGCAAGAACATGATATAATGATGGTCGACTAATGGCAGGCGGCTGTGGGTTGCCTGATGGAACAGGGGTGTATGTATGCATTTTCAGGATGAATTGACCATCGATATGACGCATTTTTCCGGCGAGGGCTGGGGGATCACGGAGGAGGAGATCGATGCCTGCAAGGAGCGCATCCGTGAGGCGGCGCTTTCTGTGGAGCGGCTTCGGAAGAGCGGGAAGGGGCCGGACGGCAGTCTCGTGCTTTTCCCGCATCTGCCGTATCTTCTGGAGGAAGAGGTTTTGATCTCCAAAGAGGAGAGGGAGAGGCTGCTTGCCCTCTCGAAGCTGGCAAAGGAGCAGGATATCGTGGTGTCGATCGGTATCGGGGGCTCGTATCTTGGAAATCAGGTGCTTTTTGATCTGTTCTGCGGACAGTACTGGAATCTGATGACGAAGGAGGAGCGCCACGGGTATCCGCAGCTGTACTTTGCGGGGCAAAATCTGGATCCGGTGAGTCTTCTCTCGCTGGTGGACCGTATCCGGCGGAGTTCGCAGGCGGCGTGGTGGAAGCACAAGGTGCTGCTGGTCGTGAATTCGAAGTCCGGGACGACTTTGGAGCCGGTCATGGCAGAGCGGGCGCTGCGTGAGATGCTGGGGAAGTTCTGCGAGGTGAGCGTCATCGCGGTGACGGATAAGGAGAAGGGGGCGCTGCGTCCTCTGGCGGAGAAGAATGGCTGGCCGTGCTTCACGGTGCCGGATGGCATCGGCGGACGTTTCAGCGTTTTCTCTCAGGTGGGGCTGGTCTTTGCGATGCTTTCGGGGATCGATATCCGGGATTTCCTTCGCGGGGCGAAGATGACGGAAGAGGCGTGCCGCAGTCTTTCGTTTTCGGAGAATCCGGCGCTGCAGCTGGCGGTCCGTAAGTATCTGGCGCGGAAGAATCATGGTGTCGATGCGGAGATCATCATGCCGTATGGGGACAGTCTCCGCTCGCTCGGCTGGTGGTATGCACAGCTTCTGGGTGAGTCTTTGGGCAAGGCGCTCACGGTCTCCGGGGAAGAGATCCACTATGGCCGTATCCCGGTCGCGGCGGTGGGGACGACGGATATGCATTCGTTGACGCAGGAGCATCAGGAGGGGAAACGGAATAAGCTCGTGCAGTTCATCACGGTCAGGGAATCGAGGGAAGACGCGGCCATCCTCTGTGATGAGGGAGCAGAGCGCGGCCCGGTCCCGCTTTCCTACATGATGCGTGCGGCGCAACGCTCGGATGAGGAGGCGCTGGCCCATGATGGCCGCATGAGCTGTGATCTCATCATGAGAAGGTGTACGCCTTTCCATGTGGGGGCGCTCATGTATTTTCTCTTCCTCGCGATCGCCTACGAGGGGGCGCTTGCGGGCGTCAATGCCTATGACCAGCCGGGGGTGGAGAGTTATAAGAAGATCCTCCATGCGGATCTGAAAGAGTATATCGTGAAGCATAAGAAGTGACTAGTGACTGGTGGCTGGTGACTAGTGGCTAGGGATTAGGAATAAGGGAGTAGGAATAAAAAAGGGGCTGTGAAATAATAGCTCCATGAACACAAAAAAGGACTTTCGATTTTTGCGAATCAAAAGTCCTTTTTTGTGTTAGAATTTAACTGCAATGAAAAACCTAACTGTGTATTATGGTACACCCAAACAGGGAATCTTACCAGCATTTTTTTCTGAATGCCTAGATATCACAGATCCGGTTTTCACATTTGACTGATTTATGGAGGAAATCGATTTACGCAAATATCTGAGCAAACTCCCTGCTCATAAGTTGGGAAGAATCAGATATAATCCCGTCAATATGTTGAAAACGGTTCTGTTCGGGTTTATGGATGAAGGATGCATCTCTCTCAGAAAGCTGGAAGACAATTGCAAAGTCAATATCCGCTATAAATACCTTATGGACGGTAAACACCCGTCCTATCGGACTTTCGGATATTTCATCAATACTGTCCTGATGAATCAAGCTGAATCGCTCTTTTATGAAATTACCCAAGAAATCATCACCAAAGAGCATGTGGACCTGGACCACCTCTATATCGATGGCTCCAAATTCGAAGCCAATGCCAACAAGTACTCCTGGGTCTGGAAAAAGGTATGGAGAAGTCGAGATTCCGGCTGTATACCAAAATTTCAGCACTCCTGGAAGAAATCAATGGAATGTTGGGCTGTAGTGGTCTGAAAGTCGAGATCAATTCAGAATATGCTCCTGAATATCTGGAGCTCATCCTGAGCAAACTTCATGAAATCTGGAGCCTGGACGAGAAAAAATTTGTCCATGGCAAAGGGCACCATAAGAGTCCGGAACAGCGGAATTACGAAAAGCTGAAAATGTATCTGCATAAAATTAAGGAATATGGGGAAAAGTTGAGTATCTGTGGAGAGAATCGTAACAGCTGCTCTAAAACGGATCATTCAGCTACGTTCATGCGGATCAAGAGAGACTATATGGGAAACGACCAGCTGCTGCCGGCATATTAGTAGAAGGACGCTGACGAACCTTATTAATCATTTCTACTGCTGCTTTCTGATTTCCATTCTCATTATAACATTCAGCCAACATTAACAAAACATCTGCATAGCGAATAAGAGGAAAATCCACAGGTGAATGAGAACGATCAAGCAATGTACCATCCATATCACCTTCGGGTACAAACTTACGCCAATAGTAATTGAAATGACTAGGCTTATTCTCACGTAAGAATCCGTTAGCTTCATTTGTGTTATTAGCTACCACATATTCTACCATTTTAGGAACAATACCATTACAGCCATAATAGTAAGAGTAAGGAGTGATTAAAGTTTGTTCCAAGCGTGGATCACGATTTTCATAAGCTTGACGGATTTTGTTTTTCTGCGTAGGATATTCAGCTACTGTTTTATAATCACTAGACAATTTTGCCCAAAATATATCATGCTGCATTTGACGATCTGTTGTGAAACCGGGGAAATAATCTTCCCAACTAAACTTAGAGCCATCACGATTTTCATACATATCAGCTAAATAATCAGTTGCTACATTATTATTCCATCCACCTCCATAGGTACAGCGAGTACCCAAACGAAGAGGATAAGCCATACCGTATTCTGAATTAGTACCATTAACAGCCATTATACTGAAAATGATTTCTTTACATTGATCTGCCTTTGTAGTA
>OLOW01002868.1_pt1 | contig 11281 bp, 10 predicted proteins | sample 1672801 | NCBI WGS metagenome assembly OLOW01 (sample SAMEA3136725, study PRJEB25190) | human gut metagenome | biome: human gut; feature: human-associated habitat; material: faeces | place: Austria | collected 2013
TTTTGTCCCTTCGGGACATTTCCCCCTGATAGGGGGAATCGGCCCCTGGGAGGGGGGGCCTTTTTACAGGATCTCCGTCAGGGGGAATTGGATCCAGGGGTATTGGTGGGGCGTGAGGGCTTCGAAGGTCTGGGGGCGGGAGCCAGTCGGGAGAGTGAGACGGAAGGACCAGAGGGCGCAGGTGCAGCGGTTGTCGCGGCTGCCGTATTTGCCGTCGCCGAGCAGTGGGAAGCCGCGCGAGGCGAACTGCACGCGGATCTGGTGGGTGCGCCCGGTCTGCAGGCGGACCCGCGCGAGGCTCAGCCCCTCCGCCTCCGCCAGGATCTCATAGCTGAGCACTGCTTTTTTGACGCCGCCGCGCGGCCGGCGCACGACATAGGTCTTGTTTTTCACCCGGTCGTGGAACAGAAGATCCTCCAGCGTGCCGCTTGTTTCTTCCGGGCAGCCGGTCAGCACGGCGAGATAGGTCTTCTGCATGCCGCCCTCGCCCATGCTTTGGGTGAGGCGCGCGGCCTCCTTCGCCGTCTTTGCATAGACCATCACGCCGCCGACCGCCTGGTCGAGCCGGTGGACGGGATAGACTTCACAGCCCAGCTGCGCGGCAAGCAGCTGCGGCAGTGCCTGCGCATCCATCCCCTGCGCCGCAATGCCCACGGGCTTGACGCAGACAACGGAGGTTTTTGTTTCCTGCAGAATTTCGATCATTCGTGTCCCCTCACTTTTCTGCCATTCTAACAGAAAAATACACGCCGCGCAACAGCTTGCATTCTGCCGCGCGCTCCGATATAATACAAGAACATCACGCAGAAACGGAGCACCGATCATGACGACAGAGCAATACCGGACGCGGTCCGGACTTTCCATCTTTCTCTCCTTTTTCAGGCCGCACCGGGGCCTGTTTTTTCTCGACCTGGCCTGCGCGCTGGTCGTGGCGCTGATCGATCTGGCTTACCCGATCGTCTCGCGCTACGCGATGCGGACGCTGCTGCCGCAGAACGCCTACCGCGCGTTTTTCACGGTGATGCTGGTCGTGGTGGCGGCGTACGCGCTGCGCGCGCTGCTCTACTTTGTCATCACCTACTGGGGCCATACGTTCGGCATCCGCGTGGAGGCCGATATCCGCGCGGCTCTCTTCAGCCATATGCAGGAGCTGGGCTTCGAGTTTTTTGACCGCAACCGCACCGGCCAGCTCATGAGCCGGATGACGACGGATCTGTTTGAGATCACGGAGCTTGCCCACCACGGGCCGGAGGATCTGTTCATCTCGTTCGTGACCATCGTCGGCGCGCTGGCCGTCATGGCGACGATCGAATGGCGGCTGACGCTGGTCGTGGCCGTGATGATCCCGGTGTTCATCTTTGTGAGCTTCTCGCGCCGCAAGGCCATGCGGACGGCCTCCCGCCGCGTCAAGAAAAAGACGGCGGTCATCAACGCCGACATCGAATCCGCGCTTTCCGGCATCCGCACGGCCAAGGCCTTCGCCAACGAGCCGGTGGAGGCCGAGAAATTCACCCGCTCGAACGACACCTACAAGACCTCCAAGAAGCAGTTCCACAAGGAAATGGGCATTTTTATGGGCACGATGGAGTTCTTTACGACCTCGCTGTCCGTCGCGGTCGTCGCGGTGGGCGGTCTGCTCATCATGCAGGGGCAGATGGACACCGTCGACCTGCTGACGTTCACGCTCTACATTGCCTCCTTCGTCACGCCCATCCGCAAGCTCGCCAACTTCTCCGAGCTGTACGCCAACGGCACGGCGGGCTTTGAGCGCTTTCTGGAGATCATGCGCACGGAGCCGGAGCTTCGCGACGCGCCGGACGCCGTCGACCTCGGCCGCCCGCGCGGCGAGATCGGCGTGAACGATGTGAGCTTCAGCTACGAGGGCGATCTGGCCGTGCTGCACGACGTGTCGCTGCAGATCCCGGCCGGGCAGACCGTCGCCATCGTCGGTCCGTCCGGCGGCGGCAAGAGCACGCTCTGCCAGCTCATTCCGCGCTTTTACGACGTCTCGTCCGGCAGCATCACCATCGACGGGCTGGACGTGCGCAGCGTGACGCAGCAGAGCCTGCGCCGCTCGATCGGCATCGTGCAGCAGGAGGTCTTCCTGTTCGCCGATTCCATCCTTGAGAACATCCGCTACGGCAAGCCCGACGCCGAGATGGACGAGATCGTCGAGGCGGCGAAGCGGGCCGAGATCTACGACGACATCATGGCCATGCCCGACGGCTTCGACACCTACGTCGGCGAGCGCGGCACGCTGCTCTCCGGCGGGCAGAAGCAGCGCATCGCCATCGCGCGGATCTTCCTCAAAAATCCGCCCATCCTCATTCTGGACGAGGCGACCAGCGCGCTCGACACGCTGACGGAATCGAAGATCCAGCACGCATTCGACGAGCTGGCCAAAAACCGCACCACACTCATCATCGCGCACCGCCTGTCCACCATCCGCGCGGCCGGGGAGATCGTCGTCATCGCCGACGGCCGCATCGCCGAGCGCGGCTCGCACGCGCAGCTGCTGCAGCAGAACGGGCTGTACGCTGCGCTCTGCCGCACGCAGAATCTGCTCGGATGAATACTGCCAAACTATGCAGCGCCACAGGCGCTGCTTTTTTGGCGTTTTTTCTATTGACAAATACCCACCCAGGGTATATAGTGAAAATACCCCACAGGGGTATAAAGGAGGGATGCATATGCCGGAGCCGAAGCGATGTTCCTGCTGCGAAAAGCACACGCTGCGCGCCGAAGAAGAAAAAAAGAAGCTGCTCAACCGGCTGCGCCGCATTGAGGGCCAGGTCCGCGGGCTGCAGGCGATGGTGGAGTCCAACGCCTACTGCAACGATATCCTGACGCAGTCCGCCGCCGTCAACGCCGCCGTCAACGCCTTCAACCGCGAGCTGCTGGCTGAGCATCTGCGCACGTGCGTCGCGCGGGATCTGAAGGACGGCCACGACGAGATCGTGGATGAACTGGCCGCCACCCTGCAAAAGCTAATGAAGTGATCACAATATCCCAAGGAGGGAGTTCCATGCAGCAATTCACAGTGACCGGTATGCACTGCGCTGCCTGCAGTGCGAGTGTGGAAAAGGCGGTCAAAAAGGTCCCCGGTGTCGAGTCGTGCGCCGTGAGCCTGCTCACCAATTCCATGGGCGTCGAGGGCACAGCCGCGCCCGACGCCGTCATCCAGGCCGTGCAGAACGCGGGCTACGGCGCGAGCCTGCGCGGGCAGGAGGCCTCGCCGGCCGCCGCCGGCACCGACGCGCTGGCGGACCACCAGACGCCGCACCTTAAAAAGCGGCTCATCGCGTCCGTGGTCTTCCTGCTCATTCTGATGTATTTCTCGATGGGCCACATGATGTGGGGCTGGCCGCTGCCCGGCTGGTTTGACGGCAATCACGTCGCCATGGGCCTTGTCCAGCTGCTGCTGGCCGGGATCGTCATGGTCATCAACCAGGAATTTTTCATCAGCGGCACGAAGAGCCTGCTGCGCGGCTCGCCGAATATGGATACGCTCGTCTCGCTCGGCGCGGCGGCCTCGTTCGGGTGGAGCGTGTACGCGCTGTTTGCCATGACGAACGCGCAGCTGCACGGCGGCAGCGAGGCGGCCATGGCGTATATGGACGAATTCTATTTTGAATCCGCCGCCATGATCCTGACGCTCATCACCGTCGGCAAGCTGCTCGAAGCAAGGTCCAAGGGCAAGACCACCGACGCGCTCAAGAGCCTCATGGCCCTCGCGCCAGAGACGGCGACCGTCATCCGCGACGGCAAAGAGGTGAAGATCCCCGCCGCGCAGGTCAAAAAGGGCGATATCTTTGTCGTCCGCCCCGGGCAGAGCATCCCGGTCGACGGCATCGTGCTGGACGGCGCGAGCGCCGTCAACGAAGCCGCCCTCACCGGCGAGAGCGTCCCGGTCGACAAGGCGCCCGGCGACGGCGTGTCGGCCGCGACGGTCAACTGCTCCGGCTTCCTGCGCTGCGAAGCCACCCGCGTCGGCGAGGACACCACGCTCAGCCAGATCATCCGCATGGTCTCCGACGCGGCGGCGACGAAGGCGCCGATCGCCAAGACGGCCGACAAGGTCGCGGGCGTGTTCGTCCCGGCGGTCATCTCGATCGCCGTCGTGACGACGATCGTGTGGCTGCTGATCGGGCGTGAATTCTCCTTCGCGCTGGCGCGCGGCATCTCCGTGCTTGTCATCAGCTGCCCGTGCGCGCTGGGTCTGGCCACGCCGGTGGCCATCATGGTCGGCAGCGGCGTGGGCGCGAAGAACGGCATCCTCTTCAAGACGGCTGCGAGCCTCGAGCACACGGGCCGCACGCGCATCGTCGCGCTCGACAAGACCGGCACCATCACCTCCGGCCAGCCGGAGGTCACGGATCTCATCCCCGCTTCCGGCGTGACGGAGCAGGAGCTGCTGCAGGCCGCCGTCTCGCTCGAGGCCAAGAGCGAGCATCCGCTGGCCGCGGCCATCATGAAGCGCGGCGAGGAAGCCCAGATCCAGCCGGAGGCCGCGGAGGATTTCGCCGCCATCACCGGCAGCGGTCTGAAGGCGACGGTCCTTGGCGCGCAGCTGCTGGGCGGCAGCGTGCGGTATATGGCCTCGCAGCTGGCGCTGCCGCAGGAAATGGAAAAGCAGGCAGACGCGCTCTCGCAGGCAGGCAAGACGCCGCTGCTGTTTGCGAAGAACGGCAGGCTCCTCGGCCTCATCGCCGTGGCGGACGCCATCAAGCCGGAGAGCCCGGAGGCCATCCGCCAGCTGCGCGGCATGGGCATCCGCGTCGTCATGCTGACGGGCGACAATGCGCGCACGGCAGCGGCCATCGGCAAGCTCGCGGGCGTCGATGACGTCGTGGCGGGCGTGCTGCCCGGCGGCAAGGAGGCCGTCATCCGCGAGCTGCAGAAATACGGGCCTGTCGCCATGGTCGGCGACGGCATCAACGATGCACCCGCCCTCACCGCCGCCGATACCGGCATTGCCATCGGCGCGGGCGCCGACGTCGCCATCGACGCGGCGGACGTGGTGCTGATGAAAAGTACGCTTCTGGACGTTCCGGCCGCCATCCGGCTCAGCCGCGCGGCGCTGCGCAACATCCATGAGAATCTGTTCTGGGCCTTCATCTATAACGTTATCGGCATCCCGCTGGCGGCGGGCGTGTTCGTCGGGCTGGGGCTGACGCTGAACCCGATGTACGGCGCGGCCGCGATGAGCCTGTCCAGCTTCTGCGTGGTGTCGAACGCGCTGCGGCTGAATCTGTGCCGCCTGTACGACCCGAAGCACGATCACAAGGGAAATCTCCTGCCGGAGTTCCATCTGGCAGACCAAATGAAGGAGGAAGCAACTATGACAAAAACTCTGCATGTAAAAGGCATGATGTGCGGCCACTGCGAAGCGCGCGTCAAGAAGGCGCTCGAGGCTGTGGACGGCGTGCAGTCCGCCGTGGCGGACCATACGGCCGGTACCGCCGTCGTGACGCTCACGAAGGACGTCGCAGCCGACGTGCTCAAGTCCGCCGTCGAGGCGCAGGACTACGAGGTCACGGGCGTGGAATGATGCCCACAGAAAAAGCGTGCAGTCCATAGGTCTGCACGCTTTTTTCTTACAAGGGCCGGTCAGCTGCCCAGCTTTTCCTGCAGATACGCCTTCACCTTCGACGGCGGCATGCCGAGCGCGAAGCCGAACTCGCCGTAGAGCATCTCCTCGGCCATCTTCCAGCTGCGCAGCTCCGTGGAGCTGACGGTGCGGCGGCTGGCGGAGAGGGCCTGCTGCTTGTTGTGGAGCGTCCGGCACAGCCGCAGGAGGCGGACGCAGTCATGCTCCGAGAGGATCGCGCGGTAATACTCGCCCGCGGCGCGGCTGTCGGCGGGCACATCGTCCAGCGGCTCCAGCTCCGGCAGGCGCGGAAGAAGCCCCTCGAGCTCCGCGCGCGTCAGGACCGGCCGCATGACGGCCTTGCCGTCGACCGGCGTGTAGATCGTGCCGCCGTGGTAATACGGGCGCAGGCGGTAATACTCCCGGTTTTTATCCAGACCGGCAACTTTCAGCTTTCCGGCTTCCTCGACCTCGCACACGCCTTCCACGCCGTAAATAATATATTCGCCAACTGAAAACATAGGCTTCCTCCTTCTTTCCCGGATAAACACAACTTCTTACAAGTACAGTATAACAGACCCGGCAGAAAAAGTGTAAGCCTTTTTTTGATTTTTTCCGAAAAAAGTGCCGCCCGGCAGGGCGGCACTCTCAGTCTTCCCGATATTGCAGCAGCGCGCGGCTGAGCGCGAGGATCTCCGGCTCGTCCAGCGAGTTCCGGAACTCCACGGTCCCTGCCCCGCCCTGCGTGCGGAGCATGCCCGCGGCGGCGAGCCTGCGCCCCAGCTGCATGGCGACGCCGTGGCTGCCGTCCAGGATCTCCGGCCCGCGGCCGACGATCCGTCGGATCGCGCCGGTGAGGAACGGATAATGCGTGCAGCCGAGCACGATCGCATCGACCGGGACCTTGAGGTACGGCCCGAGCTTATCGAACAGATACGCGTCCAGCGCCTCGCCGCGCAGCTCGCCGCGCTCGACGAACTCCATCAGCCCGCCGCAGGCCAGGCCAATGATCTCCGCCTGGTCGTCATACTGCGCCTTGAGCGCCTGAAATTTCTCCTGCCGGATGGTCATGGGCGTCGCCATGACGAGGATCCGGCCGCCGGGGTATTTCTCCACCGCGGGCTTGAGCGCGGGCTCGGTGCCGATGACGGGGATATCGGGATACGCCTCGCGCAGCTGCACGATAGCGGCGGACGTCGCCGTATTGCAGGCCACAACGAGCGCCTTGGCCCCCGCCTGCACGAGCTGCTCCGCCGCCGCACCGGCCAGCGCGCGGATCTCCGCCTCCGGCCGCACGCCGTAGGGCGCGTGGAGCGAGTCGCCGTAATACAGATAATTTTCCTGCGGCAGCAGCCGCACCGTCTCCCGCAGGACGCTGATCCCGCCGAGGCCGGAATCGAAAAAGGCGATCGGCCGATCCTGATTTTGCATGCTCACGCCTCCAGAAAGCGCACGATCTGCTCCAGATCGTATTCTCCGCCGTCCATGCTGATGCGCAGCGTCCGGTCCGGCGGGAGCGTCTTTGCCCATTCGTCGTAGAGCTCCTTCAGCTCGTACACGTACATGAGGTCCAGCTCGTCCTCATACTCCCGCCCGCGCTGGTGCATATGCTCGATGATGGTGCTGACGGAGCAGTCGAGATAGAGATATTTGTCGATCGGCGGCATCAGCGAGGCGATGCCGTTTGCCAGCTTGCAGAGAATGCCGTATTCGTCCTGCGTCAGATCCTGCTGGCGCAGGCGGTATTTGGCGATGACCAGATTTTCCAGAAACGCGCGGTCAAAGAAAAAGAATTCCGGCTGCCCCTCGCCCGGCCGCCAGGCCGGATCGTCAAAATAGAGCGACAGGAAGCTTACCTGCGAGTGGAACGACCAGCGCTTGGAGTCGGAATAGTAGTCGTTGATGTAGGGGTTATCCTGCGGGCGCTCCTCATGGAAGGCCGCGCGCGGCCCCAGCCGGTCGATCAGCCGCCCGAGCAGCGTGGTCTTGCCGGCACCGACCGTACCGCAGATCGCAATATACTTCATCCCGCTCGCCTCCTGCCCGCGCAAAATACTGTTCTATTCTACATCATCCATGCACTGGAAGCAAGCCGCAAAACTGCCGAAAAACACAAGGCTCCCCTGGGAGGGGAGCCTGGGGATCAGCGGATCGATTCGAAGCGGCGGACGCCGCGGGTGGCGAGCCAGTGCTGGGTCAGGGCGTACAGCGCGGCGAGGAGCGCCAGCACCAGCGCCAGGAATACCGGCGTAGTCAGCACGATCGCCAGCAGCGCAAAATACACCGCGCCGACCGCCAGCACAAACCCCCACACGATCAGCATCGTGAGCACCACGCCCGCGCCCTGCTTGACCGCCTGCGTCTCATTGATCCAGTCAAGATTGCAGTGGCGCAGATCCTCCATCAGGCCAATATCGGCGCTCAACAGCACGAACAGCAGCTGGCAGGCCAGCAGCAGGATCACTTCCACCGCCGGAAGCCCCAGCATCAGCGCGCACACCAGCATCATCAAAAGCGCAGGGCCGGCTGACAGGCTGTTGGAGAGGTTCAGCTTGGCCCGCAGGATCTTTTTCGTCGGGACCGGCATGGAACGCACGATCCAGTAGCTTTTGCCCTCCAGCGAGACGGAGGAGGCCGTGAAGAACACCATGCCGGAGACCAGCATCCCCGCCAGCAGCAGGATCGGCGCGAGCGCCTGCTTCAAAGCGGGCATCACCTGAAAAACTGTCAGGAGCTCCTGCCGCTTGACGACGGCCAGCACCGCCAGCGCCAGCTCAAACACCAGCCCGAGGCCCGCGTTCAGCATATAGCCCGAGCTGCTGGTCAGCCGGGCCAGCTCCCGCCGGTAGAGCGCCGCATCCTGCGACGAGGCGTGCATGGCCTTTTTCTCATATCTGACCCGGATCTGCCCGCGGTTGGTCGTGACGATGCGGATAAAGCTGCGCGCGAGCAGCACATAGGCCAGCGCGAACGGCAGGATGGTCCACAGGAGCGTCAGGCCCAGGCAGGCCAGGTTCCCCTCCGCCGCGGCTCTGCCCAGCCAGACGAGCGGCAGGGCCGCGCCGAGCGCGCCCGCGATGGCCTGGCCGTTCGCGGCCAGCTGGGTCACGTAGGTATTCATCCGGAAGCAGAACACGAAATACGCCAGCAGGAACACGACCGACAGCACCATGGTGATGACCGTCGTATTGCGCATGCGGCTCGTAAGCAGTGAAATGAGCCAGGCAAACAGACAGCTCACCGCCAGCGCAAACAGCGGCAGCGCCAGCACGATCAGCACGAAGGCTGCGATCCCGGCGGCGTCCGGGCTGCCGAAGCGCAGCCACGCGGCAAAGACCGGCAGCGCCACGACCAGCTCGAACACGAAGTTCATGGCGAGCATCGCCGCCATGCGGCTGAGCAGGATCAGGCCAGGCCTAACTGGCATGGACAGCAGAAGCTCGTTGTCCTTCGCCTCAAACAGCTGGGATTTCGCCGTAAAGACGCTGCCGATGAACATGAGCGCGAAGGCCATGATGGCGAACATCGCGAAATACAGCCAGCCGAGCCCCGCGGGGAAGAACGCCTCCGCCAGCTGCGAGAACGAGGAATAGAACAGGAAGACGAACGCGCAGAAGCAGTAGAGCATCAGAAGCGCGTAGCCGACGGCCTTGCCCTTCGTCTGGCGGCCGCGCTTCCGGCTCTGCCCGGTAAAGGCGGCCAGCAGCGCCGCGAACCGGACGCGAAGCAGCGATTTAAGCATGTTCCTCACCCTCCAGCTCCAGGAATACGGCCTCGAGCGACTGGTCGCCCTTGACCTCGTCCATCGTGCCGGACGCGATCAGGCGGCCCTGCTTGATGATGGCGACCTTGTCGCAGAGCTTCTCCGCGACCTCCAGCACGTGCGTGGAGAAGAAGATCGCGCCGCCGCGGTCGCAGTGCTCGCGCATGATGCCCTTGACCTGATAGGCTGCCGTCGGGTCGAGGCCGACAAACGGCTCGTCCATGATGATGAGCTTCGGGTCGTGGAGCAGGGCGGAGATGATCGCCAGCTTCTGCTTCATGCCGTGCGAATAGGCCGAGATGGGCTGCGCCAGATCGCCGGTCAGGTCGAACAGATCCGCGTATTTTTCGATCCGCGCTTCGCGGTCGGCCTTCGACACGCCGAAAATATCGGCCACGAAGTTCAGATATTTGATGCCGGACAGGAATTCATACAGATCCGGGTTGTCCGGGATGTACGCTAAAATCTGCTTGCAGCCGAGCGGGTCGGCCTTGACGGACTTCCCGTCTATGGTGATCTCGCCCTGTTCAAACTGCAGAATGCCCGCGCAGCTTTTGATCGTCGTGGTCTTGCCTGCGCCGTTGTGGCCGATGAAGCCGTAAATTTCGCCGGGCCTGATGTGCAGGCTCAGGTCGTCGACCGCCTTTTTCTCTCCGTAAAGCTTTGTAAGATGCTCAATTTTCAGCATCGAATTCACTCCTTTCAAGATGGGTAGCCTTTCAGACGTTTTGTTTGGACAAAAGTTCCCATGTGTCCATATCATAACAGATTTTTTCAGTTTGTACAGGCTAATATTTTAGCAGTCATATCGTAAGACTGCTAAAATTCACAGTCCGTTCACACAAAGATGCAGAATTGTTCACAGGCCGGGTCTATCATGTGACTTGTAAACAAGAGATGAGCAAGACGCTCAGATCGAGTTTTCAGACATTATATATTACAAGACTCAAGGAGGTCTTTTCCATGTTAGTCCCGTATGCACGTAAAAATCACACTGTTTCCAATTTCAATCCGTTCCACGACTTTGACGAGCTGGAGCGTGCCTTCTTCTCCGACAACGCCCTGAGCGAGTTCAAGACCGACATCCAGGAGGACGGCGACAACTTCGTCCTCGAGGCGGATCTGCCCGGCTTCAAGAAGGAGGACATCCATGTCGACGTGGCCGACGACCGTCTGACCGTCACCGCCGAGCGGCATTCCAACTTCGAAGACAAGGACAAGAAGAACAAATATGTCCGCTGCGAGCGCTCCTACGGCACCTACGCCAGAAGCTTTGATATCTCCGGCATCGACGCCAAGGCGATCAAGGCCGCGTACAGTGACGGCGTTTTGCGCGTGACGCTGCCGAAGCAGAAGGAGGTCCCCGCCTCGTCCAGACGGCTGGAGATCGAATAACAGATAGATCTTCTACCGCATCGAGGGCGAATTCGTGTCCGTCGGCGCCGTGATCCACGGGAAAACGGACTATCTGGATGTCCTTTTTCGGAAAGAATGGTAAACAAAATTTCCAAACAGAAAACCCAGCCTCTTATAGAAGAAGCTGGGTTTTCTGCGTAATTGCAGAGCCCCGCGCGCAACGAACGACGCGGTTTCCATGACGCTTGCTCCGCCGCCGGAAAGAACACGACTGGACGGTTATGGGTGGCTTGGCAGATGGTTTGGCCGGGTGCTGGCATTGTATGTCTTGTTTTATCCCTTTTCCAAAGCCGTCCGGGGCTGTTTTCCTGCTGCGGCGCAAAAAGTTTACAGGCCGGAAACAAATTTTTGCATGATTGCACTTTCCTGTTGTGTCCGTATGTGGTACAATGTATTCGGATTTTTATGCTGTTGCGCAGATTTGGATAGATAAAGGAAGATCATCATGGAATTACTCGCTCCCGCCGGTTCGATGGAGGCGCTGCGCGCCGCCGTCTGCAACGGCGCTGACG
>OLOW01002874.1_pt1 | contig 11270 bp, 9 predicted proteins | sample 1672801 | NCBI WGS metagenome assembly OLOW01 (sample SAMEA3136725, study PRJEB25190) | human gut metagenome | biome: human gut; feature: human-associated habitat; material: faeces | place: Austria | collected 2013
CGCACAGTTCACTACGATTCGCCAAGCGCCGCGCTTGCAGCACGCACGGCTTGGATAACCTTCGAATAATCCATTCGCGTCGGCCCGATGACGGCGACGACGCCTTCCGCCTCTCCGCGTCCGTAGCGGCTCGCCACAACGGACACCCCCGAGAGGCCCTCGGTCTTGTTTTCCTTCCCGATCTGCACAGAGAGGTCCTCGTCGGTGCTCGTCAGGTCGTCGAGGATATGCAGAAGCACCGTGTCGTCCTCGAGCACCTGCACAAGCGGCAGCACCGCGTCGGTGTGCGAGAACTCGGGCTGCGCAAGAAGCGCGCTCATGCCGAGCTGGTGAGTGCGCCCCGTCTGCCCTTCCTGGATGCAGGAGAGCACCTCGTCGAGCACTGCGCGTACGAGCGGATCGGAGAAGGCGCGCTTCATGCCAAACGACAGGCCGCGTTCCACGTCGGAGAGCGATTTCCCGCAAAGTGCCTTGCTGAGCAGGACCTGGATGCGCGAAAGCTCGTCGCTGTCGACGGGGATGGTGAAGTCCATTTGGCGGTTGAAGACATTGCCGTCTTCGGTCACGACAACGCAGATAGCGCGAAACGCCGTAAGGCTCACGAGCGTGATCTGCTTGACGCGCGTCTCGAGGACCGTCGGCGCGAGGACAATCGAGAGGCAATCGGTAAGCCTTGCAAGGGCGCTTGAGGTCTGCTCGAGGAGCGAATCGAGTTCCGAGGCGCTTTTGCGCAGGTCCTCGGCGACCGCTCGGTAGCGCTCCTCGTCAGGAAGCGAATCATTTGCGAGCAAATCGTCCACGAAGGTGCGGTACCCGAAATCGGTCGGGATGCGACCTGCAGAGGTATGGGGTTGCGCGATGTAGCCCTCGTCTTCGAGAATCGAAAGCTCATTTCTGACGGTTGCAGGGCTCACGCCGAGCTTGTAGCGCTCGGTGAGCGTTCGAGACCCGACGGGCAAAGCGCGCGCCACGTATTCCTCGATGAGCGCCGCGAGAACGCGCTGCCTTCTATCTGAGAGCATGACTTCACCCCTTTCATCTCGATGTCTGCCATGCCAAAGAGCCATTCTAGCAGCCGATGCCTTCGAGTGCTAAAGAATTTGGCAAGGTGCGCCATATCTTGATAGATGCATCACAGGTGTTGTGCCCGCAAAGGCTTAAGCGAGGTCGAAAAGCGCGCCGTAGAGCTCGTTTCCGAGAAGCCATCCCCTCTCGGTCGGGCGCAAGCGATCCTCGCTCCAGGCTGCGAGGCCTTCCTCAACAAGCTTGTCGATCGTCTCGTCGAGGCGCGGGAGCACGAGCCTGGCCTCGGCGATCTTCTCGCCGGAGACGCCGCGCGTCATGCGCATGCCGAGCATGAGGTCCTCGGCGACCATCTGCTCGGCGTTCAAATCGTCAGTCACCGAACCGTCTGTCATGCGCATTCGCCGCTCGCTGTTCTGCGTCATAGTTGCCGCCGAAGTGCCGATTCCCAAATAGGGAACCCCCGTCCAGTAGGCGATGTTGTGTCGGCAAGCGAAACCCGGTTTCGCGTAGCTTGCGACCTCATAACGCTCGAAGCCGGCGGCCGCAAGAAGCGACTGCGCGATTTGCATCTGCTCGGCTTCGACATCGTCATCGGGCTCGGGCAGCTCGCCTGAGAGCACCATGCGGTCGAACGGAGTGTGCGGTTCGATGGTGAGCGGGTAGACGCTTATGTGCGAGACGCCAAGCTCGATAGCGCGAGAGACGCTTCGCTCGAAGGATTCCGCGCTCTGCCCGGGGATTCCGCACATAAGGTCGCAGCTCACGTTGGTGAATCGCTCGTGAGCCGCTTCTATCGCTCGGCATGCAGCCTGCGCGTCGTGGGCGCGCCCGATGGTTTCAAGCACCTTGTCGTCAAAGCTCTGAACACCAATGGAGAGCCTGTTCACCCCAAGCGCCCAGATGTCGCGGACCATGTTCGGAGTGAGGCTTTCGGGGTTCGCCTCCATCGAGCATTCCACGTCGGGCTCGAGTCGCATCGACGTCGAGAGCGCGTAGAGCAGCATGGACAGCCGCGACATCCCGATATGACTCGGAGTACCCCCGCCCAGATACACCGTTTCGATCGCTGAGAGCTCGCCTTCCTTCGACTTGCGGCGAATCGCAAGGCAGAGGTCTTCCACGTACGCGTCGATGCGCGGGTTGTCCGCGGCAACGGCGGACGTGGTGAAATCGCAGTACGAGCAGCGCTTCACACAGAAAGGCACGTGCAGATAGAGTGCGCGATAGGGGTCGTGGGGCATCAGTTGGCCTCCTTGTTTACGAAGGCGCTCGACGCTGGGTTGTGCGCGCTATCGTGTGCTGCTGCAAAGGCGAGCAGCTCGTCGAACACCTTGTCGAAATCTTCCGGCGTGATGCAGGCGTTGATCTTCCCGCGCGCGGTCGCAGCCCCAGGAAGGCCCGCCATGTACCACATCGCGTGCTTGCGCATCCGCACGATGTTGCGCCCCTCCCGCTCGGCGAGCAAGTGCGCATGGCGGCGCGCCATGGCAAGACGCTCGGCAACGCTGGGCCGAGCGGGCTCCTCTTCGCCTGCAAGTGCGGCTTTCACCTGGGCGAACACCCAAGGATTGCCTTCAGCGCCGCGTCCGATCATGATCGCGTCGCAGTCTGTCTTCTCACGCAGGGCGACCGCATCGGCGCCGCAGCGCACGTCCCCATTCCCCACGACGGGGATTGCGACGACGCGCTTGATCTTCGCGATGACGTCCCAGTCAGCACTTCCGCGGTAGAGCTGCTCGGAGAAGCGGCCGTGCACGGTGACGGCGCACGCGCCCGCGGCTTCCATCCGGCGTGCAAATTCGGGGGCCGTCTCCTCCCCCATCTTGAATCCGCGGCGAAATTTCACCGTGACGGGATGATTCACGGCGTCGCGCACCGCGGACACGATAGACGCGGCGAGCGCAGGGTCGCACATGAGCGCCGAGCCGTCTCCTTTCGTTACGATCTTGCGCGCAGGGCAGCCCATGTTGATGTCGAGGTATGCGAGCGTGTCGCCCATCGTATGCTCGATCCATGCGGCCTGTTCAGCCATGACGGCAGGTTCATGCCCGAACAGCTGCACGGCGACGAGGTCCTCTCCAGGAGCCAGGCACAGCAGGTGGCGTGTCTTCTCGTTCGCGAAGGAAAGGCCCTTCGCGGAGACCATCTCGCTATAGGCGAGCGAGGCCCCCTGCTCGCGGCAAAGCGCGCGGAACGCTTCGTCGGTCACGCCCGCCATCGGCGCGAGGAGCAGCGGATGCTCGGCGAAGAAATCATGCATCATGTGGGTCTTTCGAGACGTCGTTGCTATCAAACACTCGCAAGCGTGCCGAGCGCGAGGGCGCCCATGATAAAGAGCGCCACGATGAGAATCAAGGCGACGACTCCCGCGATGAGGCATCCGGCAACGGGGAAAGACCCTTTTGCATTCATACGCTCGCGTTCGGCGGCCGCTTTCTTCTCGTCGAAGGGGTCGTCTAACCAGTTGTAGGATTCTTTGTCTCTTCTCGACATGGTTAATCGTCAACCTTAAGGATTGCCATGAACGCCTCTTGCGGGACCTCCACGTTGCCGATAGCCTTCATGCGTTTCTTGCCCTGCTTCTGCTTCTCGAGCAGCTTGCGCTTGCGCGAGATGTCGCCGCCGTAGCATTTCGCGAGGACGTCCTTGCGCTTCGCCTTCACCGTCTCGCGAGCGAGCACGCGTCCACCGATGGCGGCCTGGATAGGCACCTCGAACATCTGGCGCGGGATGATTTCCTTCAGCTTTTCGGTGAGTACGCGCCCGCGGTCGTAGGCCTTGTCCTTGTGGACGATGAACGACAGCGCATCGATTGGCTTGCCCGAGAGCAGGATATCGAGCTTCACGAGCTGCGAGGGCTTGTAGCCGGCGAAGTCGTAGTCGAGCGACGCGTAGCCCTTCGTGTTCGATTTCAGCTTGTCGAAGTAGTCCATGATGAGCTCGGAGAGGGGGATCTCCCAAAGCATCTCGACCGTGTTCTGCGAGAGATAGTTCATCGTGACGAACGTGCCGCGGCGAGCGACAGTGAGGTCCATGACGGCTCCGACGTAATCGGGCGGGATGAGGATTTTCGCCTTAAGGTAAGGTTCCTCAATGTGTTCGATCTCACCGGGGTCGGGCATTTCCTGAGGGGAATGCAGGCTCATCATCTCGCCGCCCTGCTTGAAGACGTGGTATTCCACCGAGGGAGCGGTCGCAAGCAAATCGAGGTTGAACTCGCGCTCGAGGCGTTCCTTCACGACCTCCATGTGCAAAAGCCCCAAAAAGCCGACGCGGAAGCCGAAGCCGAGCGCGTGGGACTTTTCGGGCTCCCACAACAGCGCGGGATCGTTGAGCGAGAGCTTCTCGAGGGCTTCCTTCAAGGGCTCGTACTGGTCCGACTCGATGGGGAACAAGCCCGTGTAGACCATGGGTTTGGCCTCGCGATAGCCCGGCAGCGGGTTGTCGACGCCGCCTTCCGCGAGCGTGATCGTGTCGCCGACCTTCACGTGGACGAGGTCTTTTAGCCCCGTGACCAGGTAGCCGACCTCGCCGACGCCAAGCTCGGGCAGCGGCTCTTCAACGGGATGGCGCGCGCCTACTTCCTCGGCCAGGATGTCCTTGCCCGATGCCATGAGGCGCAGGCGCTGGCCTTTCCTCATGGAGCCGTCGACGATGCGGACGAGCGCAACGACGCCGCGGTAGGGATCGAAGTAGCTGTCGAAGATGAGCGCGCGCAGCGGGGCGTTCGCGTCACCGGTTGGCGCGGGGATGTTGTAGACCACAGCCTCGAGCAGGTCGTGCACGCCGACGCCTGTCTTTCCCGAGGCGAGCACCGCGTCGTCCGCGGGAATCGCAAGCGCGTCCTCGATTTCGGCGCGAACGCGCTCGGGGTCGGCCGAGGGCAGGTCGATCTTGTTGATAAGCGGGATAATCTCGAGGTTCGCGTTCATTGCCATCATGGCGTTCGCGACTGTCTGAGCCTCGACGCCCTGGGTCGCGTCGACCACGAGCACCGCGCCCTCGCATGCAGCCAAAGAGCGGCTCACCTCGTAGGTGAAGTCGACGTGCCCCGGGGTGTCAATGAGGTTGAACTGGTATTCCTCGCCGTCGTCGGCCTGATAGCTTACACGCACGGCCTGGCTTTTGATCGTGATGCCGCGCTCGCGCTCGATGTCCATCGTGTCGAGGAGCTGGGCTTGCATATCGCGCTCGGCGATGGTGCCCGTCATCTCGAGGATGCGGTCGGAAAGCGTCGATTTCCCATGGTCGATATGGGCGATAATGGAGAAGTTCCTGATATGCGAGGGGTCGGTCATGACGATCGATAGGTCCTTATCTCTTGCAGTATTTGTGTTCAATGTATACGTTTGCACCTTAAAAGGGCGCAATTCACTAAAAACTACGTGCAATTGGCGCAAGCGTTTGCTATTCTATCGCATTGCGTATCCAGCAAGCGTTCGCATGGTGATATTCATCGGCGAATCCGCAGACATGGCTGCAACAGGGAAAGCGCTTGTGCTGGATGGCCGATTGGCCTGCGAGACAGAGAAATCCTGACTGTTTCCTATGCGAGACGCGCATCTTTGCGGTTTCTTCGTCTCGCGTGTCAATCCTGCCTTCCAACACTCCTTCCCGCAACGTGTCGTGCTGCATGCGCGGACTATCAGTTGTTTTAGGAAAGGAACGAACATGGCAAACATCAAGAGCCAGAAGAAGCGCAACATCACCAACGAGAAGGCGCATCAGCGCAACAAGGCTTGCAAGTCCGAGCTGAAGACCGCAGTGCGTCGCGTGCGCGAGGCTGTCGCTGCCGGCAACGGTGCCGAGGCTTACGCCGCCGCTCTCGCCGCGAGCCGCCTGCTCGACAAGGCTGCTTCCAAGGGCATCATCCACAAGAACCAGGCTGCCAACCGCAAGTCCGGTGTCATGCAGCTCGCCAACACCATCGTGACCGACGCCGATCGCGCTGCTTATGTGAAGCCGGAGCCGAAGAAGCAGGAGGCCACGGGCAACAAGAAGGCTGCCAAGAAGGCCGAGCGCAAGGCCGCCCTCGCTGCCGCTTCCGCCGAGAAGGCAAAGCGTCGCGAGAAGCAGCTCAAGGAAGAGGCTGCTGCTAAGGCTCGCAAGGCCAAGGAAGCCGAAGAGGCCGCCAAGGCCGAGGCTGCCGAAGCTGAGGAAGCTGCTGAATAAGCAAATCGCTTAACGCGACTTTCGAAGGACCCTGAGTTCATCGCAAGAACTCAGGGTCCTTTTTCTTTGGGACGCCAATGCGAGATAGGGATCGAGTGGTTTGCCTTGATCGTGGATGGCGGGGCTATCTTCCCGTGCAGACGGAGGTGATCCAGTCCATGAATGCCGCTTCGGGATCAGCGCCGCTTTTCATGGCGCGCTCGGCATCGCGTGCGGTGATGATCGCGCGGCGAAGCTCCTCTCGCGAGAAACGCCGCGCGAGGGTGCTATGCCCTTTCACCTGCCATGCCTGTTTGGGGCGGGCTTTGGGGTTCGCAATTTTCGCGTACTCGGTCAGCGCTGATGCGAGCGCATTGGGGTTGCCCCGCTCTGCCAGGACCTTCGCGCACATAATCTCGCGCAGCCGGGTAGTGCACATCGCAATGAGCGCATGGGGCGAAGTCGACTCCATTTTCGCGCGATAGATGAGGCACTTCTTAAGGTCGCGCGCGGCAAAGGCATCGACAAATTCCCAAGGAGTTGCCTCGGTCGTGCGGCTTACAAGCGAGCGCACCTCGTGCTCGGAAACAGGGTCGTTTCCCCGATGCGCGAGCGCAATCTTCGCGATCTCGCTGTCGAGATGCACCGTGTTCTCGCCCACGAGCTCGACCAGGGCATTTGCAGCCCCTTCGGTGAACGTCGTCCCGTGCGAGACGGCCATCGACCGGACGGTGTGGGGCAGCTCCTTCTTCTTCAGTGGGATGCATTCGATGACAGCGCTCTTCCCCACTGCGGCGACAGCCTTGTACAGGCGCGTGTTCTTTGCAAGCTTCTCCGCCTCAAGCGCAAGCACCGTCTGATCGCTCGGGGAATCAAGATAGGCTACAAGCTCCTCCGAATCGGCCTTCTTCAGCTTGTCGGCATCGCGCACGTAGACCAGTCGCTTCTCGCTTGCGAAGGGCATGGTGTTGCAAGCCGATACGATATCGGCCCCCAGAGCCGTCTCGCCGTCGAAGGTGTCGGAGTTGAAAGAGAGATCACCGTATTGCGCGAGGCGCTCGCGGAGCCGCCTCAACACGGTCGAGCGTTTGAGCGCGTCCTCCCCCACGATCAGGTAGGCGGGAATGAGTGGTTTTTGCTTTGCTGTTTGTGTCATGCAGCCATTCTATCCCAGGGCCGTAACGCGGATGCCATCGTTTGAGAATTCGCATGAAACGTCTCCCATCTCGTCAGTGCGGAAGACGTGCGACCCAACGCTGTCGAGAAGCGAAAGCGTCTGCGCCGCAGGATGGCCGTATCGATTGCCCTCTCCAACGCTGACCAGCGAAATCTCAGGGCGAATCACCTCAACGACGCTCTCGGTGAGTGCTGCCTTCGAGCCGTGATGACCGACTTTGTAGATATCGATATCCCCTAACTCCCCCTCATCAATTATCTCTTTCAGTTGATCGGATTCGGCATCGCCGCAGAACAATGTCGTCCACATGCCCTCACTCGTCGCAAGAGAGGCCAACAGGCAAAGGCTATCGGCATTGCCGCCCTCGTCGGAAAACCCGTGTGGCCAGATCACTTTCAGAGAGAAGTCCCCGCAGGCAATGGTATCCCCAACAGCAAGAGCCTCGACGTTTGCAAATCCCACGACCGACGACGCGCTCTCGATGAGGTTTTCGCACGACTCACAGTCGCACGTGAGGGCATCGCGCGCCACGAGAACGCTATCGATCGCCACGACACCGTCAAGTGCCTGCAGCGACCCGCAGTGGTCGTCATCGGCGTGAGTGATAAGCACCGCGTTGAGGTGGAATATGCCTTGCCTGGCAAGCGCCTCCTTGAGGAGCGTGTCGTGGTTTCCCGTATCGATGAGAACCGCCGACCCTTTACTCTTCACGAGGAACGCGTCTCCCTGCGCGACGTCGAGCATGACGATCTCGCTTGGCCTGAAAAGAGGAACAACGACAACGAGAGCAATAGCGCACGCGCAGGCCGCCGATCCTATCGCAAAGATCGTTGCGCCTGTGAGCTGGGGCCATAAGAGCCAGAGCAGAAGCGGCCCAGCAATCGAGAGCGCAAGACCCCACGGCACGGAAAGCGATACCGGCACGCAAGCAAAGGGAATCTCTGCGAAGATCGTTATCGCTTGGGCAAGCAAGAAAGCGGCTCCGTTCGCGAAGGGTAGAGCGAGCGGCGCAACGACGGGAGCTGCTAAAGAGACAACGGACCCCACAAGGCTTACCGAGAGCGCAAGCGTGAAGAGCGGTGCAACGACAAGGTTCGCAACAGGGGATACGAGCGGCAACTGCGAGAAGAGCGCCGCGGAAAACGGTGTCGTCGCCGCCATGGCGGCCAACGTGAGCGCTAAGGGCTCGGCGATCCGCCGCACGATGGGGACGGCTGACAGCCACGATGAGATGAGCGGCATGAGCGCGATGATCCCCAGCGTCGACATCGCTGAGAGGAAAAACGATATCGATACGCTCGATTGCGGGGAGATAGTAATGATCACGACAATGCACGCGCCAAGCGCTGAGAGTGTTGTCCGACGTCGGCGTGCGAGGAACGACATCATGCCGACGATAGCCATCGCCGCAGCTCGAAGTGCGGATATGGGCATCCCCGTCAGTAACAGATAAATTGAAATCACAGCAAGCTGTATCGCAAGGGAGAGCCTCCTTGGCGTTCGAACGACCTGAAGAACGGACGCGATCATCCCGCACGTGATGGAAAGATGGGCCCCGGAAACTGCGACGAGATGAGCCACGCCAACCGTCTTACATGCTGCGTACAAATCACTATCTCGCAGCTGCTCCCGATATCCGCAGACGAGCGCCTGGCAAAGCGCATCCGTATCTCCCTGACCGTCGAACAACGCAATCGCCGTTTTTCTCACGTTTGCGAGAACGCCCCCGAGAGAGCGAGAATTGTCCAGTCGTTCGATCGCTCCAGGCGATGACACGGCATCGGTGCCTTGAAGATAGAACCGCTCGGCAGATGCCTCCCTCGGCTGTGAAAGCGCGCACGTCGCGCTGAACGAGTCACCGTAGAATATGTCGCTTTCCCCTTTTGGCAAGGTAACGCTCACCGTGTGCTCCTCGCCGTTCGATTCCGAATGAGCCACCACGTGCACCGTGGCGCCGAAATCGCCCTGCCTCGCGTCTTCTTCGGCGGTGAAACACCATTCCTGAACGGGTGAGGCTATGACTTGGTCGGCCTTCGTTATATACGAAAGTGTAGCGGAGAAACCGAGTGCGCACCCGATTGCGAGTCCCAGAGTGAGGACGGCAAGCGTCGGCGGGGCGCCTCGCATGAGGGCGAAAATCGCAAAGGCGAAGAGGACGCATCCAACGAAAATGAGGGGGACCAGGAAATCCCGCGCGCATCGAAATCCCAGGGAATAGCTTCCCGCACAGGCACCCCACAACGCGAGTGCAAGGATCGTAAGCGGTGGCATCGACGGACGCTTTACGAAGCCTTGGGCGCATGGGTCGTCAAGAGTGTCGCTTGAATGCTGGCCGAGAACGCTCGCCCTCATCCTGAGGCGGCGAGCTGCATCTTTTACGTGTCCGCCTCTTTCGTTATCCAACGGTAATACACCCCTCGAGCTGGGAAAACTTCTTATCGCCAATCCCCGAGACACGCTTTAGGTCCTCGATAGTTTTGAAGGGGCCGTTTGCCTCGCGGTCGGCGACGATTTTCGCGGCAGTCGATGCCCCAATTCCAGGCAGCGTGTCAAGCGTTGCTGCATCGGCGGTGTTGATGTTGACCTTCCCAGCCGCCGAGCCAGCTGAAGCAGCGGTTGCGGGCGCGGCGTCCGAGCCGCCGTCGGTTTGAGTGCTGGGAACGATGATCTGCTCACCGTCGGTCAAGACGCGCGCAAGGTTCACCGCGTCATGCCTCGCGTCTTCAGCGAAGCCCCCAGCCGCTTGGATGGCGTCGTACACCCGCGAACCCTCGGAAAGCTCGAGCAACCCCGGGGCGGCAACTGCACCTTCAACGTGCACGAATATCGTCTTTTCGGCAATGGGCGTATCGGAGGCTGTATCTTCGATAGGCTCCGAAGTGCTCGTCTGCGCCTTTGAGATTGAAAACTCGGTTCCAGGCAGCAAGGCATGGGCAAGCTGCAAACCTGCGATGCAGAGTATCGCCACCGCGAGCGAGACTATTCCGATAACGACCGCAGGTTTCGGCTTGCGCTTGCTCGGCGCAGAAAACGGTATTTTGTCGCGACGCTTCATCGCTCCCCTTTCGATTAAGTAAGGGAGTATAGCGATGAAGCCTGGCGATGAGCTGACCCAATGCTTCCCGAATCGCGTCGCCTTATCCGAGCATTTTCTGTAGAAATGCACCGGTAAAGGCGCAAATACTCTGCCGTTTCTCGCCCAGAATACACAAAACCCTGCCAGATTCCATGCAGAAACCTGGCAGGGTCTAGTCTCGAAAGACATACAGCAAAACGAACGGCGGAAACACGGTCCTAAGCATCTATATCACACGAGCGAAAAAGAGGACCTGATGAAACAGATCCTCTCTTACACCTTCCTGAGGAAGGCACCGCAAATACCTTTGTAGCGCATCACGGCGAGAGCGCACTTACACTAAAGCAACTGCGCAGACTAGTTAGTCCCCGTCGTTCTCCGTCATAAGGTCGTGCAACGATTTCTTGCGCGGCTTATAGGCAGGGCAAGCATAGTCGTGCGGCTCGGCAGCACAGGCGAGCTCCTCTACCCACTGATCGATGGGGAAAGCGGCCTCGGCCTCGCGCACGGCAGTCAGGTTCGCGTGCGTCTCAGGGTTTCTCGGCATGAAGAGCGTGCAACAATCCGGCGCGTCCTGTGACGAGATGGGGAACGTGCCCAACTGCTGCGATTGCGCGATAATCTCGAGCTTGTCGGAGCCGATGAGCGGGCGGAACACCGGAAGCGAGACAGCGTCGTTCGTCGCCCAGATGTTGTCGAGCGTCTGCGAGGCGACCTGCCCAAGGCTCTCCCCCGTGACGATGGCCTTCGCATGCTCGTAGAAAGCGATGCGTTCAGCGACGCGGAACATAAGACGGCGATACAGGATAACGCGCAGCTCAGCGTTCTCACAGAAATGCA
>OLOW01002875.1_pt1 | contig 11265 bp, 10 predicted proteins | sample 1672801 | NCBI WGS metagenome assembly OLOW01 (sample SAMEA3136725, study PRJEB25190) | human gut metagenome | biome: human gut; feature: human-associated habitat; material: faeces | place: Austria | collected 2013
ATCTGCTTGCCGGGGAGGTTTTTCGTGCCGTTGAAGGCCATGTGTTCGAGGAAGTGGGCGAGGCCCTGCTGTGCGTCGTTCTCCTGGATGGCTCCCACGTCGTGCAGGATGTGGAAATCCGCCTGTCCTTTCGGCTTTTCGTTGTGGCGGATGTAGTAGGTCATTCCGTTTTCCAGTTTCCCGGTGCGGACCTCCGGATCGGCCGGGATCGGCTGGTTCATCTGTGCCACGGCGCTGCCGGCGGCGAACGCCGCGACGGCCAGCATCAATAATTTTTTCATGGGCATTTGTGGTATAAGGTTTATTGTTTCTGTGTCTCTTCGGGGCGGTATTCGATGATATCGCCCGGCTGGTCCTTATGATTTTAGTCACGCATTTTGCGTGCTGTCATCAGTATAAGGGCTATTGGCGCTCCTGTCCGTTAGGGTGGAGCTATTTTACCGTGATGCCGGGGCTGAACCTCCGTGCAGGTGGTGCTCACGCTCCGGAATTTACAATTGTAAACTATTCTACTGCTTTATTAAGAATTAGTATCATATCCAGCTTGCAAAAATGGCACCGACAATCATCATTACGTTTGGGAAATCCTGCTGCCGATTAGCGGCGCAAAACCATACGCGGAAATGGCAACGCCATTCCCGCGTATGGTTTTTACGATAGGGAACCCCCGGAATGCCGCGAATTCTGCGTTACATACAGAATCCTGTGGTTCACGGTGCGGGTACGTTTATGAGGACAAGCCGGTGCGCCGCAGCAGGTCCTGCATCTGGAGCTTTCCTGCACGCAGAATGGCTTCTTCGTCGATCTGGGTGAAGCGCCCGTTACACAGCAAAATCTTCCCGCCTATGATTACATCGGAGACATCCTGGGAAGAGGCTACCATCATCATGGTATGCAGAAGATTACGACTTGGCAGATAATTTACATTATCAACCTGAAGCAGCACAATATCAGCCTGCTTTCCCGGTGTAAGCGAGCCCAACTGTTTGCCCACCCCCAGCGCGTTTGCACCATTCTGGGTCATCATGTTGAACGCTTCGGCAAGAGGAAGTACGGTCGGCTCAAACACCGGCGTTCCAAAAGTCGCCTGCGTCACATATTTCAGCAGCTGTACCTGACCAAATAAATCCTGCTTGGCGCTGGTTGCCCCGTCGTTTCCGAGCGCGATATTCAAGCCTGCTGCGCGCTCCGCCAGCAGTTTCGGAATTCCCTGTGTGGGGAGATTCGCAGTTGGACAATGAATCACATGCAGCCCTCTTTCCGCCATCAGCTGCATGTCGAAATCTGTGATCTGAATACAGTGGGCTGCAATGACATTCTTTCCAAGCGCGCCGTACTTGTCAAGAAACGCCGGCGGACGCAAACCCCAACGGGAAAGACAGGTCTGAACCTCGGCAGGATGCTCTCCCAAATGAATGTGTATGCCGGTATTTCTGCTTTTCGCTACTTGCGCGACACCCTCTACCAGCTGCGGTGAGGAGGACATAGGCGAAGAAAGAGAAAACCAAACATGAATCCGCCCGTCCGCAGTACCGTGATAGTCCCGATAGAAGGTCTCCATAGCAGAGATGGACTTTTCTGCCGTGGCATCGCACATGCAGGCAGGAAGCTCCGGGTCCAGGTCTCTTCCGACGCGGGCAATGGCTGCGCGAATGCCTGTTTCGCTGACCGCCCGGGCGGTTCCGGTCATATCCATACTTCCGGCGTCTGCAAACATTGTAATTCCGGCGCGAAGCGCTTGCAGACAATACAGCCTCGCGGCATGGTATCGATCCTCAGCGGTCAGATGGGACTCATACGGAACCAGAATCCTGCGCCAGATGATCGGCGGCTCATCCACAGTGCCGCCTTTCAGAAGCTGCTGCACGGTGTGGGTATGACAGTCATACATACCCGGCATAGCCAGCTTGCCCTCTGCCCAAATGGTTTGATTGGGCTGATAGCGCGTACGCATCTGATCCACGTCGCCAATTTCCAAGATGATGCCTCGATCCACGGCAATTGCGGCATGCTCCAAAAGCCGGAATCCGGGCAATACGACGGAGCAGCCACAAATAAGCAAATCGCAAACTCTCAATGTTGCTTCCAATATAATATCCCCTTTCACATTTCGGCAGCAAGACGTTTAAAAACGCTGCAGTTCCGGCGAAGGACCCGGGTGCAGACTGCCTCGCCCTCCTGCGCGAGCTGTCGTTCGTCGATACCGGGGAAGCCTCCATTTTCATAGACAATTTTCCCGTTGATTACTGTTTTCCACGCCGGTCCGGACACACCCAGCTTCGGAAGAATATTTTTGGGGTCGTGCAGAGCGCCGGCATATTCCAGAGTGCCGACATCAATCAGGAAGAAATCCGCCGCCATGCCGGCAGAAAGATATCCGATATCATTCCTACCGAGAGTTTTTGCTCCGTTGACGGTGCCCATTTTCAGAATATCATAGGGTCTGGGGCAGCCGGTCCGTCTTACATTGCGGAAGGTCTGCATAAGATACGCAAGACGCAGCGTTTCGAGCATACTGGAGCCTTCGTTTGTGGAACAGCCGTCGGTTCCCAGACTGATCAAAACGCCGGCTTTTTCCATAGCGGGAATATCCAGCATTTCGGTTGCCCCATAGAGGGTGGGAGCTGGACAGTGGGAAATTCCTGTGCCGGCACGAGCCAGAATTGCATACTCCTCCGGCGTTGTTTCTCTGCCGTGCGCAATCCAAACGTCCGGACCGATAAATCCCGCATCCATAGCCCAGGCGAGCGTGCGCTGTCCGCAGCGTTCCAGCATCTGAGCTACCTCGCCCTCATTGAGATGTGTATGCAGGCGGACCCCTTCGCGCCTGGCAAGCCGCGCAGACTCGACGAAGGTTTCCTTTTTGCAGCTGAAAGGCTGCGTCGGCGCAATGACAACCTGACGCATGGAGTATCGGCTGGCATCATGATAGCGATGAATCACCCGTTCACAGTCTGTCAGAAACGCTTCGGTCGTTTCGCACATTGTCTGCGGGACAAAGCTCCCCTCTTCTATGGAGCGGGTGCTGCCGCCGCGCCCGGCATGAAACCGCATGCCAAGCAAAGCTGCGGCTTCCATCTGCCGGTCAATCGGCTCTGTGCCGGTGCGATCCGTATATAGATATTGATGGTCGAAGGCTGTGGTGCATCCGTGTTTGATTAAATCTGCCATCGCGGTTAAAGAGGCATAATAGATGACGTCGCTGTCCACCATTTGAAAGGTGTTCTGTGCTTCCGCCAGCCACTCCATGACTGTCATATTGGGCCGATCAATGGTAACAAGGTTTCGAACAAACGCCTGAAAAAAATGATGGTGTGTGTTGATCAGACCGGGATATAGAAATTGATCCCGACAGTCAATTACCTTTGCACCGGGAGCATTCAGATTTTTACCAATTTGCGAGATTGCAGGTCCTTCCACCAATAAATCAGAATCATAAAAAACCTGATCCGTTGGATCACAGGTGACAATTGCGCGTACATTTTTAAATAACAGTTGCTCCATAGCAGTGCTTTCCTTTCCGTAGTTTAATTCCTGCTGGAATTATTAAAGCAATTGTGGTAACCTTTATGTCAAGAGTAAATCTAACGGTCTTCTGGCAAAAACTTAAAGAGAACTGGAGGCGTTTTCTGGGACTGGCTGTCCCGGTAGCTTGCGCAGTACGTTTGGAAGATCGCGGCAGCCGCCGACAGGCGTTCAAAATAAAAACAGACCGTCGCCATGACGATCTGTTTCAGAACAGGAGAGATTTGATATGGAAGAAAGTCTGCGAATCGGAGCGTTCTGCAAGAAATTTGGTGTCTCTGCTTCTACGGTGCGCTATTATATCCACTACGGAATCCTGATACCAGAAACACGAAACGGGCAATTTCTGTTTTCAAAAAGTTGCGTGCAGGACATGGCTCAGATTATGGAACTGAAAGAATTGCAGTTCTCCCTGGAGGAAATCCACAGTCTCTTGACGCTGCGCCGCAAATTTAACCTTGCAAAAAAAGAAGACGCCGACTCTTACTTGCATCTGCTAAACAGGCAAAAGGAACGATTGACAGAGCGCCTGGAAAAGACAAGACAGCAAGAAGCGCTTTTAGAACAGATTCAGAAAGAACTCATTTCATCGACCAGCGACCAATAAAAGCGTACGGTTTAAAAACATCACCAGGAAGCGCGCCGGCATAGACGCTGGAATCTACGCTGCGGTTTCCGACTCTTTCTTTCAGGATGACAACGCCGTTGTTTTGCATGTCCTGCAGGAGTGCCGGCAGCTGGTAGCGATCAGTTGCATCCTCCAGGGGATCCCGCTTCCCAAACTGCTTTTTGCACCTTCTGGAGAATCTGCCGGCAAGGATCGTTCCATCATGCGCGAAACGCCGCAAAGGCGTCGAGGATGAACGGTAACCGTATTTTTGATATATTTCGGAGGCGGCATAATCAATAATCACATCCAGGCATCCTTCTTTCAGCGGATGATGAATACCATCGTCGACCATGAAAAGGAAGTTCCCTTCCGGGTAAGCCGAACGAATACTGGACATGTAATATCGAACGACCTGTAAATCTGTGTCGCAGAGGATATAGTATGCTTTGACATTCAGATCGGAGATCGCACGATTCAAAAAGCAGGCAGTATTCAGTACATCTTCAAAGACAATCTTCCCTTCAAGATCCAATTGGTTCAGCTGAAGATTGAGCCATTGATTGAAGCTTTCGATGTAGCTCACATCCTGGGGCGTCCGGTGCTGTAAGGTATACAGGTTTCTGTCTACCGCAGGAATCAGCGGCGTCTGGATGTTTTCCACAACCAAAATTCCCTCGGTCACGGAGGCGCAAAACCCGCAGGAACAGGATCCGACGCCGTGAAAAACCTGGTGATTGGCAATACAGACATCCTTCCATTGCAGGGGCTTTCCGCAAAAGGAGCAGCAAATCTGCGAAAAAAGATAGAGCGGAATTCCGTTGAAGGAATCTGTTACAACCTGCCCCTGAATATCCCGAATCATGGAATTCAGCTTATCCAGAGAAAGCGTCAGCTGTCCATGATTCGTTTGAATGCGCTGAGATTCGCAGTCCAAAACAGAGTGCAAACGGCACATACGCTCCTGCTTCGACAACGTGCTGCCCTGCAGCAGGGAAAATAGTTCGGCGATTGTTTGCAGAGAGAATCCGCAGCTTTTATAGCGCGCAATCTCAGCTGCGCGGGACAAGTCCTCCTCTGAGAAGTCCCAATAGCGCTCCGAACGTTGGGGCGTAAAAAGTCCAAGGTCAATATAGTACCGGATGGTCAGGACTGACAGACCGGTCATTTTTGAAAACTTACCAATCTTCATGCAAAAAGTATATCATAACATGTCCCTGATGTCTATACTGTATGAAAAAAGCCGGAAAACGCCTGCAAAAACAGCGGCAAATCCAGAAAAGCAGCACCGCGGCAAACGGTTCGGATATAAGGAAACAGGATATACCCATCGGCTTTTTGCACAGCGCCGGAAATGTTGACCTCACAATATATAGGGAACTTTAGGTTTCATTTTAAAAAAGAAGAGATTCGATATTGACATGAAGGAGGCGAGACCAGATAATATAAGTATATCAGCAGAGCCACCTCAGGCTATCTGCAAACAGACAGGAGGAAAAGATATGAAACGAATTGTTGCTCTTATGCTTGTCGCGCTGTGCATGCTACTGTTCCTGGTCGGCTGTGGGCAGGAAAGCACACAGTCAGACACCCCCTCTCAAAGCACGGAAGAAAGCGGAAGCGCTCCGTTAAAGGTTGCGCTCTGTCTGACCGGACCTGCCAACGACGGCGGCTGGTGCCAGCTGGCTTATGACGGACTGACCGCCTCGAAGGACCAGTATGGAATCGACTTCTCGTATACCGAAAATTTGCAGACAACTGATATGGAAGCGGCTTTGACCGACTATGCCGCGCAGGGCTATGATCTGATTTTTGGACTGGGCTTCCAGTTTGGCGATCCTGCGCTCAGTGTGGCAAGCAAATATCCGGATACGCACTTCATTGTCTTTGAAGGAAGTGTGGAAGCGGATAATGTTCTTTCCTGCAAGATATCCAACGAGCAGAGCCGTTACCTGCTGGGATATTTGGCGGCGCGGCTTTCTGAAAGCGGGATTGTTGGCTTTGTAGCCGGTCCAGCTCAGCCTTCCATCATCAAGCCGGCCGAGGCGTTTAAGCTGGGCGCACAGACCGCTAATCCCGATACCCAGGTGCTGATTACTTACTGCGAATCCTTTACAGACGTAGCGCTGGCAAAGGAAGCGGCAATTGCCATGCTGGATCAGGGCGCGGACGTTATCGGTCACGGAGCCAATACAGCCGGAACCGGCGCGATCAAGGCTTGCGAAGAGCGCGGTAAACTGGCAATGGGCGCTGCGGCAGACCAGAACAGTCTGGCGCCAGATACGGTTGTATGCAGCGATATGTACAGCTTTGGCGACGTTCTGCTCTACATTGTCGGAAACGCAGTGGACGGTAAGTTTGAAAACGGCATCAGATCTTACGGCTTTGCAGAGGGAATTATCAATTTGGCGCCCTATCACAGCTTCGAAGATCGGATTCCGCAGGATGTCAAAGATGAGATTGAAGATCTGAAGCAGCAGATTATCGACGGTAGCCTGGTGATTCCCGTGATTGAAACACCTACCACATAAGTTTCCATGCTTGTAAAGGGTCTCTTCTCATCATATGTTGGATTTGATCAGAAGAGACCCTTTTAAGAAAGAGAGTATATGCCATGAATTTGCTTGAAATGCAAGGGATTGTGAAGGAGTTCCCGGGGGTCCGGGCAGTAGATCATGTAGATTTTTCCGTTACAAAAGGAGAAATTCATGCGCTGCTTGGTGAAAATGGCGCCGGCAAGACCACTCTGATGAATATTCTGTATGGTCTGTATCGCCAGGACGCTGGTGAGATTTTCTGGTGCGGAAAGCCTGCCCAAATCAGCAAACCTGATGAAGCAATTCAGCTTGGAATTGGCATGGTGCATCAGCACTTCATGCTGGTCCGAAAACTAACCGCGTTGGAAAATATCCTGTTAGGGCTGCGTACAGAAGGGTATCCCCTTGTCCGCAGGGAGGCTCAAAGGCAGCTGGTTTCCAAACTGTGTGAAAAATACGGACTTCACATAGATCTGCAAAAGCGGGTCGATAAGCTTTCTGTGGGTGAGCAGCAGCGGGTAGAGATACTGAAGGTCTTGTTCCGGGAAGCGCAGCTGCTGATCCTGGATGAGCCAACTTCTGTATTGACGCCGCAGGAGACGCAGGAGTTCTTTCAAATTCTTCGTATTCTGCGCAATGAAGGACACAGCATTATCCTTATCGCCCACAACCTCTCAGAAATCCTTGAGATCAGCGACCGCGTCACCATTCTGCGGGATGGAAAAAAGGTTTGTACACTGGAAACAGCGAAGACAGATGAACGAGAGCTCTCACGCTGCATGATCGGCAGAGATTTTCTGGAGGGTGGATATACAAAGCGGGAGACCGGCGAACATCGCGAAATCCTGCAAATCCGCGATCTTTGCCTACAGCATGGCGAACAGCAGCCACTGCTCCAGAACATCAATCTCAGCATACATAGCGGCGAGGTTCTAGGTCTTGCCGGGATTGACGGAAACGGGCAGGGAGAACTTGTTGAAGTATTGGTCGGTATACGGCGGCAGACAGCCGGTGAAATTATGTTCTGCGGCAAAAATCTGAGTCGTCTCTCTGTCCGCAAGCGCTGGGAAAAGGGCGTTGCCTATGTTCCCTCAGACCGGCATCAGGATGGATTGATTATGGACGCGGATATAACCTCCAACTTTGCGCTGCGGACATACTATCGTCCGCCGTATTCCAAAAGACATATCCTGCAGTTGCAACAGCTACAGCGAAATGCGCAGGAACAGGTAGATGCCTATCAGGTGAAAATCCCGTCCCTTTCCGCCCGGGTGCGGGTGCTGTCCGGAGGCAATCAGCAAAAACTGATTTTGGCGCGTGAATTACAGGCGCAGGGCGATTTAATCATTGCCTGTCAGCCAACGAGAGGACTGGACATCGGTGCGACAGAATATCTGCGTCAGCGGCTGCTGGAGCGGAGGAATCAAGGAAAGAGCGTGATGCTGGTCTCCACAGATCTTGGCGAGATTTTGGCTTTATCCGATCGTATCGCTGTAATCCATGGCGGGCGCATTATGGGAATTGTCCAGAATACGCCGGATTTATCTGTAGAACTTTTGGGACTGATGATGGGAGGTGTACCGCTGGAGGAGGCAAGGACATGAACACGAAAAAAATGTCGTTTACGCTGATCCGGGTTGCGGCTGTGCTATTGCTGTCTACAATTCTGGTCGTGCTTTCCGGCGCAAACCCTATAACAGCAGTCAAGACCTTTGTATTCGGTATTTTTGGAACAACACATGGCTTTGCCGAGGTATTTGTGCGGGCAACGCCGCTGATGCTGCTGGGACTTGGCGTCGCAATTACATTCCGGGCGGGCTTTCTGAATTTGGGTGCCGAAGGACAGCTCTATATGGGCGCCCTAGCCTCTACAGCCGCCGCACTGCTGCTTCCGGAGTCGTTGGACGCGCTTCGAATGCTTATCGCAATTCTGGCTGCGTTTCTTGCCGGCGGATTATGGGTTTTGCTTCCGGCATGGATGAAGAGCAGGTTTGGAATCTCAGAGACCGTAAATACCATCATGTTCAATTACATCGCAATTATGATTGTGGGTATCTGTATCCGCGGCGGTCTTCAGGAAGCGGGCAGCTCTCTTCCGCAAAGCGCCCCTATCCCTGAGAGCCTTACGCTTCCGCTGCTTCTGAATCCGACCCGACTTCACGCTGGAACAATTCTTTCTGTAATTGCGGGATTTGTTACATGGTTTTTGCTGTATAAGACATCGTTGGGCTTTGAAATACAGATGGTGGGGTTCAGCAAAAGAGCCGCGCTTTGTACCGGAATCTCTGTTCCAAAGAGTTTGCTTCTTTCTGCCCTGATCGGCGGAGGTCTTGCCGGTCTTGCCGGGTTCAACGAAGTGTTCGGCGTTCAGCACAGGCTGCTTGAAGGCATCTCTGGCGGAAACGGATATACAGCTATCTTGGTAGCGCTTCTGGCATTGAATCATCCTCTGCGCGTGATGCTGGTGTCCATTGGTCTTGCGGCGCTGCAAGTGGGAGCCGCTACGATGCAGCGGACTCTGGGCATTCCCAGCTCTATTGTCTCTATCATTATTGGATTTATTGTGCTGATGATTCTCTGCGGCTCTCTGCCGCAGATCTGGGCTGAAAATCGCCCTTCGCAGTCTGTAAAGAAAGAGAGGGGCAAGCATGTGGGATAAGATACTGACTCTGGCGTTTATGGGCTCTTTCTTGTCTGCCGCTGTGCGGATGGCGATTCCGCTGGCTTACGCAGCACTGGGGGAAATGATTTCTCAGAAATCCGGAACGATAAACATTGGCTTGGAAGCAAATATGCTGGGCGGCGCGTTTCTCGGCTTTGCTGTAACGTACTGGACCGGCAGTCTGCCGCTTGGATTTTTGGCTGGAATGATTGCGGGCGCATGTTTTAGCCTGCTGCACGCCTTTTTTTCGATTTACCTGCGGCAGAACCAGAACGTGATCGGCACGGCATTAAACCTCTTTGCGCTTGGTCTGACCAGCTACATGTTTCAGGTGATTGTCAACCGAACCGCAGGAAACTATCCGCAAATCTCGACGCTGCCGACTTTGCCGATTCCGCTGCTGTGCAAGATACCGCTGATCGGAGACGCCTTTTTCAACAAGGATATTATTGCTTACCTGCTCTATGCGCTTATAATCGTGCTTGTCTGGTTTTTAAATCAGACAGCATGGGGACTGTCGCTGGTATCCGTAGGCGAGAATCCAAAGGCAGCGGACACTGTAGGTCTGCCAGTTTTTCGGATCAAATATCTCGCTGCGGCGTTCAACGGTCTGATGAGCGGACTCGGCGGCGCCTATCTGGTGCTGGGACAATTGGGTATGTTCTCCGAAAACGTCACTTCCGGACGCGGCTATATTGCACTGTCTCTTGTTGTGTTTGGTCGCAGAAATCCGGTCGGCGTGTGTTTGGCTGCGCTGTTTATGGGAGCTGCAAACGCACTGCAATTTAAAATGCAGGCTCTGGGCGTGGACATGCCCATCCAGGTTTTCACGGGGCTACCCTATGTGCTGACGGTACTGGTGCTTGCTATCAGCGCGGTGAAAAAGACGGATGCGGATCCGGCAGCACTGGGAAAACCCTATATTCGGACCATGCGGTAATAAACCTGCAAGATATATTATCTTTTCCGGTTGCTTCGTATGACCTGACCGCCTTCCGGTCAGGTCATACGTTTGTTTGCGCAGTTTTTCGGAGCAAACACAAGTTGAAACGATCCTCCGCTCCTTTTGCACAAGTTATTGTACCTTATCGCTGCCGGTGTAGCCATAGGCGTTCATGGACTCAATAGACACGGACGGATCGGGCATATAGCCGTTGTTGGGTGCCTGCACCGGCGGTGCTTCTTCGACGGGCGGCTCAATCGCAGCTTCATCGACGGCGGCTTCGCTGGAAGCCTTTCGAGCCTGCCATTCCGAATGGGCAAGGTCGTTTGCCTGTTCTTCGGTCATGCCTTGCTCTATAAAATGATCCACTATTTCAAGAATGTTCATTTCGGACAGAGGCTTTTCCTGCTCAACCTCGTCGATAATCTCGGTTTCACGCTCTTTTGTGATCTCGGTATAGTGGCGGCAATGTCGGTGATAAGCTCGGATGAGGTCTTGTTGATGGTCTCCAGACTGGCACGGAGTTCCTTCAGCTCCTTATCCTTCGACCATGTGGCGATATAGCCAAAGCTGTTTTCGCCGGTTGCAATGCCGTAGTAGGCACATACTGCAAAAGAAATGCTTTCGGCTTCGACTTCCTCGGTGTTGCGGTCTTTTCGCTGCTCATTCAAGAACTGATAGGCAGAAATCTCCCCGCCGACAAAGTTCAGACCGTCCTCCTCGGTAAATAGGATGCGTCCATTTTCGGGTATTCCCAATATCGCAGTTCCGTGTTTTACGCGCCTTCGTTAGCGTTCTTATACTGACAGGTTAACCTTTAGACAGCTTGTTAGCGAAAGATCATTTGGTACCGACCGCCACCTGCAATTTCTTTCAAAAGGCATCTACAAAATCATACCAAAGTGATGCAGTGCTTCCGTAATTGCCTTTTCCTTCTCCGGCGGGCATTGCGGCTGTCTGGCATCGTCAGACTTGGGCTTGTTGTAATTCT
>OLOW01002880.1_pt1 | contig 11243 bp, 13 predicted proteins | sample 1672801 | NCBI WGS metagenome assembly OLOW01 (sample SAMEA3136725, study PRJEB25190) | human gut metagenome | biome: human gut; feature: human-associated habitat; material: faeces | place: Austria | collected 2013
GGCTGTTCAAAAGATCGCCGCTGATTAAAAATTCCGGGATCAACTTCCGGCGCAGGCCGTGGAAATGAGAACAGCCGTTGCGGGATTGGTTCCTGCAACGGCTGATACTTATATACTTGTATTATTCAAACTTTCTGTCGTACAGCAGCGCCGCAATCAGCACCACAAAGCAGGAGCCAGCGTTATGTACCAGCGCCCCGGTAGTTGGGTTAAGCAGTTGCAAAAGAGAGAGCACAATCGCCACAAAGTTAATGCACATGGACAATGTAATGCTGAATTTAATCGTGGCAACCGTAGCATTGGACAGTCGTTTCAGATAAGGGATTTTAGAAATATCATCGCTCATCAACGCAATGTCAGCAGCATCTATTGCAATGTCGCTTCCCATATTTCCCATAGCCACACTTACTTCCGCAGTTTTAAGAGCCGGTGCGTCATTGACGCCATCCCCAATCATGCAGACTTTATGGTTCTCTCTCTGCAATTCTTCGATGTTCTGAACTTTTTCTTCCGGCAGTAATTCTGCCCGGACTTCGGATATTCCAACCTGTTCTGCAAAGTAGTTAGCAGTTTTTTCATTATCCCCTGTCAGAAGTACGGTGCGGGTGTGCATGGAACTCAGCCGAGATACCATATCTTTAGCTTCCGGGCGCAGCACATCGGACAATGCGATCACGCCAATGCACTTAGTCCCACTCGCTACAAGAATAGAAGCCTTTCCCTGTGTACGCAATTTCATCAGAACGGTTTGAACCGTATTGTCGATAGCAACGGCGTTTTCTTTGAGGAATTTTTCATTGCCACATAACAGCTTTTCCCCTGAAATCTCTGCATAGATTCCTTTTCCAGTTATCATTTTGAACGCAGAGGATTCCGTCAGGGACAATCCTCTTTCATTAGCGCAAGAAACAATCGCCTTTCCCAGAGGGTGTTCACTTTTGGCCTCGGCGGAAGCAGTTAAAGCCAGTAACGACATTTCATCCAGATTCTTGTCAAAAGGGAGAATATCGCTAACATCCAAACGGCCATAAGTCAGGGTTCCCGTTTTATCAAAGGCAATCGTATCCACTTTCCCCATTTTTTCCAATGCTTCGCCAGATTTGATAATAACGCCATGCTTTGTAGCCTGTCCGATAGCAGCCATTATAGCGGTAGGCGTTGCCAACACAAGGGCGCAGGGACAGAAAACAACAAGCACTGTAACAGCAGTTACAATGTTTCCGGTTCCAATGTATGCGCCTATTGCAATCAGAAGTGCAACCGGCACAAGCCAGCTTGCCACTTTGTCAGCGATTCTCTGCATAGGAGCCTGTTTGTTTTCTGCGTCCTGCACCATACGGATCAGCTTCTGTAAGGAACTATCCTCGCCGACTTTGGTAGCGGTTATATCAATGGAACCAAAACGATTGATTGTTCCGCAGAATACTTCATCACCTACGGATTTATCTACAGGAAGGGATTCTCCGGTCATAATAGACTGGTCTACTGATGTTTCCCCGGTCAGGATTTTTCCATCCACAGGAATAGTTTCACCGGGGAGTATCCGCAGGACATCGCCCTGCCGGATTTCCTCTGCCGGTATCATTTCCTCTTTTCCATTTATCAGCCTGCGTCCCTGTGTTGGTGCAAGGCTGATAAGTTTTTTCAATCCTTTCTTTGCTCGATTTGTTGTCATTTCTTCCAGAATAGCGCCGATTGCCATAATGAAAGCCACTTCACCAGCTGCAAACAGATCGCCGATTGCGATGGCAGCAAACATGGCGATTGTGATTAAAAGAGCAGAAGAAATTTTACTGATACCGGGATTATGAATAATCCTCCATACAGCCAGATAAAGAAGCGGTATTCCACTGATAATGACTGTTACCCATGCGGGATCAAAGGGAAGAAAATTTAGGTGCATAGGGGTGCCGCCAAATTCTTCTACCAGATGGGGTACTAAATCCAACAGCAAAAAAACGCCTGCCACGATAGTCATAGGCAATCCGGCAAGAAAATCATTTGCTTTTTTTAGCATAAGCTGTCCTCCAATCTGTACGACCTTCCAGACAACACCTCACTTCTTGACAGGTGATGGATATTGCCGTACAATAAATTTGATAACAAACACTTTGTTCTTTTTTATTGTACGAAAGAGACCCCGGAAAAACAATGGATAATTCTTTTTGGGTGTTCGTTATAGAACATTTTATAAGATTTGTACGGAAGGGAATTATATGGACAGACGCCAACAGAAAACAAGAGCAGCGATTTTTTCTGCATTTACTTCCCTCTTGGCAGAAAAATCATATAGCAAGATTACAGTACAGGAAATTATCGACGCTGCCAATGTAGGCCGCACAACTTTCTATGCACACTTTGAAACAAAAGATGATTTGCTAAAAGAACTATGCGAAGAACTTTTTGGTCATATCATCAGTAGTGCTATGGACTGTACCCATACCCACGGACTGTATTCAGACGGAAACGCCCCGGAATCCGTGTTTTGTCACTTGTTGCAACATTTACAGGAAAACGACAACAATATCATTGGCCTGCTTTCCTGTGAGAGCAGCGAAATATTTCTACGATTTTTCAAAGACAGCCTGAATGGTCTGATACGGTCGCAGTTTGTTAATCAGGATCGAAAAGCAAACACCGACATCCCGCAGGACTTTCTAATCAACCACATTTCAGGCAGTTTTGTTGAAATGGTGTTGTGGTGGATTAAAGGTCGCATGAAGCAGACACCGGCAGACCTGGATCGCTATTTTCGTTCCGTGATTGAGCCGATTATGTAAAAGAAAATGCCTGATTCTATGAAGAATTCAGGCATTTTTTTGTATCAGTCTTTTTTCAATTCAATTACATCAGCGATGTCACAATCAAGCGTCCCACAAATCCGCAACAGGGTTTCCATGCTGATATGTTTTCCTTTGCCCATGTTGGCAATCATGTTGGTAGTCAGACCGGCGGCAAGCCGCAAGTCCTCTTTTCTCATGCCACGCTCTTTCAAGGTGTTCCATAGCGGCTGATAGCTGATGTTCATAGGCTTCCCGTCCCTCTTTCCATCATCAAGTGTTCTGCACCCATTATAGCAGAAATCTTGCGTTTCCACAATATTTCTCGACCGCACCGACGGTTCCGTCTGGATTGTGCTTTTCCTTTCTCCGCTTTTATTACATCTAATTAGCCATAAGCTGCTTGATGCCCTGAGACTTCGCGCCGGGGTTGTCGTTGCCGTAGCCTTCAAGCAGGTTGATGACGCCCCAGATACCCAGACCAGCGCCGATAGCGACCACAAGGGTCTGAAGAACGGTGATTGCAGCTGCGAAAAAAGCCATAGAATACCTCCATTTCATTATAAAAGGCCGCCATATCCGGCAGCCTCAAGTTTGGTGATGTCTGTCCATTCCTCCATAAGTGCTTCATCGTCATCCGAATGCTCCTCAACGGAGACCTCAAACGCGGCGTATTCCTCTTCCAGCCTGAGCTTCAGGCGGCGGGACAGGAATTTTTCGATATTGAAAGCGTTTCTGGGATTGGAATCAGACAAATATTTGTAGTTAGGGTGACTTGTGATGTCATACTTGTCCGACAAAAAGGGTCGGACGCCGCGCAGTTGGAGAATGCATTTTCCTCCATCCATCACGGCCAGCTCGTCAACCGACATCAGGGATTTGCCGAGCTTTTGATAGTTCAGGCTGTGAGACACCTCGCGGCCTCGGCTTTCGCCGGTGTTGTAGGTGTCGATTGTTTCCTTTCCAAGCAGCTCTTCCATCTCCTTGAGCGTCGTCTTCTCTTTGCCGCCGAGAAACAGCAGCGTATCATGAGGTAAGCTTCCACTGCCTTGGGCTAAAGGTCAGTTTCCACTCCCTCCCAAACCGCACGTACACCTCTCGATGTATACGGCTTTCCACTTATCATATTTGTGGTTTTATCCATGAATCGTTTGATGGCATTCCGGGCATATTACAAGGGTTTTCCTTCTGCGCTTCCGCATAGCGAGAACCCAAGGCGCACTGCCCTTCAAATCCTTGAGCTTCTTGACCTGGTGAATCTCCAAATTTCTGCAATCTTTTCCGCACAATTCACAAGTGTGCCGTTCCACGCGCTGTTTCAGGGTATTGGGTTTCAGGTACTTGGAATACTGCGGCAATTCACTTACATTGTCGAATTTCGTCGGCATTTCTTTCCGCTTATACCCGTCACTGTAGAACGTCGTGCTATTCATGCCTTTTCTTGTTTCATATGCGACAGTGAACAGGTTATTGACGCAGTATTTACGCTTGATTTCATGCACGTTCGTTTTATACTTGCACGCAAAGGTTTTGTACATGCTGTACTTCATCACATTGCCGAATCTGCCTATTTTGAAAGCGTCATTGGCAATGGAATAGTAGTTGTACAACCCTCTGACTTCCGCGTTGTACGTTGTCAATATTTCTATATCGCTCTTATTCACCAGTTTGCCTCTGTGCAAGGCAACGAATCTCTCTTTGCCGTTTTCATTGATCTTGGATTTTACAGCTTGATATTCAAACAGTTTACCCACCCATTTTTCCCTTGGTACGAGAAGCTTTACCACACCTGTCTGGCACCTTTGGGTTTTTCCGTTTGCCATTTTCTTCTTTTGCTGGTTCCTTGAGACTGTAATGTCATAGCCTAAAAATCTCGCCCGGTCTCCCGTATGCGTGATTTTTGTTTTTTCTTCTGACATTTCCAGTTTCAGCGTATCAAACAAAAAGTTCTTCACTTTTTGTTTGATACTCTCGGCATCCTCCTTGCTGCCGATGACGCCAATCAGAAAGTCATCCGCATATCTCACGTATTGAATGCGCTTGTAGCTGGTGTCTTTCGGTACTGTTGGTGTCATGGCCTGTTCAGCCGCTTGCAGCTTTTTCAAGTGCTTGGCGCGTTTCTTCTTCTCTTCGGGCGTTAGACTGTCCCATATCTTGTTCCCTTCGCATCTATATCTGTATGTTCTGTCGATACAGGTTCTGTATGCCGTGGCAAGCCTTTTCCCGCTTGTTTGCGTGTTAAAGGCTTTCGCGTACTGTTCCATGTATCTGTCCAGTTCATTCAGATATATATTGCAAAGAACAGGGCTTACTCCTGACCCTTGCGGCACGCCGCTATAGGTCGTTTCATAAGTCCATTGCTCCATGTACCCGGCTTTCAGCATCTTCCATATCAGTTGAAGAAACATTTCATCTTCGATTCTTTTTCTGAGCAGGTCGATGATCACATGGTGGTCGAAACTGTCAAAACAGGCGTGAATATCTCCTTCTACAAACCAGTTTGCGCCCGTGAACGTTTTCTGTATTTGCGATAAGGCCGTCTGACAGCTTCTATTGGGTCTGAAACCATGGGATTTGTTGCTGAAAGTTGGTTCATAGATGCTTTCCAGGATCATTTTGACGACTTCCTGCACCAGCTTATCGTTCCCGGATTGGATACCGAGAGGACGCTTCTTATTGCTGTTTTTCTTCGCAATATAGACCCGCTTTGCAGGCTTTGGACGGTAACTGTGATCTCGCAGAGACGCGATGATCTCATTGATTTTCTCGTTACTCATGCCATCAATCGTCGTTCCATCGGCTCCGGCGGTCATACTTCCGTCGTTGGCGTATATGTTTTTATACGCGAGCCAATAGAACTCCGGGTTGTACAGATTTCGGTACAGCCGTTTGAATCTGTACAATTCATCCTTGGATTTTTCCGCTAAACTTTTCAATACCTCAGTTGGATTTCTCATGCCTCTCGCATGTTCCTTTCTTTCTTGGTATTTTCAATAAGCTGCTCCCCTTCGCCATGTAGGCGGCTTTCCCGCTTCCGTTTTTACGGCTATCCCTGTCTTTTCAGGGCCCTCGGACTACTATGAGAGCTGTGTGACCATGCCCGTTTCCAGGTTTAGGTCATCCCCAGTTAGTATCTACAGGATGAGCTTTCTGTGTTTTCGGCACCGACTCTTGCCATTTTTCCGCTGTCCTGCGGTTGCATTTCCATGAGTATCGTTTTCATTGCATAACTGCGAAATGCAAGAAACATGGAACCATACGTTTCAATCCTTTTCGTATGTGGGGCACGGATTCCCCCGCTCTGGCTGTCGTTCAGGCATTACCGCTTTGTACCTCGTACACAGATTTTTATTCTTGCGCATTCAATCGCTTTGGATTAGCAACTTCATACGCAGGCCGATGTACCCTATATCGGCGGCGACATGCTGCACTCCCCTTCAGGTTTCCCTTCTCGGATAAGTCGCAGAATAATAGGCTGCTTTCCGCTGAATGGTGGGCCTCCTTTTCCCGTTTCTTTTGGCAGAGAGCGTGATACTTTTACCTACCGCTTGCTAAAGGCGGTATCCCGTAGTTACCGCGCCGCCGTTTTTATTGTGCGCTGGCGGCTTCTGGGCGCACGCAGTTGCCGGTGATGGTATCGGCGTTGTCCTTATAAAGCGCTTTTAACTGGCTTTGGGCTTGCAGCACCAGACAGGCCGAGATTTCCCGGGAGCGGATGGTGGCCATGAGTTTTTCCAGCTTGGGAATCTGACCGATGTTGGCTGCTTCGTCGATGAGACAGCGCACCGGAACCGGCAGCCGACCGCCGTACACATCGTCCGCCTTGGTACACAGCAGGTTGAAGAGCTGGGTATAGCACAGGGACACCAGGAAATTGAACGTATCGTCTGTATCGCTGATGATGAGAAACAGCGCCGTTTTCCGGTCGCCCAGCGTATCCAGCTCCATTTCATCATAGGCGGTCACCTCCCGCAGTTCGGCAATATCGAAAGGGGCCATTCGTGCGCCGCAGCTCACCAGAATCGACTTCAGCGTCTTGCCAGAGACAAATTGTCAAGGACTTTTTAATCAAATTCACAAAAAATCCACAAAAAAGGTGCCAGAAGCACCGTATGGCTCCTGACACCTCGTTTGACAGATTACATTTTTCCGTTCAGCAGGTCTTTGCAGAGATACGCATAGTCTGGCAGCTGGTTGATATATGGCTCCCAGCGCCGCTTGATTTCCGCCAATTCCAGCGGATCGGCTTTCTCCAGTGCATGATCGTTGCCTGTCATATATAAAACATCCGTAGCAACATCATCCAAACACCTGCCGCAGAGATCAGCAGCTGATTCTATCCTAATGCCAGTATCCACATAAAGCGGATTGACGCCAATCGCCAGCCAGACATAGCCTACCTTGTCCGACCAGAGCAGTTCAAAATCAGGGCTTTGCCGCAGATGTTCCGCAAAGACTTCCTTTACTCGCTCAATTTCATGTTTCTCTTTTTCTGTGTAAAGCATTTTCGTGTCCTCCTTGACAAAAATTTTGGTGCGTACCATCATCAGTTTAGCACAAGGCGGCTTCGTTTATCAGTCTGTCACATCTGCTGAATTTCATTTTTGAGCATACGCTTGATTTTATCGCTCATGGTTTCTGTGCTGGTATTGCTGAAATGGACATGAACCTTGTAGGTTGTCTTGCCGATTTTCTTTACCATCGCTGGCGTGTTTTCCGGCGCTCTGGACGCAGTAGCGGCGTCTGCCACCTGCATAGTACGGGGTTCTCTGTTCATGGCGCTCCTTTCTCCGAACGGGTCTGTGCCGCCCGGTAAAAAATCAGTCTTGCTTACTGTTTACAATGTCTTTTGCTGTCTGTCGGGTAGCACCGGCATTTTCTTCCCGGAAATTCTTCCCGTCAAAAAGAATCGGCGCACACCGTTCCAGAATACGGTCATAGATACGGGCGTGGGCCAGATCAGGCGGGTTTTTCAGCTCGGACAGTTTCAAGTTTGTTGTGATAATCATGGGCCTGCGGCTGCGGTAGCGGCTGTCGATGACGAAAAACATCTGCTCCATAGCATATTCGGTACTGCGCTCTACTCCCAGATCGTCAATGATAAGCAGGTCATACTCGTCAAAGCTGGCAATAAACTCCGACCTGTCCTCAGAGAACATCCCGGTCAGGCGGTTCAGAATGGTGGGGAAGTTTGTCATCAGCACCGGCACATCCTGGTCAAGCAAAGCGTTGGCAATACATCCGGCGAAGGCTGTCTGCAACTGCACCATTTCCGCGGCCCAGTTCCACCTTGGCGCCCTTCAGCAGATCACCCCACAGAATGCTCTGACCGATGGACAGGAATACCCGGTCGCAGGGAACGGTCTTGGTGTCATTTTCATCATATGCAGGTGCAAACTTGCCGTCTTTATCCCATACGCTGACGCAGCGCTTGAAGACGATGCCGGTTACACGGCCGTTTTCAGTGAGAATTTCCTTGGGGCCCCAGCCGCAGTCGATTGTCACATCCTCTTCCAGAGCTTCTGCGATTTCTTCTTCGGAGGCGGGCATCTTGTCCCGAGGCTCCAGGCAGAACATAGCTACAGACTCTGCGCCGCAGCGCTGGGCGGTTCTTGCCACGTCGATGGCCACATTGCCGCCGCCAACAACCACAGCCTTGCCGGTTACAGGATAGCTTTCGTCAGCGCCGACAGTGCGAAGGAAGTCCACGGCGGTCATGACACCTTCTGCATCCTCACCGGGGATACCCGCTTTGCGTCCGCCCTGGCAGCCGATGGCAATGTAGAATGCCTTGTAACCCTGTGCACGCAGTTCGTCCAGCGTCACATCCTTGCCCACTTCAATGCCGCACTTGATCTCCACGCCCATGGCCTTGATGATGTCGATTTCGGCATCGATCACATCTTTCTCCAGCTTGAAGCTGGGGATGCCGTAGCGGAGCATACCGCCGGGCTTTTCGTTCTTTTCGAAAATCACGGGGGAGTAACCCTTTTCAGCCAGATAGAAAGCACAGCTTAATCCCGCAGGGCCTGCGCCGATGATAGCGACCTTCTCAGAGAAGGAGCCGTTGAGGGAGGGAACCACCTTTTTGGGGATATAGCGGGTTTCTGCGTCCAGATCCTGCTGGGCAATGAACTTCTTGACCTCGTCAATGGCGATAGCCTGGTCGATGGAGCCTCTGGTACAGGCGTCCTCACAGCGGCGGTTGCAGATGCGGCCGCAGACAGCGGGCAGGGGATTATCTTTCTTGATCAGCGCCAGGGCTTCGGTGTAGCGGCCCTGCCATTTCTCATACTCCTTTCCAATTCTTTACTTCTTCTTTCAGCCAATCAGCAACAGCCTCGATTCCCTCGCCGGTTTTGGCACTGATGGGGAAGATGACCGCTTTGGGATTGCGCATACGGATGTACTCAGTACATTTTTCAAAGTCAAAATCAAAGTAGGGGGCCACATCGATTTTGTTGATAAGGACCGCATCACAGACCTGGAACATGAGCGGGTACTTGAGGGGCTTATCGTGACCCTCCGGTACGGAGAGGATTGCCATGTTTTTCACTGCGCCGGTGTCAAACTCCGCGGGGCAAACCAAATTACCCACATTTTCCAAAACCACCAGGTCGGCTTCACCGGCATCCAGACCGTCCAGACCCTGGCGGGTCATAGCCGCATCCAGGTGGCACATGCCGCCGGTGTGGAGCTGGATGGCCTTGGCGCCGGTGGCGGCGATAGTGACAGCATCCACATCCGAGTCAATGTCCGCCTCCATCACACCGATCTTCAGGTCCTCTTTCAAAAGCTCAATCAGCCGGGTCAGGGTGGTGGTTTTGCCGCTTCCGGGAGAAGACATCAGGTTCAGAAGATAGATTCCCTTCTGCTTCAGTTCTTCCCGAAGTTTCTCTGCCTGGGCATCGTTGTTTGCGAATACACTTTGCTTAACTTCCAGAATTCTTACCTTTTCCAAAAGCATCGCTCCTTTCTGGTCATACCAGCATAGCGGTATTTTTCTACTGATTATAGTTTAAGTTTATTTGGGATAACTGTCAACTATCAACTGGAAATTCTATGTTTTATAGAAAAATCTCAGGTTGAAATTCGACAGTTTGCATGATAAAATAAATTCGTGGTATGTGGTATAACCAAGATATTTGCAGGAGGATGCCATATGAATTTTGAACAGCTTTACGCGCCCAGTTTAAAAGAACTGTTTGTACAGAAATTGCAGGGGATGATTTTGTCCGGAGAACTGCCTATGGGAGAAAAACTACCCTCAGAGCGGGAACTTTGCCAGCAGATGGGTGTCTCCCGTGCTGTTGTCAACGGCGGCATTACAGAACTGGCTCGTCAGGGCTTTTTGGAAGTGCGTCCCCGTCAGGGCGCCTATGTTGCCGACTATCGCCGTGATGGAAACATGGAGACCCTTATGGCCATTATGGACTACAATGGCGGGATGCTCGGCAAAGAGGAGATCCGCTCCATTCTGGAAGTCCGCTGGGGCTTGGAGCAGATGACCCTGCATCGGGTCATTGACAACGCCAGCGATGAACAATTGGAGATGCTTGGAACATTTGTTGATCGACTGGATGAAAATCCCACACCTGCCCAGGCTGCGGAGATCGCCTTCCGGTTTCACCATGAAATGACCCTCATGGGCGGCAACCACATCCTGCCCTTGATTTATACCTCCTTCAAAGTACCATGTATATCCCTTTGGATCCGCTTCTGCAAGAAATACGGTGTCGCAGCACTTCACAGCAATGTGGAGGAGCTCTACCGGCATCTGCTCAATCGGGATAAAGAAGGCGCAAGACGCTGGAGTAATGTATATTTAGCAGAGGCCATTAATGGTACTCAGCAGATCTATGAAGCATAAAAGTAATCAATCTTATGTGTCAGTCGGGCCAAACGGCTGGAAACATAGCTTGCCCCAGTCCAGGCCCGCTGTCACGGCGTCAGCCTGTTCGGCGTAGAGAAGCGTGAGCGCCTGGGTGCCAAGACGGCCGCCACCGATCTGATCGAGCATGTCGTAGAGCGTGAAGGCAGTCTCGACGCCAGGAAGCGTAATGTCGAGGTCCTCGGACTGCTCAATGGCGAGGCCAAGGTCCTTGCGGAAGTGCTCGACGAGGAAGCCGGGCTTGTAGTCCCCCTCGAGGGCCTTAGGGCCAAGGCCCGTGAGCGCACGCGAGCCACCCATGCCGGAACCAACCATCTCGAGCATACGGGAAACGTCAAGGCCTCCCTGCTCGGCGAGGGCGAGGGCATCGGCCATGCCGACCATGCAGCCGGCAAGGGAGACCTGGTTGCAGAGCTTGGCGGTCTGGCCAGCGCCAGCGGCGTCGAAATAGAAGATCTTCGAGGAGAAGGACTCGAGGATGGGAAGTACCGGAGCGACGTCTTCCTCCTTGGCACCAACAATGAGCGTCATGTGTGCGGCGGTTTTCCGCGGCGGACTGAAAGAGGTCTTTG
>OLOW01002883.1_pt1 | contig 11240 bp, 9 predicted proteins | sample 1672801 | NCBI WGS metagenome assembly OLOW01 (sample SAMEA3136725, study PRJEB25190) | human gut metagenome | biome: human gut; feature: human-associated habitat; material: faeces | place: Austria | collected 2013
CATCTGCTGCGTGGAAGGCAACGCGGGGGCACCGCTCGAAACGGATCTCCTTGAAGAGGCGGATATTCTGGAAGGTACGCGCGACCCCCAGCTTGGTGACTCTGTCCGGCGTCAGTTTCATGACCTGCCCATAATCACCCTGATGCTTGCCCTTGTATGTCTCCGCCATCTTGCCGTGCGGGAAATTTTCGATCACACGCATGCCATTGATATCGACAGCGCCGTTGGTCGGTTCGTAAACGCCGGTGACCACGTTGAACGCCGTGGTCTTGCCTGCGCCGTTCGGTCCGATCAGGCCGATGACTTCATTTTTGCGGACCTCAAGGTTCAGATTGTCCACCGCGACAACTCCGCCGAACTGCATGGTAATGTCGGAGAGCTTTAATACTACATTGCTTGCCATATTACTTCCCCTCCTTTTCAAATACGACCACGTGGTCATAGACCGGCAGCGGCGTGAACAGCGGCTTGCCGGCTTTCATTGCTTCTTCGCCATGCGCCTTTTTTTGTGCGGCTGCCGCACGCGCCGCTTTTTTCGCTTCGCGCTCTGCCTTCCGCTCCGCGCGTTTTTGTCTCTGTTTTGCCGGCCACGCCTTAAGACGCTGCGGCAGGGTGCGGAAAAAGCGCGCGATGCCGTCCCACGAAAGCTCGCGGTTACCCATGATGCCCTTCGAGAAGAACAGCACGACCAGCATGATCATCACCGCGAAAACAACCTTGCGGAAGCCCGCGTGCATCAAGGAGGACTCAATGCCCAGCCATTTGCCTTGGTCGAGTCCTCTGAGCAGCCATTCGTTCAGGCCGATAAAGATAAAGGAGCCCATGACGGAGCCGGAGATGGAGCCGATGCCGCCGATAACGACGATCAGCAGGATTTCATAAGTCATATTGGTTGTAAACGCGTCTGAGGCGGCATTGTTCTGGAACATCGCCAGAAGCGATCCTCCTACGCCCGCGAAGAAGGAGGAAACGACGAACGCCAGCTCCTTATGTTTGAACAGATTGACGCCCATCGCCTCCGCCGCGATTTCATCATCGCGGATCGCCTGGAAGGCTCTGCCGTAGGTGGAGTTGATCAAAAGGACGATCAGCGCGACGCACAGCCCCGCGAAAATGACCGGAAACAGCGCCGTTTCGTAGGTCGCGAAATTACGCAGAATATTGGAACCGTTGGTGACCGGTCCCAGGGTGTTCCACTGGAAAAATGCTCTTAAAATTTCCGCGAAGCCCAGCGTCGCAATCGCCAGATAGTCGGACTTGAGCCTGAGCACCGGAATCCCAATCAAAAAGGCAATGCCTGCCGTCAAAAGTCCCGCGAAAAGAATCAGCAGGAACATGCCGAGATATTGTCCGAGGAAGCCGCCGACCGTGCCTTCACCGCCCAACGCGTTCATCAAAATCTCCGGAATGGAGAACTGCAGCACGCCGCCGTTAAAATACTGATAGACTGCTTCATGATCTGCTGCCGGAATCGCAAAAATCGCGTAGGCGTAAGCGCCGATCAGCATGAAACCCGCCTGTCCGAGCGAAAAGAGTCCCGTAAACCCATTCAGAAGGTTCATCGACACGGCGATCAGCGCGTAAATAGAGCCTTTTTCAAGTACCTTCATCAGCATACTCCATTTAGATGTCGGCATGATGAAGGAATCGCCAAGATATACTAAAATCAGAAACACCGCGATCGCGATGATACTGCAGGCAGTTTTTGTTTTTTTCGATAATGTCTGTTCCATTTCTGCCCCTCCCTATACCTTGTTGATGTTTTTTTCGCCGAAGATACCGGTCGGCTTCACCATCAGAATGACGATCAGCAGCACGAAGGTGAACGCGTCGGAGAACGTCGTCAGTCCCGCGCCCTTCATGATGTTTTCGCAGATACCGATGACAAACGCACCGACAACCGCGCCCGGAACGGAGCCGATACCGCCGAATACCGCCGCGACGAATGCCTTGAGGCCCGGCATGGAGCCGGACATCGGATTGACGCCGGTGTAGTTCGAAAAGAACAGGACAGAGCCGACCGCCGCAAGGAACGAGCCAATGATGAAGGTCACGATGATGACCCGATTGATGTCGATACCCATCAGCTCGGAAGTTTCAAAATCACGCGATACCGCGCGCATCGCCATCCCGATCTTCGTGTGGTTAATCAGCATAACCAGCGCGAATACCAGCGCGATCGTCAGAATCGGTGTAATGACCGTTACCATCTTGGTGTGCGCACCGAGTACGGTCACGGTTTTCTGCAGGAACGGGATGGACGGGTAGGTCTTGGTCAGACCGCCGGTCACATACAGGGCGATGTTCTGCAGGAAGTAGGATACGCCGATTGCCGAGATCATGATCGACATTCTCGGCGCGGAGCGCAGCGGCCGATAAGCCACTTCTTCGATGGTGCAGCCCAAAGCCACTGTAAAGATAATCACAACGATCACGCTCAGCCAGATCGGCAGTGCAGATACCAGATAGATCATAACCAGACCTGCCATCATGAACATGTCGCCGTGGGCGAAGTTGATCAGTCTGAGGATACCGTATACCATCGTATAGCCGATGGCGATCAGTGCATACTGTCCGCCTACGGAAACGCCCGCAAGGATATATGGCAGCCATTTCGCAAATAATTCCATGTAATAACCTCCAATTCAAGGATGCAGCGAGAAAATATCGCAGGCGATATCCCCACGCGTAATCATAAAAGACAGGGCGTTTAGACAAAAATGCCCTCTCCTTTATGATTTTTGTCTCGCAGCTTTGTTCAAATGATGTACCTTCGGTTGACAAAGGTATTCCCATAATAACACGATAAGCGGGAGGGAAAGCCCTCCCGCTGTATGCCTCTCATCAATCTTTGCTATGTACCTAGGCATGCTGCTCTGCTTGATTGCAAAAGCAAATCGTACTATGTGGTTTTATCCTTCGATCGACTGGGTCTTGACATATTCCCATTCGCCGGTTTCGGTGTTGCAGTGCTTAACAACCGCTTCGTTCTTTTCAGCGTCGCCGTTCTCGTTGAACTTGACGGTGCCGCATACGCCGTTTTCATAAACCACGTTCGGAAGTGCCGCCAGAACGTCTGCCGGATCTGTAGAGCCTGCTGCCTTGATCGCTTCCAACGCTACGAAGTACGCGTCATAACCCATCGCGGATACCGCCGCGATCTGGTCGTTGCCGTTGTTGTTCGCCTTCGCGGTGGAATTAGAGTTAATCCATTCCTTGATGCCGTTATCGAATTCCGGGTTTCCGCCTTCCTGATAGAAGGTCGTTACGTTCAGTTCGATATTTTTACCCTTTGCCGCTTCCAGAACAACGTTGGAGTCCCAAGTGTCGCCTGCCAGAATTGGCATATCCAGTTTCTGTGCTTCTGCCTGGTCGATGATCAGCGCAGCTGCTTCGATGGATACCGGGGAGTAGAATACGTCGCAATCTTTCGCTTTTGCGTTCGCAACATAGGATGTGAAGTCAGAATTTCCTTTTGGGAACTGCTCTTCCACAACTTTGCCGCCGAGCTTTTCAAACGCTTCTACGAAGTATTTTACCAGACCTACGGAGTAGTCGTCGCCGAGCTTGGATAAGCAGTAAGCCTTTCTTGCGCCGTTCTCATAAGCGAAGTTTGCAAGAACGGTACCCTGGAACGGATCCAGGAAGCAGGTACGGAAGTATACCGGGTTGCCTTTGGTTACCAGCGGGTTGGTGCAGGTGATGCCGAGCGCCGGCATTCCTGCCTCTTTGAATACATCGCCTGCCGCGATGGATACCGCGGAGCCGTAGGAACCGAGAACGATGGACACGCCGGAGGATACCAGGTTCTGCGCGGCTGTGATGCCCTTTGAGTTGTCGGACTCGTTGTCAGCAGTCACCAGCTCAACCTTATAAGTTTCTCCGTTGATGTCAACGGTCGGCTGTACCTTGTTCGCATACTGCACGCCGAGCGTTTCCTGTTTGCCGCCTGCGCCGTTGTCGCCGGAAGCCGGTTCAAATACACCGATCTTGACGGTGCCCGCGTAATCGCCTTCTGCGCCCTCGCCATCATCGCTTGAGCCGCAGCCCGCCGCGAATAACGCGAAGACCATGATCAATGCCAAAAGTAAAGCAACTTTCTTTTTCATACTTAAATCTCCTCCTATTTGAAAATTCAAATTTTACCATTTATACACGTTTAAGTACAGTATACCTTCTCTTGTTTTGTATTGCAATGTTTTTTTGTGTACTTTTATCGTTTTCTAACAATTTTTCCGTTATTTTTGTGTAATCTTCATACAAAGTATTGTTTTTTTGTAATAAAAAAGCCCTCTCTCCAGGACTGTGATATATTTTTACATTCCACATAATGAGCCGCATAGCCGCTCTCGCGCACTTGCGCCTCCTTCGCTTCGCACAGCCTTGCGCCCGGCGGGCAGCCTCGCGCGCGGCCTTACGCAAATCCGGCTCCGACCTCGCGCGCCGCCATGCCGGCAAAGCATGCGCCGAGCCCTTCCTGCCTCGCACGCGGGTGCGCCTTACACTTGAACAGACAGACGCGCAGAGCACCGTGCAAACCTTCCTGCACCACGCGCGGGTAATCTCTTGCGTGACTGTCAACAGCCTCGTGATACATCTGATGAGTGAATTCCTGCATCGCGCACGGACACGCCTTGCGTAACCTTGTGCGCTCGCGCCTCCGCAGCCGGTTTCGTCAGCCCTCCGGTCAAAGCAGAGCCGCCGCCTGCTGTGCGGATTTCCCATCCCTCACGACGCGCAGTTTCGTGGTCTATTTTTATATGCCACGCCCAAAATAGGCAGCGCCTCAGGCTGCTTCACAGCGCACCGTCGGAATCGAAAAGCTATATGGTCTATTTTTATAGACCATAATCCAGGTTGAAAAACGCCGCTCGCGAGCGTCCCGCTTACTGCAAGGCCGCGGCGCGATGTGCCGCAGGCTATTCCGGCTGTCTGAGACCGAGCGCATGGCTGACCGGAAGTGAGAACACAATCGATTGTGCTTTACTCTCAAGTCCCGCCTGCTCCATAATCGCTTTCATGATGGCATTTCGTCCCTGCGCCGGCGTAACCAGCAGGTGTATTTCTTTTTCGGAGGCAATCGAAAATCCGAAGAATTTTTCGGTGTATTCCGCCCCGGTTCCTTTTGCCTTGATCACAGTGCCGCCGCCCGCGCCCGCGCCGCGTGCCGCATCCATAATCATATCGCTGTAGCCTTCGTTCGCGACTACAAAAATCAGTTCGTAATCTGTTTTGATGGACATTCTTTCTATCCTTTCCGCCTTTTCCAGACTCTTGTTCGTTCCCAATACCTGTCCGTCTAGCATGTACTCCAGACTGCGCCGGCCGCCGATGCTGCTGAGTGGAATCGTCACCGCGATGCCGTTCCCCGGAACATCAATGTACATTCTGCGCTTTAACGTTTTGAACAGGGAACTCAGTCCGGCATTGGTAACTACGCCAAAAATAATGGCTTTTTCTGCAGGACTCAGGTAGAGATACTCCAGGATTTCTCTTGGCGCGGTGCCCTGTCCCAGCGCGACGTCTGTTGTGAATACACCGTTCTCCTGAAACAATCTGATTGCCGTTTCGCTCTTATCCCGGTCTGTGATATTGATTACTAAATTTAATCCGTCCATGGCAATCCTCCTTACAGTTCTATGATATCGTCATCGGCATAGGCTTCAAGCTTGGCCTGCACACGCGCTCTGGCCTCGCGCTCCTTGCGCGTGCGAAATTTGTATTCCACGCCCAAAAGCTGAATCGTAATCAGCGGTGTCATCGCGACCATGGCTACTACACCGAATGCGTCGCTGACGATCCGTTCCGGTCCGCCGATTGCCTCACAGGCGCCCATCGCGAAAGGCAGCAGGAAAGTCGCCGTCATCGGTCCGGAAGCAACGCCGCCGGAGTCAAACGCGATAGAGGTAAAAATCTTTGGCGCGAAAAAACTCAGCCCGAGAGCCAGCACATAGCCCGGAATCAAAAAGTACATCACCGAAATTCCCGTCAATACGCGAATCATCGCCAGACCCAGCGAGCTCGCCACACCGATAGAAAGTGAAAGCTCCATCGCGCGCGCCGGAATACTTCCCGCGGTCAGATCCTCAACCTGTTTATTGAGCACGTGTACCGCCGGCTCTGCTTTTACGATGAAATAACCGATCAGCATGGCAATCGGCAGTAAAATCCAGTTGAACTCCTTGCTTCCGATCATTTTGCCGATATAGTTTCCGACCGGCATGAATCCAACGTTAACGCCGGTTAGGAACAGAAGCAGTCCCAAATAAGTAAAAAGCAAGCCGACACTGATACTGATCAGCGGTTTCTTCGGCATTTTGATGTAAAAAGCGTTAAACAGGAAAAAGAAGGCGACAATCGGTGCCAGGGCAATCGCGACTTCCTTCGCGTAATGCGGCAGCCCATGCACAAAAAGCATAATCATTTCCTGTGAATTCTCCATTTCCGGAATCTCTACCGGCGTATAAGCCGCCTCCGACGGATAGAGCAGACCCAGTACCAGCACAGCCAAAATAGGGCCGATCGAGCAGAGCGCGACCAAACCGAAGCTGTCGTTCCCGGCGTGACGGTCGCTTCGAATCGCCGAAACACCGACGCCCAGCGCCATGATAAACGGTACGGTCATCGGTCCGGTTGTCACTCCGCCGGAGTCAAAGGCAACCGCCCAGAAATTTTTTGGCACAAACATCGCCAGCATGAAGACGACGATATAAAATCCGATCAGCAGGATATTCAAGCTGATTCCAAACAGGATTCTCAGCATGGCTATGACCAAAAAAATGCCGACTCCAAGCGCCACCGTTCCGATCAGCGCCGCGTTGGGTATATTCGGCACCTGGTTGGCGAGCACCTGCAGATCAGGCTCCGAGATGGTGATGATGACACCGAGCAAAAAGCTGACGAATACAATCATCCAAACCTTTCGGGATTTTGTAATACAGCTTCCGACCTTCGTTCCGATCGGGGTCATCGCTGTATCCGCGCCCAGGGTAAAAAAGGCCATCCCCGCGATCAGCAGGACCGCTCCCATCAAAAAGGAGACGAGCATGTTGTTGGGAATCGGCGCTACCGTAAAGCAAAGCAGCAGCACAATGATGGTAATCGGAAGTACGGACGCGAGAGATTCTTGAAACTTATCGTGTAATAATGTCTGATGCCGCAAGGGTTACCTCCTTTATTTCCGTTAAAATTTATCATTTACTCTAATTTTCGATGATTTATGACGAGTTCCGCGCGGCATCGGTCTGCCGCAAAGCCTGCATGAAGCCCAAAAAGCGCAGTTCGAAGTTACGCGAAGCACGCAGCTCGGCGCGAAACGCGCAGTCTAAAACTGGGTGAGCTCTCCATCCGGCATGAGAAATTCCATATGACGCAGAAAGGGTCAGCTCGGCGCGAAACGCGCAGTTCAAAGCTACGCGATCTCCATCCGCCATGAGAAATTCCACATGACGCGGGAAGGTCAGCTCGGCGCGAAGCACGCAGTTCAAAGTTACGCAAAGCACGCAGTCCGGTGTGAAGAATCTTGCGTAGCGCGAATCGGTCACTCCGGCGCGAAGCGCATTCGCGACAGCTCCGCAACGTTATTTTATCACATTTTTCTTAACACTTCCAGATAAAAAATTGCTAAATTCTATAAAAAATTCGACTTTTTTGATTTTTTCTCTCCGCTTTATTCACTTTCGCGCTACAGCTCCACGTCCCCCCGATCGCTACGCGCCCCGACGAAGCGTTTTTTCGCGGATTTTCTCAAGATTTCACAGATATTTCACGCCAGCCACCGCAAACTTCCCGCAAAAAAATCGTCCTCACGCTGTTAACAAGTCCAAAACTGTGGTATAATGTACTTGTCACAGCGACAGCGAATGCTGAGCTGATGAAAGACAGATGTCCGAGCGAAAGCGATTGCCAAGGCGTAGCCGCAGGCAGAGCACTCAGCGTCCGGACCAATGTACTTGTCACAGCGACAGCGAATGCTGAGCTGATGAAACGATTCCGCTTATTTTCTTTCGGCTCAGCCGCGAGGCCGGAATCGGCAAAACGCGCAAAGCGTGTTATCTGAAGAATGAGAATGAACTTTAGGGAGGTAACAAATTATGAAATGGGTATGTACAGTATGCGGTTATGTTCATGAAGGCGACCAGCCACCTGCAGAGTGTCCGGTCTGTCATGTAGGCGCTGACAAATTCAAAAAGATGGAAGGCGATATGACGCTGGCTGCTGAGCACGAATACGGCGTTTACGGCAAGACAGTCAAGAACAATCCTGATATCAAAGAAGAGGATAAGAAGTTCATCTTCGATCAGCTTATGGCTAACTTCCAGGGCGAATGCTCCGAAGTCGGCATGTATCTTTGCATGGCTCGCATCGCGCACAGAGAGGGCTATCCGGAGATCGGCCTTTACTGGGAAAAAGCTGCTTATGAAGAAGCAGAACACGCTGCGAAATTCGCTGAATTATTAGGCGAAGATTTAGAACCGAACATGAAAGCTACCACCAAGGACAACCTCGCTTGGAGAGTTGACTGTGAATTCGGCGCGACCGCAGGTAAATTCGACCTCGCAAAGGTTGCAAAGATGAACAACCTTGACGCCATTCACGACACCGTGCACGAAATGGCCCGCGACGAAGCAAGACACGGCAAGGCACTCAAGGGTCTGCTGGAGAGATACTTCGGTTAAGCATTCCTTCGATCGTCTTTACGGCGTTGCCGTAAGGTCGGAATGCTTGCGGTTCCCTGCGAGAATCTGAGATTTTTCAAAACCCGTCACCTGTATCGGCGTAAGCCGCCGCAGGCGGCGGGTTTTATTTTTCGTCTCGTCTCATGATCTCTCGCAATATTTTCACATTCAAATCACAAAAAATCTGGCTCAATCACTTTTTTATGAGATATCCGATTCTGTCACCTGACTGACTCCGTGCTAACAAAACTAAATTTCCCTTGATTCTAATTTTTATATGTATATAATATTTTTATACTATTCAAGAATATTTTGTAAATTATTCTTTATTTTAGAAACGCAATCGCTAAGCAACGGAAACCACTATCGCGGGATAAGTATTATACTTATTTTTTATTGACAGCATGAGTGCAATGCGCGTATAATTTATTATAAGGTGTCTTACGAATGTGAGAGAAATTAAAAAAATCATAGAAGCCGATGGCTGGGTATACAAAAATTCCCGAGGCTCCCATGATCACTACATACACCCGACGAAATCCGGCAAGGTCACTATCCCGAACCATCGGGGCGACCTTGATATTCGGACTGCAAAAAGTCTATTACAGCAAGCAGGTCTGCGTTAGGCCTGCTCGGTAAGGAGCGATTTATGAAATTACTCTATCCTGCCATTTTTTATCCCTGCGAAGAAAAGAAAGGCTACACTGTCGTTGTCCCTGATCTTCCGGGCTGTGTGTCGGAAGGCGATTCTTTGGCCGACGCTATTTTGATGGGCACAGATGCTGCCTGCGGCTGGCTGCTCGATGAACTCGAGGAGGGAAACCCCTTACCGAAGGCATCGGAGGCCAAAGACATTCACCCCGAAGCAGGCGGCATCGTCAATCTGCTGCTTTTAGATATGGACACCTACGCACAAAAATACGGCACAAATGCGGTACGCAAGAATCTTACGATTCCGGCGTACATGAATACCTATATTGAAAAGCATGGTTTGAGTTTATCCAAAATCGCACAAGATGCGATCAGTGCGAAAATGCAAGCCTGAAAAAATCCGCGCAAAGGAGGTTTCTCCTACGCGGATTTTATTTTCGTAAATTGCAATAATAAGGAGGAAATAAAGAACCGGATGCGTTGCAAGAAACTGCAGCATCAGTGATACAGGCATTTGCTTATATTACGCCGATCAAGTCAGCGATCAAGTCAGCAATCAAGTCGCCGACCAAGATAAAGCACCGATCGACCGACTTCTCGCTGTTCTCGGTAATGAGGAACTTTCAGCGGCAGAAATTATGAAACGGCTCGGACTTTCGCACAAGCCTACTTTCCGTAAGAACTATCTGCATCCGGCCTTAGATCAAAAACTGATCGAGCGCACGATTCCGGATAAACCGAACAGCCGGAATCAAAAGTACAGAAAAACAGAGTAAAGAGTAATTAGAAATTGCTTTATCCTTCCTTTTTTCCCTGTTACGAAAAGGAAGGCTGCACTGTCGTTGTCCCTGATCTTCCTGGCTGTGTTTCGGAAGGTGATTCTTTAGCTGACCCTATTTTGATGGGGGGGCAGATGCCGCCTGCGGCTGGCTTCGCAGATTTCTGTAGCATGCCAGTTACAGCAATCTCATCAAAGTTCCCAAATCACGCCTTTTTTCATGCAAAGATGTACTGCATTTATAGAGCGAAGGCCCATTACAGGCTCTTTTCGATTTTTTTGCACTTTTCCGCCTCCATTTTTGTGTTTTATCACTGTTTTTTATCAGTATCTTTGGTGCTGTTCACATATTTGTTTAGTTTATACTGACGACACCTTGTTTTGCAAAGATCACAAGTCACATCAATACATCTTTTAAAGCATTTTTGGCGAAAATGGGAACTTTAGGTGGAAACACCCGACCAGCCCTGCGTTTTTTGCACTTGACAAGGCTTTCGCGGAGCGCAGGGAGCAGATTTTCGCATGGTCTGCCGACCAGCCCTGCGTTTTTCGCGTACTTAGCATGGTGCATAACACTCTTACTTAGCTTTGTGCTAAACTATTCCCATATACTGCAAAGGGGACAAAGGTGTGGTGCCGTTCGCCGCAGCTTCCGCAGCAATTTCATCGCGAATTCATGCGGGCGCACCGGCTGAATAATTCCGCAAGTCGAAAACGTAAAGCTACTATTTTTGAACTATATTTTTACGCCAAACACTGGCTATCACATCAGAGATTTGATACAATAGAAACGCAAAGGAGCACAAAATGCCAAAAAAATCTACTACAAATCTTGAAAACGAATTGAAAAGCTGTGACACGCTGGAAAGCTTCCTCAAGCGCAATCTCGATGAGCTTTCGACAGCTTCTCTCGCGGAGCAGCTCCAGACACTGATTGCGTCCAAAGGCCTGACCAGATCCGGCGTCGTCAAAGCGAGCAACCTCAACGAGGTCTATGCCTATCAGATTATTTCGGGCGCGCGCAGGCCGTCACGCGATAAATTGCTTTGTCTTTGTATCGCAATGAAAGCGACGCTTGACGAAACAAGGGAGCTGTTGGTACGCGGAGGTTTTGCCCCTTTATATGTGCGCAG
>OLOW01002889.1_pt1 | contig 11228 bp, 8 predicted proteins | sample 1672801 | NCBI WGS metagenome assembly OLOW01 (sample SAMEA3136725, study PRJEB25190) | human gut metagenome | biome: human gut; feature: human-associated habitat; material: faeces | place: Austria | collected 2013
GACCATCTCAGCCTCAAAAGTCCCTTCAAAATCAGGGAAGTTGTAGTCTCGACCGCACGACGAAACCCAGACCGGTATTGACCGCGCGGGCGGATTCGAAGAGAAATTCAAGGCTCTCGCTGACGCGGATTCCACAACCGCAGGCAAGTACACCATCGAAAAAGAAGTTAAACCCGGCGATGCGGATCAGGCTTACAAGGCAGCTCTTGAAGCACTTTTCGAAAAGAACGTAAAAGCAATATTCATGAGCAACGAAGGCGTTGTTAAGCAGGTTTACGACGCAATCGGCGCAGCAGGAACCAAATACGACAACATCGTATTCTGCGGATTTGACGCAGGCTCCAAACAGATCGAATGGATGAAGAAGACCACCGGTCCGAAGCTTATCGGCGCGGTTGCTCAGGACTCCTATCAGATCGGTTACCAGGCTGTTGAACAGGCAATCTTTGCGGCAGAAGGCAAAACCGTTACCGCAAAAGTTGATATCGCAGGCGCTTGGTGGGATGCTTCCAACGTTGACGAAATGATAAAGAACAATCTCGTTTACGAAGGTTAATTGCTCCCGAAAAAACAACAGTTGGCAAATAGGTCGAACCTGCCACACGCACACTTTCGTGTGGTGTGGCAGGTTCTGCTCTTTTTCAGAATCAAAAATCTGATGTCCTTAAAACTTGAAGCATGAAAGGTGATTATTATGTTATATCCCAAGATAGGTATACGCCCCGCGATTGACGGTCGATGGGGAGGTGTTCGCGAAAGTCTCGAGAAACAAACCATGGCAATGGCGGAAAGCGCCGCAAAACTCATATCTGACACACTCCGTTATCCTGACGGAACTCCTGTACAGTGCGTTGTCGGTTGCACAACGATAGGCGGCGGCGCGGAAGCGGCTCGCGTTGCGGACCAGTTTGCAACGGAAAATGTTGTTGCCACGCTTACGGTAACGCCTTGCTGGTGCTACGGCACGGAAATGCACGTAAGACAGGTTGCCGTGGCCCAGACCGACCTTGCGCTGCTCAGCGACAGAGCCGGGGATGGTGAAGGCCTCGAGGCCCTCGCCGATGGCAGCTGCACAGTCGGCAGCGCTCTTCAGGCCGCGCTTAACGGCAATGGCGGTGCCCAGGGTGTATGCCCAGACAGCATTGTCGAAGCAGATAGGCTGGATGCCGCGGATGATCTTATCGCAGTCGATGCCCTTGGCCAGCAGCATCTCGTTGCAGGCGTCGAGGCTCTCAAGGCCGTTGGCCTTCAGGCAGGCCTCGATCTTGGGCATACGGCGATTCTGGGATTCAAAAGTTGCCATAATCTATGTTCCTCCCTCTCTTATTCTTCACGCGGGTCGATGTACTTGACAGCGCCCTGCTCGGCAGAGAAGCGGCCGTAGGTGCCGATGTTCTTCTCGTAGGCTTCCTTCGGGTCCTTGCCGTGACGGATGTCCTCCATCATCTTGCCCAGACGGACGAACTGATAGCCGATGACCTGGTTGTCCTTGTCCAGAGCGGTCTTGAGGATGTAGCCCTCGGTCAGCTCCAGATAGCGGACGCCCTTGGCCTTGGTGGAGAAAATGGTACCGGTCATGGAACGCAGGCCCTTGCCCAGGTCGTCCAGACCAGCGCCGACAGGCAGGCCGTTCTCGGAGAAGGCGGTCTGGCTGCGGCCGTAGACGATCTGCAGGAACAGCTCACGCATAGCAACGTTGATAGCGTCGCAGACGAGGTCGGTGTTCAGAGCCTCCAGAATGGTCTTGCCGGGCAGGATCTCGCCTGCCATAGCGGCAGAGTGGGTCATGCCGGAGCAGCCGATGGTCTCAACGAGGGCCTCCTCGATGATGCCGTTCTTGATGTTCAGGCTCAGCTTGCAGGTACCCTGCTGGGGAGCACACCAGCCCACACCATGGGTGTAGCCGCTGATATCCTCAATTTTATACGCCTTGACCCACTGGCCCTCCTCGGGGATGGGCGCGGGACCGTGCTTGGGTCCTTTTGTGATCGGGCACATTGCGTTGACCTGTGCGGAGTATTCGATCATAATTTTCTCTCCTTTGCATATTGTTAGGCTTTTCACAGCTATCTTTATTATAAAGGGTCGAATCCTGTTTTTCAAGATGTTAGTTTATGCTAACCTTTTGTTTTTTCGCATTTTGTGCCCCCGGGCGGCATAGCGGGCGGCGAAACCGCATGGCGCAGTTGGGAGAGAGGCGTGCGGAGTGTAGGGGCCGATGCTCGCATCGGCCCGCGGCATACGGGAATGTGCCGGGTCGTGATAAAGCGGCAAAAGCCCCTCCGGCCTCGTTTCTCGCGGGCACAGCCCGCGCAAAAAAGCTCCCCACAACGTGGGGAGCTGGCCGAGCCTGCGAGGCCTGAGGGGCTTTGCCGCCTTGCCGTTGCCTCGCCACACAAAAAAGCGCCGCCCTTTTCCCCAAGAGCGGCACTTCCCTATTCAAAACCGTTCAGTACAAAAACCCAAAAATCACCCGCGACACTGCGCCGCAAACTGCCATCATCACAACGGCGGCAAGGATGGGCGGCAGCCATTGCCGGGCCAGACCGGGGTGATCCGCCGGGACGTCGGGCTTCGCCTTTTTGCCATGCTTTGCCGGGGTCTTTTCTGCCGCGGTGTCCCCCTTCTCCGGCAGGCAGAACACCTGCAAAAGCGCGAAAAGCAGCATAATTTCCGGGAAGATCATCGACACGCGAATCGAAATGACCGCATGGGCCAGGTAGCTGACCAGCGCCAGCGTGACGGGCGCTACGCCGGGGCGCAGCCAGTTCTGCGCGGCCCTGCGCAGGTGCGCAATGACAAACCACAGCCACGCCGCCAGCCCGGCAGCGCCGGTGGTCAGCAGCAGCTCCAGATATTCGTTGTGGGCGGCATAGAACGTTTTCATCCGGTCCGTGATGCCCGCGCCCGCCCAATCGGCCACCGCCGTGTGCATCATACCGGGGCCGACGCCCAGCAGCTTGCGCCAAACGGGCTGCGCCAGCCAGCTTTCCACCGTGATGCGCCAGGCTGTGCCGCGGTAGGTACCCCAATTGTCGTTGAAGATCAGCACATCGTCCAGGCGGCCCAAGCTCGGGAAGCCCGGCACACAATTGGCCAGCAGCGTCAGAACCGCCGCACCGGCGACGATGCCCCCCGCCAGCACACGGCCCGGCCTATACAGCGGCAGTTCCCGCCCGCGCAGGCCAAAATACAGCGCGGCCCAGACCACAAGGCAGACCACAAACCCGCGCTGCGCCACATGGCCCAGCGCCGCCAGCATCGGCTTGCCGCCCTGGGTGTAGACGTGGGTGCGCATATACTGCATCCATCCGGCGTGGAAGAAGAAGAACGCCCCGATGACCGCCAGCCGCCGCAGCGTGCGGGTCGTAAAATTTTTCTGGCAGATCAGCACGAGCGCCGCCACGCCGACGCCGAGCATCAGCCCCTCGGCATCCACCACGGCCAGCGCCAGCCCGCCGAAAAACGCCGGAATACCGTAAAATACTGTGTGCCGCGGCCCGCGCGCGACGAGGAACGCATAGAACACAAGCGGCAGCGCAAACGCCATGAACCCGGAGCAGAAGTTTTTCTGTCCCAGCGTCGAGAAAAACTGCGCGCGCTCGACAACTGCCGTGTCCGCATACGTGCCGATGAGGTCGATATTAAAGATGTTGAGCACATACAGCACCGTGACCAGCGCCGTCGTGACGCCGACGCAGAACGTCAGCCCGTTCAGAATTTTCTGCGGCGCAAACGCGCGGACAGCCAGATACCCCGCCGCCGTGAACAGCACCATCATACAGCCGCCGTAGTAGCCGCCAAGCCCCCAGAACGAGGCCCCCGGCGAGAGGGAGAGCACGGTGGACACCACGCCCGACGCCGTGACCGCGCCCAGCGCCCAAAGTGCGGGGTCGGCTCTCCACGGCAGGCGGCCCGGGTCCGGCCTTGCGCCGACACAGGCCAGCGCGCCGAGCCAGAGCGCGAACGCCCAACTCAGGGTGCAGATGCCGGTGAATTTGACAACGCCGAGGTTGGAGAATTTATCGATATACAGCGGGAACACGCAGAGCGCGGCCAGCAGAAACGCCGTGGCCGAGCGCGCGGCCAGCTTGCGCAGTTGTTGGGATTGGGTCATAGAAAGCCTCTTGAAATACATACTTTGTTATCGGAGCCGCTATGTAGGGGCCGCACATGTGCGGCCCGCCGCCTAACGGAAAACGCCCATCTGCAGGAAGGCCGCGGGCCGGGCATGCCCGGCCCCTACATGTCTCCCGGCAACACCATATTTTACCCCGTGCCATGCAAAATTTCAACCATTCTCCACAGGTTTTACAAGACTGACACAAATCAGCCCCGCTGCGGCACAGATCCCGGCCAGCCAGTGCCGGGCGGCCATGGGCAGGGCCTGCGCACCGATATAGTTCAAAATGCTGCCGCCGCTCATGCCCAAAGCAATAAAACCGTAGTTCACCCCGGCGTGGGGCAGGCCGAACAGATCGGTGTTGAAGGACGGCTGTACCGCCGCGCCGCCCGAGTAGAAAAACGTGAGCAGCGCGTAGGCCGCCAGCACCCACCACTGCCCCGCAAACGCAAACCACGCACTGCCCGCAGCCAGGCCGAGATACACCGCGTACAGCACCGGCTTGCGGCCCAGCCTGTCACTGACAGCAGGCAGCAGCATCCGCCCCGCCGCGCTGGCCGCCGACCCCAGCACGATGCTGTACGGCGCGGCGGACTCCGGCAGACCGCGCTCGGCTGCGATCTTGAAAATTTCCGGGCTGAACAGCAGCACCGCCGGGGCCGACAGCGCCACCGCCGCCGCGCACAGCTTATACTGCGGCGTGCGGAGCATCTGTTTGTAATCAAGTCCCGGCTGCGGCGGGCCGCTCTGCGCTTTGGGCGGCGGGTCCTGCAAAATCAGCGCCCCCGCGCCGCAGACGACGAGCATGACTGCCCCTAACGCGGCAAAGCAGACCCGGATGCCCCACGCCCCGCCGACACCCCTGACGAACACCGTAAAAAACGCGCCGGACAGCCCCATGGCGACGCCCGCCACGCCGGTGGCCCAGCCCTTTTTGTCCTGATACCACTTCTGCGCACACGCCAGCACCGCCGGGGCTAAAAACGCGCTGCCCAGCCCCGCGGGCACGCTGTAGACAACGAGAAACAGCGCGGCGTTCGCGGGCGGCACGAGCGCCGCCGCAAAGAACCCGCCCGCCAGCAGCACCGTGCCCCACAGCCCGGCAAACCGCGGGCCGCGGGCGTCCTGCAAAAGCCCGCCCACTGCGCAGCCGACACCGTAGGCCGCAACAAGCACCGCGAACGCCAGCATGGCCTGCCCGCGGGAAAACCCGTACCCCTGCATGACAGGCTGCTGGAACACGCCCCACGCCGCCGGGATGCCGGTGAGCAGCTGCGCCGCCGCCCCTGCCGCCAGAATGTACGGCCCGCGATTTTGTTTTGGCACAGGTATCCCCTCCCCTTTTCGGGTTAGTATGCCCGGTTTGGATTGACAAAATGCAGCGCAAAAGGTATCATTATAAAGTATATAAAAGCAAAGAGCCTTCCCCCAGTGGGGGAAGCCATTATACAGTATAAGGAGAATACCATGAAAACTCAGCCTTTAAAAGGTATGCGCGATCTGCTCCCGCGGGAGCAGGCGCTGCGTGACTATATCCAGGGCCAGATTTTGGCCACCTACCGTGCCGCCGGTTTCCAGCGCATCTCCACCCCCATTCTGGAGGACATGGAGAATCTGGACAAGAGCGACGGCGGCGACAACCTGAACCTGATCTTCAAGGTCCTCAAGCGCGGCGACAAGCTCGAGCATGCGCTGGCCAGCGGCGATGAAAAGCAGCTGTCCGACATGGGCCTGCGCTATGACCTGACCCTGCCGCTGTCCCGCTACTACGCGGCCAACCGCAACGAGCTGCCCAGCCCGTTCAAGGTCATCCAGACGGACCGCGTCTACCGCGCCGAGCGCCCGCAGAAGGGCCGTCTGCGCGAGTTCGTCCAGTGCGACATCGACATTCTGGGCGACTCCTCCCCCAACACCGAGGTCGAGCTGATCGACGTGACCGCCCGCGCCCTGCTGAAGATCGGCTTCACCGGCTTCACCGTAAACATCAATGACCGCCGCATCCTGCGCGCGATGCTCGAGAAGATGGGCTTTGCCGCTGACCAGCTGGACTCCGTCTGCATCAGCTTTGACAAGATGGACAAGATCGGTGCGGACGGCGTTAAGGCCGAGCTGACCGAGAAGGGCTTTGCCGCCGAGGCCGTGCAGGCGCTGGACGACTTCCTGCGCGCGGGCGATTTCAGCCTGGACACCGTCGCCGCCAGGGTCGACGACGAGGCGCTGACCGCCGACCTGCGCTATGTCATCGCCGCCAGCGAGAAAGTCGCAAACGGCCGCTACGGCATTGCCTACGCCCCCAGCCTCGTGCGTGGGCAGGGCTACTACACCGGCATGGTGTTTGAGGTCACCTGCCCGCAGTTCAGCGGGGCCGTGGCCGGCGGCGGACGCTACGACAACATGGTCGGCAAGTTCATCGGCCAGCAGGTGCCCGCCGTGGGCTTCTCCATCGGGTTCGAGCGCGTCTGCGGCATTTTGCTGGAGCAGGGCTACCAGATCCCCGGCGCGAAGCCGAAGATGGCGCTGCTCTACCTGAAGGACGCCGACTTTGCCGCCGTGCTGGCCAAGGCCGAATCCTTACGCGCCGACTACGACGTGACCGTGCTGCCCCAGGCGAAGAAGCTGGGCAAGCAGTTCGGCACGCTGGAGGCCGCGGGCTACAACGCCGTTGCCTTTGCAGACAACGACGACGTGAAGCTGCTTGGGCAGAAAGCCGAATAATCAACCAAAAATTTGTGGGATGTGCCGAAAGTACGGTACATCCCACTTTTTTGTATTTGCTTTGTAACACACAGGGCGCGTTTTCCGTGTTATATTGGTGAAAAGGGAAATACAAAGTGCCTTCCCCCTTGGGGGGAAGGTGGCCGAGGCCCCGTCCGAGGCCGGATGAGGGGCGAGCTTACCGCTATTGCCCGCAAACGGCTTAGTGTCGCAGGGTCCGCCCTCATCAGTCAGTGGTCGGGGCCACTGACAGCTTCCCCCAAGGGGGAAGCCTTTACAAAGGAAAGGAGCATCCACATGAAAAATCGCATCGTCCGTATCACCGCTGCCCTGTGCGCCGCCGCACTGCTGGCGGGCTGCGGCAGCATCAGCAGCAAAGACGGCGGTTACTACACCACCGAGGCCGCCGCGCAGGAGAGCTACGCCAATTACGACAGCGGCGCGGGCAGTGTGGACAGCGGCCTTGTTCCGGAGAACGCCGCCGAGGCCGCCACCGACGAGACCGCACAGAAAATTATTTACAACGCCAGTCTTTCGATGGAGTCCACCGACTTTGACACGACCCGCGAGGCCCTGATGACCGCCGTCGAGGCCAACGGCGCATGGCTGGAATCCACAAGCCTGTACGGCACCGAGAAGGACCATGACCGTACCGCCGACTACACCGTGCGGGTGCCGGTGGGCAGCTACCGCGCGTTTCTGGCCGCCGTGGGCGACGCGGGCAGCGTGCTCAACATCAGCGAGAGCGCCGAGAACATCACGAGCAGCTACATAGACGTGCAGGCGCGGCTGTCCGCGCTGGAGACCCAGCGGGACCGCCTGAACGCGCTGGCTGACCAGGCCGAGACGACCGCTGATCTGCTGGAAATCGAGAGCCAGCTTTCCGATGTGCAGTACCAGCTGGAAAACTACACCCGCCAGCTGCGCAGCATGGACCAGCAGGTCAGTTACTCCACCGTGGACATCTACCTGCGGGAGGTCGCCACCCTGACCCCCACCGGCGTGACCTTCGGTGAGCGGATCGCCGACGCCTTCGGCGGCGGCTGGGATGCCTTTGTCGGGTTCCTGCAGGGTCTGGTCATCGCGCTGGTCTACCTGTGGCCGGTGCTGCTGATCGCAGTGGCCGTGGTGTTCATCCTGCGTAAGGTCTGGAAAAAGCGGTCCAAGAAGGAAAAGCTGCCCAAGCCCGCGCAGACACCCCCGCCCGCCGAGTACCCGGTGAAGCCGGGCGACGAGCCGAAGCCGAAATACTGACAGAAAACACAAAACCTGCCCAGCCGCGTGATATGCGGTTGGGCAGGTTTTTATCTTTGTGTGCGGTAGGGGCGAGGCATGCCTCGCCCTGCACCTACCCGCAAAAGGGAATCCTGCGGGCAGGTTGCGGGCCGGACATGTCCGGCCCCTACAGCGCTATTACTTCTGACTTAGTCCTTCAGCGTCAGCGCGATGCTCAGATCCTTGAGCTGCTGCTCATCGACGACGTCGGGGGCACCGCTCATCGGCTCACCGGCGTTCTGCACCTTCGGGAAGGCGATGACGTCGCGGATGGAATCCTTCTTGAGCATCAGCATGACCATGCGGTCCAGGCCGTAGGCCATACCGCCGTGCGGCGGCGCACCGAACTTGTAGGCGTCCATCAGGAAGCCGAAGCTCTCGCGGGCCTTCTCCTCGGTAAAGCCGAGGGCGTGGAACATGCGGTCCTGCAATGCGGGATCATTGATACGCATCGAGCCGCCGCCCATCTCGACACCGTTCAGTACGATGTCGTAGGCCACGGCATGGCAGGCACCCGGGTCGCTCTCGACCTTGTCCAGGTCCTCGGCCTTGGGCAGGGTGAACGGGTGGTGCATGGCCATCCAGCGGCCCTCCTGCTCACTGTACTCAAACAGCGGGAAGTCCACGACCCACAGGAAGTTGAACTTGTCGGGGTCGATCAGGCCGTGCTTGCGGGCGATGTCCAGACGGACCTGACCCAGTGCGGTGCAGGCCTTGACCCAGTCTGTGTCACTGACCAGCAGCAGCACGTCGCCGGTCTCGGCGTTCAGCGCGGCGTACAGGGCGGCCTTCTCGGCGTCTGTCAGGAACTTTTCAAAGCTGGAGGACGTGCCGTCGGCGGTCAGGCGGCTGTAAGCCAGACCCTTGGCACCGTAGGTCTTGGCGACCTCGCCGAGCTTGTCGATGTTCTTGCGGGAGAGCTTGTCGGCCAGACCCTTGGCGTTGATGGCGCGGATCGTGCCGCCGGCCTCCAGCACAGCGGCGAAGGGCTTGAACTCGGTGCCCCTGAACACCTCGGTCACGTCCTGAATCTCAAGGCCAAAGCGGGTGTCGGGCTTGTCGGAGCCGAAACGGCCCATGGCCTCGTCCCACGGCATACGGTAGAACGGGGTCTCGACGTCGACGTTCAGCATTTCCTTCCACAGGCGCTTGATGAGGCCCTCGTTCAGGGTCATGATGTCGTCCTCGGAGACAAAGCTCATCTCCTCGTCCACCTGGGTGAACTCGGGCTGGCGGTCTGCGCGCAGATCCTCGTCACGGTAGCAGTGGGCCAGCTGGAAGTAGCGGTCAAAGCCGGACAGCATCAAAATCTGCTTGTAGAGCTGCGGGCTCTGGGGCAGCGCGTAGAAGTGGCCCGGCTGCACACGGCTGGGAACGAGATAATCGCGCGCGCCCTCGGGCGTAGACTTGATGAGGGTGGGCGTCTCGATCTCGGTGAAATGGTTCTCGCAGAAATAGTTGCGGATGATCTGCATGATCTTGCTGCGCAGCACGATGGGCTCATGCATGGACGGACGGCGCAGGTCCAGATAGCGGTAGCGCAGGCGCAGGTCGTCGTTGACGTTGATCTCGTCGCGCAGCTCAAACGGCGTGGTCTGGGCCTCGCTCAGGATGCGCAGCTCGCTGACGTAGAGCTCTACGTCGCCGGTTGCGATCTTATCGGTCTTGGCGGCGCGCTCACGCAGCTTGCCGCGGCAGATAACAACGTACTCGCTTTTCAGGCTCTCGGCCTTGGCGAAAACGTCCTTCGGCGTATCCTCATCGAACACCAGCTGCAAAATGCCGGTGGTATCGCGCAGGTCGGCAAAGATGATGCCGCCCTTGTCGCGGGCCCGAGCTTGAACGCGTTCTGCCATTGAGTGTGGAACGTTGCGCCGTTCTTTCTGCCTGTCGCCGTGCCAGTTGCGGTCATGTAAGTCTGCTGCATTGCGGGAGCAACGGGCATCTGCTCATAATACGTTTTGCCTGTCGTGGAATCTGTCTCTCCGCGTCTGGGCTGATTGTTGTTTTTAAGGAGATAGCTCCAATCGGTCGTTGCGCGGACGGTTTGCAGACCCCACATCGTTCTGTAAGTCAGATATGCGTCATAGTAAGAAGGAACGTTCGCTTCTGCCGTACCCTGCGTCGAAGTTGTCGAACCCGTTCCGAGAACAAGCGGTTTTGCAAGTCCGTTGTTGTCGTTTACAAGATATACAAAAAGGTCTTTATATTTGTCTTTTGTCAGGAACTGAGATCTGATTCTGCCGAATATCTCCCAGTTCTCGGAATCCGTATTTTTGTTCCAGAATACAACATACGGAGTTTTAAGTCCCTCCGAACGCATCTGAACGCAGGTGTCGAGCAACGCGGTAACGCTCGAAGTTATAACGCTTTGCCAATATGTCTGAGACGAAACGGAAGAGTTTATCGCCGCATCTATGATGGGCAGCGCAGCGTTCGTGTTATCGATAATGATGAAGTCTACGCCCGCATTCGCAAGTTGCGTCATGTGTGTTCTGATAACGGATGAATCGCTGCTCGAATAATATCCGAGTGCGGGTTTTGCCCAATAGTGATAAAGCGGGTAAGGTCCGAAAACTTTTGTGGAAGCAAGAATTTCGGTTGCGTTGTAATACGTTCCCGCATTGTAAACAGACGCATAGTCATGCCATGTCGAATAGCAGATGCCGACAAGGTCTTCCTTGAATGTTATGTCAAGTCCGACCGTCGATTCAACGTAATTCGCACTCTTTATAGAGGGTGAATCGGGCAGCGAGTCGATGATATGTTGGGTGATCACTTCCTCGCCCGCGCAGACGATCATCTTGATATCGGCGGCATTCGCACGATAGACGATATCTTTCTTTGTCAGCAGGTGGGTAGCCGGGATCACCACTGCTCCCAATTTATGCAACGCGATAATCGAGAACCAGAATTCATAACGGCGTTTCAATATCAACATGACCATATCACCGTGGCCGATTCCCAGCGACTGGAAATAAGCGGCAGTTTGGTCGGTATATTTTTTCAGGTCGGCAAAGGTGAAGTCTATGTGTTCCCCTTGGTCGTTTGTCCAGCACACTTCTTTATCGGCACGGCCGGCACGACCCGCGACCTGGGTCAAAAGCTGAAACGT
>OLOW01002890.1_pt1 | contig 11227 bp, 8 predicted proteins | sample 1672801 | NCBI WGS metagenome assembly OLOW01 (sample SAMEA3136725, study PRJEB25190) | human gut metagenome | biome: human gut; feature: human-associated habitat; material: faeces | place: Austria | collected 2013
ACAACATAGTCTTTTCTTCTGGAAAATAGTCCGGGAAAGACACCATTTTCTTCTCATCTGTCCACTCTATTGCCGGATAAATAGAAATTTCATCCAGATTTTCCAGAGATCTCTGGCTCTCTGTGTCAAAGCTTCGGATAGAATCCACCTCATCTCCCCACAGCTCCATACGCCACGGATTTTTCTCTGTCAGACAGTAAATATCCACAATACCACCTCGAACAGAAAACTGCCCCGGCATTTCCACCTGTCCCACGCGCTCATATCCAAGGGAAACCAGCGCTTTTTTCAGCATATCCGTGTTTACAACACTATCTGCGTAAAAATGAAGGACTTTTTTCTTAATTTCCTCCAGGGGCATCAGGTAATCCATACATCCGTCAATGCTGGTCACAACTGTAATTTCTTCCTGTTCCAGAAGCGCTTTCACCACACACATTCTCTGACGGATCAGCAAATTTCCCTGAATATCAGCCTGGAAGAACAGCAGATCCTTCGCCGGATAAAAAAATGTCTTTTTGTCATAAAAACGCAGGTCTTCACAGATTTCCTTTGCCTGGCGCTCATCCCCTGCGATCACAAGACGCCAGGGAGCTTTTTGGGAAAGCCCATGTATGAGATGTGCTTTCTGGGATTCCAGACAGCCGGTGATCTGTATGATTCCCTGCTTTTTTTCCATACTTTTCTCGATTTCCTCAAATTCCGCCATTTCTTTCAGCGGCTGGGTAAATGAAAGCATAGATTCCCTCCTAGTCTAAAAAGAAGCCCAGTATCGATCAACTGGACTTCTTTCTGTTGTACTCATTCATAGCCGCATCAGGGCCATCTGTTATGATTTTTTCCACAGCATCTGCTGCTCTTTCTATTGCATCATCCACAAGCTCCCGCTCCTGCTGTGTAAAATGCCCAAGAACATGATCTGCAAGATCCCATCCTTTTGGTTTTGCTCCTACACCAACCTTCACACGGACAAATTTCTGGGTACCAAGTCTGCCGATAATGTCTTTCAGTCCATTATGACCGCCTGCACTTCCCTGCTTGCGGATGCGCAGCTGGCCCGGATCCAGGTCAATGTCGTCCTGGATCACGATCAGCTCTGTTTCTGGATCGATTTTGAAATAGGCTGCCATTTCCTGTACCGGACCTCCGCTGAGGTTCATAAAGGAAAGAGGCTTCATGAAGATCACCTTTTCCCCGCCGATAAATCCGGAGCCATACATTGCATTAAATTTTACGCCGCCCTGGGGAATCTTATGTCTTTCCACCAGAACATCTATCGTATCAAACCCCATATTGTGACGGGTTGCCTCATACTGCCTCCCGGGGTTTCCCAATCCCACAACTAAATACATGATTCTTTTCCTTTATCAGTTAAAATATACCATCTCGTCTGCCAGTGGCTCACAGGGACTTACATTCTCTGCATAGAGTACGATTCCCTCGCCCTGGTATTCAGTACGGTTCTCATATGCTGCTTTTGCAGTCACTTCCACCCATTCACCCTGTTTCAGCTTCGGTGCATAGGCACTTTTGCAGATGTAGCCAAGAAAAGAGGTGTCATCTGCACAACAGGTCATGGCAGTACGTCCCGGGATAAAGAATTTGCTTCCCATTCCCCTTGGCCGTCTTGCACGTGCTTTAAAGCGCAGTGTTTTTCCCACATAACGATCCGGGTGATCCATAGCATCCACAAACCAGATCCCATAGTCTTCCGGCGGTATATCCACAATATCTGCATCCAAGTCAAATGGCATCTGATCTGCAAAGATGTCCTCCATCTCACCTTCCTCATCCTCAAAAATGACCTCGGCGCTTGGGTTTACTACCTTGATGCTTCTGCGGAAGTTTGCAAGAGGATCTTCTTTTTTGCATCGGTTAAATACTACCATATCTGCATTGCGGACCATATCCATGAAAATGGACTTCATATTCTGCATGTATACCTGGAATGTACTTGCGTCCACACAGGTAATATGCTGCTCTACGCCCCAACCGGAAGGAAGTTTCATTTCCTCAAACTTGCTTACCAGCCACATTCCATTATACTCCATTACCACACGCTCCGGCTGATGGATAATATCCAGTGCCTGAAGACGTTCCGGAGTAAAATCTTCTTCTTTTTCGATGACTTCTACTACAATATTTGCTTTTGCAAGAGCATCCTCATTGTACTCTTCTTCACCCTCTTCACAGAGGATGAGAAGGGTCTTTCCTTCAATGCGGAAATAATCCTGCTGCAGGGTAAAGCTCAGAAAAGAGGTCTTTCCACTTTCCAGAAACCCTGTGATCAGATAAATCGGTACTGTAATTTCATCCATGGTACCGGTACCTCCCTTGTAATTCCTATTTCTTTTGCCGCAGTTTTTACGGTCTTTTGTCTCAGGCAACTCCAAACAGCTCTGCCAGTTTATCCTCTTTTAATTTAGAACCGATAACACAAAGACGTCCTGTGTATTCCGGGGAGCCCTCACGAATCTCTGTTTCTTCCGGAACCATGTCGAAATAGATCCAGGTGCCGTCCTCAGCCGGGAGCATTCCCTTTGCACGGAGGATCACGCCATATTCTTCAGATGCAGAAAGGCTCTCCAGCATCTTCTCCAGACCTTCTCGTGTAAATTTCCGGATAGTCTCACGACCCCAGCTTGTAAATACCTCATCTGCATGATGATGGTGGTGATCGTGTCCACATCCGCACTCCCCGTCATGGTCGTGATGATGGTGCTCATGATCGTGGTCATGTCCGCATCCGCACTCCCCGTCATGATCGTGATGATGATGCTCATGGTCGTGGTCATGTCCGCATCCGCACTCCTCTTCATGATCGTGATGATGCTCATGGTCGTGATCATGTCCGCATCCGCACTCCCCGTCATGGTCGTGATGATGATGGTGATGATGCTCTTCCTCCATCAGTTCATCTGCCAGAGATACCGGATGCTCCATAACCTCCAGAAGTTTTTTACCTTCCAGTTTCTCGATCGGTGTTGTGATGATCGCTGCTTTGGAGTTAATCTCACGAAGCAGTTCCAGTGATGCCTGTGCTTTTGCTTCGTCAACAATATCTGTACGGCTCATGATGATCGCTCCGGCATATTCAACCTGATTGTTGAAAAATTCACCGAAATTTCTCATATACATTTTGCATTTCTTTGCATCAACAACAGTAGTGTAGCTGTTCAGAACCAGTCCTGTTTCTTCTTCTACGCCCTGTACTGCTTTAATGACATCAGATAATTTGCCGACACCAGATGGCTCGATCAGGATTCTGTCCGGGTGATATTTGCTGATAACTTCTTTCAAAGATGCACCAAAATCACCAACCAGTGAGCAGCAGATACATCCTGAGTTCATTTCACGGATCTGGATTCCGGCTTCTTTCAGAAATCCTCCATCAATGCCGATCTCACCAAATTCATTTTCAATCAGTACGACCTGCTCCCCCTGAAAGGCATCTTTCAGAAGTTTCTTGATCAGTGTTGTTTTACCGGCTCCAAGGAAACCGGAGATAATGTCAATTTTAGTTTTTTCCATGATTGCATTTCCTCTCTTTCTGCCCATGGGCAAAATGATTGCTAAATTACTTTATATTATTTGTTTTATACCACTAACTTATAACGCAATTTGACCAGGAGGCATAAAATACCCCCTGGTTATTATCCCTTTATATGGGTAATGGGGACATGAACCAGTCACGTCCCCACTCTATACTCTCTAAAATCAACCGTTGATCATGAAGCTGAGAAGTTTGTCGATATCTTCTTTCTCATATGCAACGATCTCAAGTTCCGGAATTTCTCCGCCGGAGAAGATGTTTGCAAGAGATACATACTGGGACAGTTTGGATTTGAGGTTTAGTCTGTCACCTTCACCTGTTACCAGTTCAACTTTGCCCTGGCAGCTGTCTACTACTTCAAAAAATTTCTCGATGTCTTTAATATTAGATACTTTCATTGTAAATCTCCTTTCAAAATCTTTTTTTTATGTTCAACTTACTGCATTTCATGTAAATACTGAGTTTCCAAATGATTTTCCTCAGTCGCGTTCAGTATAACCTATATTTTCTTAAATTGCAACGATTTTATTTGTTAAATTTATATAATTATCGATGCGCAAAATTGGTTAATTTTTACAATGGAATTGTCAATAAGTAAACACCGCAACACCATATCCTGGCAGTGGATAGTCAAACGAAAACTCTCTGTGATCACATTCCTGTGCCTCTGCTTTAAATACCTCCGGTTTCTCCAAAAGTCCATGTTCATTCATGATCAGTTTATACTGTTTTTTCTTTGGAACACCGACACGATAATCCGGGCGGTCAACCGGCGTAAAGTTTACAACAAACAGAAGGTTATTTCTCTTTGTAGGAGATTTTCTTACCAGACTGAAAATACTTCTGTATGCATCGTCTGCATTGATCCACTCAAATCCGTCAGGATCGTTGTCCCCTGCATACAATGCAGGATACTTTGTATACATATGTAAAAGCGTCTTTACAAACTCCTGAAGATCCTGATGTGGTTTTTCATTCAGAAGATACCAGTCAAGCTCCCTCTCCTCACTCCATTCACGCAGCTGTCCAAATTCCTGTCCCATAAACAGAAGTTTTTTGCCTGGATGGAACAGCATAAATGCATACGCAGCTTTCAAATTACGAATCTTTTCTTCCGGATAGCCTGGCATCTTATTAACCATAGAACATTTCAAATGTACAACTTCATCATGCGAGATGACAAGGACATATTTTTCACTGTATGCATAAGTCATAGAAAATGTCATCTTATTGTGATTGTCCTTACGGAAATATGGATCCAATTTCATGTATTCAAGAAAATCATTCATCCATCCCATATTCCATTTCAAAGAGAATCCAAGTCCTCCATCTTCAGCTTTTCCGGTAACCTGTGGCCATGCGGTAGATTCTTCTGCTATCATGACCGTTCCATGATTTCTTCCAAGTACAACGGTATTCAAATGTTTGAAAAACTCAATTGCTTCAAGGTTTTTGTTATCACCATATTTATTAGCAACCCACTCGCCATCCTTCTTTCCATAATCCAGATAAAGCATAGATGCTACTGCATCAACACGAAGTCCGTCTACATGACACTCTTCAATCCAGTAGAGTGCATTGGCAATCAGGAAGTTTTTGACCTCCGGACGGCCATAGTTATAAATCTTGGTTCCCCAGTCCGGATGTTCTCCCTGTCTCGGATCTTCATGTTCATATACTGCTGTACCATCAAAATTTGCGAGGCCTTGTGCATCTTTCGGAAAATGTGCCGGTACCCAGTCCAGAATAACTCCAATCTTATTACGGTGCAGATAATCGATCATATACTTGAAATCCTGAACAGAACCATAACGGGAGGTTGGTGCATAATATCCTGTGACCTGATATCCCCATGAGCCATCAAACGGATGCTCGGCAATTCCCATAAGTTCTACATGTGTATAACCCATTTTCTTTACATAGGCAGCAAGTTCATGTGCCAGTTCACGGTAATTATAAAATCCCGGATCATCTTCATCTTTTGCTTCATGTTTCTTCCAGGAACCGGGGTGTACCTCATAAATGGCCATAGGATCTCTGATTTCATCAAATTCCGGACGTCTTTTCATCCAGGTAGTATCTTTCCATTTATAATCAGAAATGTCCGCAATTCTGGATGCAGTGCCAGGTCTCAGTTCTGCTTCATTGCCATATGGATCAGCTTTGTATAATTCTTCGCCATGATAGCCGATAATATAGAATTTATAGAGATCTCCAACCTTTGCTCCGGGTATAAATGTCTCATATACCCCAATTGGTCCGACTTTCTTCATTGGATTTGCCTGTGTATTCCAGTTATTAAACTCTCCAACAACAGAAACTGATCTGGCATTTGGTGCCCACACAGCAAAATATACACCTTTCTTACGCCTCTGTATCGTCGGATGGGCTCCTAATTTCCTGTAAATGTCATAATGGGTTCCCTGTCCGAACAGATACTGATCCAGCTCTGTAAACTGCAACTTCTCTCCCATTCAAACGTACCTCCCTTAACAGCTATTTTATTCCGGCACTCTTTACAACTCTGCGCCTCCCATCAGCATTATGCACATTTATTATGCTGATATTTTGCATTTTTATAGACATATTATACCAATCCATAATGTTCCCGTCAATTAAAATAAGAAATTACAAGTACACAAAAAGAGGACTTGTCCGATTGCGCTTTCGAACTTGTCCTCTTTTGTGGATTCTTATTTTATATAGAATTAATATCCTGTATCATACCCATCTCCGGAGTCCTCATCTGCATAATCACTTCCGTCTCCGGAACTGTCATCATAAGATCCATCGTCTGAGCTGTTATCTCCGGAACTGTCATCTGATGAACTTCCATCCCCGGAAGAGTCATCGCCTCCTGAGCTGTCATCTTCGGAAGAATCATCTGAACTATCATCACTTCCATCGCTGACATCACTGCTGTCCGAAGATCCTGTATCACTTACATCAGAACTATCTGTTGAGCCGTCATCTGAGGTAGTACCATCTGATACCGCTGTACCATCACTGCTTCCGTCAGAAGAACCACTGTTATATCCTGCAACGATACCCTTCTGAAGTGAACTGTCCCAGAAATCAGAATAGTTTGCATTCTGTAAAGTAACTCCCTTGGCTGCTGCAAGCTCACTGACTGTCATCAGTTTATAGCCTTTGGCTACCAGTTCCGGGATCATCTTGATCGCTGCCTGTACAGATGGCTCATGAATATCATGCATAAGAATGATAGAACCGTCTGTAAGATCTCCGTTCATAACAGCATCATAGTCCTTGCTGACATCGAGATAACTCCAGTCCATAGAGTCCAGTGACCATGTAAAGAATGGCTTATTAACTGTAGAAATGATATCATCACTCCAGTTTCCATATGGTGCTCTGGCGACACTTGCCTTCTGTCCACATGCCTTCTCCAGAGCTGCATCTGTATCTGAAAACTCTTTGGCAACTGCATCCATATCAAGATCATACAGATTCGGATGATCCCAGGAATGAGATCCGATCTCACATCCAATGTCTGCCATTCGCTGAACTTCTGACTCCCAGCTGCCTACATTCTGACCTAACATAAAGAAAGTAGCATGTGCATTGTTCTGTTCCAGACAGTCCAGAAGTTCATTGGTATATTCTCCAGGGCCATCATCAAAGGTAAATGCGATTCTGGTTTTATGCTGGCTCGGATCATAAGTACCGTCATCATTGAAATAGTAATCGTCAAATCCAACGCTCACCCATCCGGTCTGTGCATAACCATTGTCTCCAAAATAATATGTAGAACCATCTATTTCCTGCAATCCACCTGCATAATATGTACCATCCACATTCTGATACCATTTACCGTTCTCATCCTCATGCCAGCCAGCAGTCAGCTGAGAAGCCTTTGTCAGATCACTCGCACCCTTCAGCGGTTTACGGATTGCTGCATTTGTGTCTTTTTCTATCTGTGTCTCAGTTCCTGAATCTCCTGTATTGGTATTCGCATTCGTATCTGTTTCTGCCTGTACCTGTGCCGGTTTATCTGTATTTTTCCCTCCGACCCGATTAATGACCGGAAGAATAATTCCCCGTATTACAAATATGAATACGAGTATCACAGCCACAACATACGCGCCTTTTTTCATCATCTGACGACGTCTTATCTGCTGTTGCTTTTTGCGCATTCGTTCACGCAATACCCTTTTATCCATCTACTCCACCTGCTGTATTTTCTATAACTTTTTTGTCTATTTATTATCATAACGCATTTAATTCTGAAATACAATCACAATTCCTGAACTAAATCAAGTTATTCTGTGAATGATGATCCAATACTTCAGCAGGTATATCAGATAACTCTTTTTAATTCAAAATTCTCTGTTAACAGAAGAATATCTGCCTCTTTACCTGTATGAACAGACCCTGTTCTGTCATAAATCCCAATACTTCTTGCCGGATTTCTCGTGGCTGCAAAAATTGCCTGGTCTACAGGCACACCAAATTCTATTGCTTTGCACATACAGCCAAATAAATTTGTCGCAGATCCTGCAAGTGTTCCGTCTTTCAGCACTGCCTTGCGGTCCTTCACAGTTACTTCCTGTCCACCAAGCTCATATGTACCGTTTTTCATCCCTGTTGCACGCATGGAATCACTGATCAAAATGACTCTTTCCGGTCCGAACATTCTGAATGTCGCTCTGATTACAGCCGGATGAATATGATAGCCATCACAGATCAGTTCAACCATACATTCCGGATCATCCGAAGCCGCTCCGATCAGTCCCGGTTCTCTGTGGGCCAACGGCTGCATCGCATTATAAAGATGCGTTACGTGATGTGCTCCCAGTGCCATTGCTTCTGCCGCACATTCATAATCTGCCGCTGTATGTCCCAGAGATATCTGTACTTCTTCCTTCATTTCCCGTATGAAGTCCATAGCTCCTTTTACATTCGGTGCCAGTGTTACAAGTCGGATTCTTCCACCTGATACTTCATTCAATTCCTTTACAAAATCTGCATCCGGTTCTGTGATCCATTCTTCCACATGTGCGCCCTTCTTAACAGGATCCAGAAACGGTCCTTCCATATTGATACCTGCAACCGTTGCTCCATCGCTGGACTTTTCTGCTTCCCTGATCCCTTTGAAAATCTTCTTAAGCTGTTCCTTCGGAAGTGTCATGGAAGTCGGACAATATGATGTTATCCCACTTTGTCTCTCATATCTTAAGATTTTTTTCAGACCTTCCGGATCACCGTCAGAAAAATCTTCCCCATATGCTCCATGGCTGTGAATATCCACAAGACCTGGAATGACCATAAGACCCTCGGCATCTATAACTTCCTCTTCAGATGTTTCTTCAAATGCCTCTGTCAGTCTGTGATTTCTGATATAAAGTGTTTCCCTGCAAAAACTTCCATCTTCCTGAAAAACATTTCCATTTTTTATGATCATCCTTCATTTGCCACATCATCTTCCGATGCAGTTTCCTCACTTTCTTCTGCAGTGTCACTGCTATCTTCCTCTGACGCATTATCTTCTGTAGTGTCTTCTACAGCATCAACTCCGGTGTCTTCACTTTCCGGATCTGCATCTTCATTTGCCACATCAGCTTCTGTTGCAGAAGTTTCATTTACTGTCGCATTATCCACTATAAAACGTTCCACACGCATCAGTGCCAGTGATTCATTTACTTCCTGTTCACCATAATATGCAACCAGCTGATCAAAACTCTCATAGCCATATTCTGATAACAGCTCGTCCTTTAATGTCTGTATATCGTCATCATCAAGGCTGAGTCCTTCTGCATCCATGATTCCCTGAACAATAAGGTTCTGTTCCACTTTGGATTCTGCATACTGCTGGCAGTCTTCCTCATAATCTTCTTCAGACATTCCCTGAGCCTTAAGGAAATCAGACATTTCCATACCTGCTTCTTTGACATAATTTTCATTGAGTTTTTTGTATGCTTCAACCGCCTTATCCACATCTTCTTCCGGATATTCTTTTACTTCAGAATTTGCGAGTACTTCGCTCCAGGCATTACTGTAAAGATCATAATCTGCTGATTTTGTCTCATTTTCTTCGAGTTCTTTTTTGACGGCTGCACGATACTCGTCAACTGTCTTGTATTCTGTATTGGCAGCTACCCACTCATCATTCAGTTCGGAAGGCCGCGTGAACTTCTGCAGCGTAACTTTAAACACAACCGGTTTACCGGCAACAGATTCTTCATAGTAATCATCCGGGAAAGTCAGGTCCAGTTCTTTTGTCTCTCCCTTTTTCATGCCAATGATTCCATCCTCGAATCCATCGATCATTCCGCCCTCGCCAATCACAAGATCATAATCTTCTGCAGAACCCCCATCAAATTCTTTTCCGTCTATCGTTCCGGTAAAATTAATCGTTACCGAATCGCCCTCTTCTACTGTTCCGTCATTTACCTCTGTTCCGTTTTCTTCAAGATTATAATCGATCTCTGCCTGTACATCATCATCCGTTACAGTAACCGATGATCTGTCCAGTGTCAGTCCCTTATATTCTCCAATCGTAACATATTTTGAAACATCAGAAACAGACACCAGTCTGACTGCCGAAGCAGATGTTTTTTTATCTGAGGATGCAGAATCTTTTTTATCCCCTGTATCCTGTGTTGTCTCGGTTTTGGTTTCTTTTGTATCAGATCCGCCACATGCTGTGGCAGATAAAGCCATGCACATTACCAACATCGCCGCAACTGTTTTTTTCTTCATAATAAAACTCCTTTCAAATCTGCATATCACATTTCTGGTACCGGTGTCGGTCTGGAAGAATCCCATACCTCAGATACATCAAAAAGATCGCTCAGCATATCCGGGTTATAATACATTCTGTAACCATCCAGATTTCTTCTTCCCTGTCGGAAATACTGATCTGTGATCTGTACAAAGTACTGACTGGAATCTACATTACAGAAGTAGTCATAACCCGCACTCTTATAATACTGAAATTTCGGATTATCAGAAGAGTAACCTTCCCAGTCACCAATATCTGCACCAAACGCAAAGATGATCATATCTGTATCTCCAAGGATCGGGGCTACATTTGCTTTCCATTTCTCATCGTCTGTCTTAAGATCCTCAGCAGAACGCTCTGTTGCATTCATATGTCCCCAGGTATGGCTTGCGAATTCCCATCCCTCTGCCTTCATGGCATCTGCCACTTTGGTCGCATCTTTTACATCCTGGTCATAATCGAAATCAGGATGATCTTCCAGGAATTTCTTCTGGTCATCCTGAAGGTTTTCGCCGGTCTTATATGCACTGTCTGTTCTGTATCCCAGTACTCCGTTATAACCGGTCATCGCAAGGATTCCCTTACGTCCATGATAGGAAAAATCCGGATGTTCTTTGATAAAAGAATCCAGAAGCGGTACCAGATCATAATCTCCGACTAAAACATTTCCGTCAGCATCAACATATTCGTTCTTTACCTCTCCATTCTCGTCAAGTACAAGTTTGGATGCACAGCCATCGCCGTCCATATAATGGTAATAGCTGACATCATCCTGCGAAAGGACAAACGGAATCTTACCCTCCGGAACCATGATCTTGCCCCTGCTCATCGTACCGTCTTTATTTACCGTTGCCATATCATGTGGACTTACCAGTACATAGCCCTTGTCATACATGATCTGAATGATCTTATTAAACTCACTGACTGTTGTC
>OLOW01002894.1_pt1 | contig 11221 bp, 9 predicted proteins | sample 1672801 | NCBI WGS metagenome assembly OLOW01 (sample SAMEA3136725, study PRJEB25190) | human gut metagenome | biome: human gut; feature: human-associated habitat; material: faeces | place: Austria | collected 2013
CGCGGGTCTCTTCGCCGTTGTCTTTTTCGCAGGCCGTGCGCCCAGCAGATTATTCAGGAAGTAAGCTGTAGGGTCAGCCCAGATGGTTTTTACATCTACTATGTAGGCAACGATATATTTCATCGCCCAGCCGCCAACCTGACAGTAGTAGCAAAGGATGATGAAGCCTGTCAGAACGCCAAGGCCGCCAACCCAGGACCATTTTGCGTTTAATTCACGCATAGCGCCAACTGCATTTTTGTGTGTTTTACGTCCAACCGTAAATTCTGCCATCATAACGGTTGTACCAACCAGAGCAACGATAATCAGATAGATAATCAAGAAGGCACCACCGCCGCAGAAATAAGCCTTACCGGGGAATTTCCAGATGTTGCCCAGACCTACAGCAGAGCCTGCTGCAGACAGGATGAAGCCTAGCTTCGAACCAAATTGACCACGATTTTCAGCTGATGTAGACATAAGTATTCCTCCTTTACAGATAAACGATAGATTTGAAGCCCTATTGTTTCGCTGGATGAGATGTAAGAATACTGAAACGACATAAAACGCATAATGGATACATATAATGGCCTTCTTTTCAGACATCCTTTTCTCAGTCCCTCTTCTAAGTTGTATGATGTCTGATAGGGAATCTTTCCTGATAAAGAAGAAAATGTATGCAGTTCCAATATCTTACAAATTTATCCTAAGGCTAGAATAGCGGAAAATCATGTAAATTTCCATAAAAAAACCGTTAAGATTTAGGCGTGTTTCTCTTAATGTCAATGGCAAAAATGAAATGTGATTGTATAGTATGAATAAAAGGACAGTATACATAATGGCGTTTCACCTATAAAAATGCTAAATTATGGGCAAAAAAAGAGGACGAAGGGGGAGCCTTCGTCCTTTTTATCATATCGTTTATGCAACAGTATGCTTTTATGTTTCTCTTTAAGAAATATTTTCTTTTTGAGAAATTTTTTGAATTAAGAAATAGACATACCGAATACCAGACCTGCAATGATGATAACACCGATTGCGATAGGGTCAACGATTTTTACCATGAATTTGTAAACAGGTGCCAGGGAGAATTTGAATCTGCCGTGAGAAGTAGCTTCCTCTACGGATTTTTCGGGGCTCCAAACCCAACCGACACAGAGTACGGAGAACAGTGCGCCCAAAGGCAGCAGCAGTCTGTCTGTCAGGTATTCCAAGAAGTCACCAAAGATAGGATAGCTGATACCGTCGCCGGAGATCCAGATACCCTTCAGGTTCATGTATGCCTGAGAAAGTGTATACATAACACCAATGATAAAGATAACGATGGATGCACCGAGCAGTGCTTTCTTTCGTTCGAATCCCTTTTCTTCTACCAGGAAAGCAATCGTACCTTCCAGAATGGAGGTGGAAGAAGTGATTGCAGCGAAGAACAGCAGGAAATAGAATACGGTACCAATCAGCTGGCCGCCGGGAATAGCCATGAATACGCCTGCCAGTGTAGCAAACCCAAAGCCGCCGCCCATACCGGGAGCAATACCTGTCGCAAATACAGCGGGGATAATCATGAAGCCTGCAAACAGAGCAACCAGAGTGTCCAATGTACAAACGATAGCCGTGTTGGAAATCAGGTTATCTTCATTGGAGAGATAGGAAGCGTATGTCATCATAACGCCCATGCCAAGGGAGAGGGAGAAGAATGCCTGCCCCATCGCCCAGATCCAGATCATCGGATCCTTGAGCGCCTCCCAGCGCGGGGTGAACATGAACTTGTAGCCCTCGGCCGAGCCGGGCAGCAGCGCCACGCGCACGGCCAGCACGACAAAGATGAGGAAAAACAGCGGCATCATGACCTTGTTGGTCTTTTCGATGCTGTGTGCGCCGAGAAAGAGCGTCAGCAGTGTGCCGGCCACGACGATGACGTGGTAGGGGATGACGGAGTACGGCTGCGTGGAAAACGACGCGAACCACACGGCGGCGTCGCCCGTCATGAGCGTGCCGAGCAGGGAGTCGACCAGCGCCTTGAGAATGTACGTCACGATGACGGCGTAGCCGATGGCGATGCACAGCGACCCGGCCAGCGGCAGCCAGCCGAGCAGGCCGCCGACCTTTCCGGCGGTCTTGCCGCGCGTGGCCCATGCGTTTTCATAGGCGCCGAGCGTGCCGGTGCCGGCGCGGCGGCCCATGGCGAACTCTGTCGGCAGGCCGACGGTGCTGAAGATGACCACAAACAGCAGGTAGATCAGCAGGAAGGCCCCGCCGCCGTTGCTGCCCATCTTGTTCGGAAAGCCCCAGACGTTGGCCATGCCGACGGCCGAGCCGACGGACGCGAGGATAAAGCCCCAGCGGCTGGCAAAGCTTTTCGTGTTTTTCGTTTTCATACACGCTCCCATCCAGACGTGAAAAACATCTGTGCGGCGCGCACCGCGCAGATGTCGGGTCTGATTCTTGTTTTTGCCGTGCTTTGCCCGTGCACAGCGGCTTCATTTTAAAGTATTGCAGCAGGAAAGTCAAGAAAATTGCCGGATTCCTTCAAAAATCCAGCAGGGTTTCTTGTGGATTTGACGAACGCGGCAGAAAAAAGCAGCGTCTCACGGGAAAGGCCGTGAGGCGCTGCAACGATTTCAGTGATCGGCTCAGAACTGGATCTCCTTGCCGGCCTTGCGCCACTGCTTGAACTCCGCGACGGCGGTGAACAGCGCGTCGGACGAGGAGTTGATGGCGGTCTCAACGGAGTCCTGAATGACACCGATGATGAAGCCGACGCCGACGACCTGCATGGCGACGTCATTGGAGATACCGAACAGGGAGCAGGCCATGGGGATGAGCAGCAGCGAGCCGCCCGCAACGCCGGACGCTCCGCACGCGCCGAGCGCGGCCATGACGGACAGGATGATCGCGACGGGCAGCTGCACGGTGATGCCGAGCGTGTGCACCGCGGCGAGCGTCATGACGGTGATCGTGACGGCCGCGCCCGCCATGTTGATGGTCGCACCGAGGGGGATGGACACGGAGTAGAACTCCTTATCCAGGCCGAGGCTCTCGCACAGGGACATATTCACGGGGATGTTCGCGGCGGAGGAGCGGGTGAAGAATGCAGTCACGCCGCTCTCCTTCAGGCACTTGAACACCAGCGGATAGGGGTTCTTGCGGATGACGATGAACGTCATGATGGGGTTGACGACGAGGGCGGCAAAGAGCATGCAGCCGACGAGGATGAGCAGGAGCTTGCCGTACTCGGTAAAGATGGCAAGGCCACTGGTGGAAACGGCGGAGAACACGAGACCCAGAATGCCGAACGGGGCGAGGTTGATGACGAAGCGCACCGCCTTGGTGACGGCCTCGGAGGCGTCGGCGAGGAACTTCTTGGTCGTGTCGGACGCGCCCTTGAACGCGAAGCCGAGCACGATAGCCCAGAACAGAACGCCGAGATAGTTGGCCGAGACGATCGAGCCGATGGGGTTGGAGACAATGTTGTTGAGCAGGCCGGCGAAGATAGCGGCGAAGCTCTCGGGCGCGCTGTCGGAGACGGCCTCAGTCAGCGTGATGGTCACGGGGAACAGGTAGCTCGCGATCACGGCGATGACAGCCGCCAGGAACGTGGAGACAAGGTAGAGCACGATGACGGTGCCGAACTGCTTGCCCAGCTTCTCCTTGGACTGGGCAAGGGCGCTGATGATGAGGACAAAGACCAGCAGCGGGGCGATGGCCTTCAGGGCACCGACAAACAGGGTGCCAAGGATGCCGATGCCGGGCGCGGTCACGGCGGCGTTGGGGATCAGCAGGGCGAGCGCCGCGCCGATGACCATGCCGATCACGATGCGCAGCACAAGGCTGACGCTGTTGTACGCTTTGACAAGTTTCATTCTTTTTTCTTCCTTTTTTCTGTTTGTTTTGCGTGAAAAGGCGCAAGAGACAGTGTAACAAGATGTGAACACAATGTCAACAGGGAAGCCGACCGGAATGCTGCTCTGTATCCGGATTTTGCGGGAGAATGCGCAGACGCAAAAGTCGGGGCGGTCATTGACTGCCCCGACTTGTTGTTGCTTTGGGGGTGTCCCCCCGATGCGCGCGTCAGATCTGCTCCTCGACGTCCTTGTCGTCGTGGTATGCGATGAGCGCGTTGTAGATCTTTTCGATGAGCTTCATGTCCGCGTTGGTCATGTATGCCAGAAACAGCAGACCAAAGAGTGCGGCGAGCACGATGAGCACGATCCAATACCAAGCCATATTCGTTCCTCCTTACCAGCTGAGTGTGTCTTCGTAATCCAACAGAGTGGGGTCAAGCGGCTTCTCGTTGAGCACCGTGACCATATACTGGCTGAATGCCTCGCGCATCTCGCGGCGCGAGACCGTGCGCGGATCCATGACGTCGTGCGGGATCCAGATGAGGTGGATGCCGCGCTCGCGCGCCTGATCCTCAAACAGGCCGTGCAGACCGCCGACGTTCTTGCACGATACGTGGTCGTACATGATGACGATGTTCGTGTGGAACTTCTCGCACATCTTCCAGCACTCGTCGAGCAGGTTGACATAGCCGCCGTTGGTGTGCGAGCGCATCATCATCTTCTCATAGCAGCGCACGAGATCGGCCAGCGCCTGCTCCTTGTCGCCGATGGTGATGGGCTGGTAGCTGAGCATGGCCTCCATGTCGTTGACGCAGGTGACACCCCAGCAGTGCTGCGTCCAGTAGGTAAAGTTGGTGTAATAGTGCGCGGGGCATGCCCAGACGAGGCAGCGGTATTTCGGCTGGGGCGCGTTGGCCGCCTTGTCCTGCTCGTAGCCCTTGAGCATCATCTTCGTGACGCGGCGGTCCGTCTTGAGCATGAACTTGTCCATGCAGGCTGCCGCCATGAACTCATATTCGCGCTGCAGTGCCAGCGCCGCACCGCAGACTTGTGGGTGCTCGGTGCAGTTGACGTCCCACTTCTCGATCATACAGCGCGAGCTCTCGTTGTACATTTCGGCGTTTTTCCAGAAGGCGTCCCAGTCCCATTTGACGCCGAACTGCTGCTCGAGAAATTCGATGCCCTTTTTCAGGTTCTTGACCGCATAGGTCTGCACTTCCGGTTCGTTGACACGCTGCGGCGGCGTGATCTGGAACGAGGGAAGCTCCTTGAAGTGCCGCGTGAGGATGTTTGTCTGCGAGATCGCGCCGTCGCACGGCATCGTGCCGGTGAAGTAGCACTTGCCGACGCGCGGATAGTCGTCCACCACGGCGCAGCCGCTCTCGGCGGCGGGTTCGGGGCAAACGTCTGCCGGCAGACCGAGGTGCTCCATGGCGTCGATGTAGAACATGCTGGCGTTCTGGTCGACCTCCGACGGCAGACCGATGGCGAACATGGCGATGTCGATCCACTTCACGGTGGGGAACCCCATCATGATCAGGTGCGGGGTCATCTCATCGAACATGACGGTGTTCTCGCGCAGCTTCGCCGCGTGCTTGCTGTTGGGGCGCAGGTTCTTGTCGCGTAGGATGATGTCACGCACGCCGAGGACGGAGTTATGCAGCACGGAGAAAAACTGGTTGTGTGCATAGCGCAGCTCCTTGCCGCGCAGCCCCATGGTGTGGCGGTCGACCATGTGCGCTGCGGTGAGATAGGACACCATCCAGCGGTAGCGCAGCATGGCCTTGACCATCAGAATCGGGTGGCAGCCAAGCTTTGCGGCCATGAAGCCGTAGAGATACAGCCAGCGGAAGAAATCATAAAAGGTGTCTCGGAAGCCGCGCCATTCGCGGGCGCGGAAGGCGCGGTGCTCGGCGGAATAGAAGCGGCCGAGGCCCTTGCCGGTTTTGGGGTTGTAGGCCATGTCAGTTGTCCTCCTTTTGCGCTGAGCGCAGCTGCTTCATTTCCAGGCTCTCCACAAAGGCCTGCACGCGCGTGCGCAGCTGGCCGCTCTGCCCCGCGATGTAGGGGCGGTCGATGGAGAGGATGTGGATGCCGTAATCACGCGGCATGACCTGGTTTGCGATCACGCGCTCATACGACCAGTAGGTGCAGAACTTCATCTGCTCGTAGATCGCGCCGTCGGCCTTGAAATCATGCACAAGCTGGGCGACGTGGTCGTTGCGGTACTGGACGCGGTGCAGCGCGCTCTGGCGCGGGCACTCGGTGTGCTGCAGATACCAGCGGCACACCTGCGTGAGCGCATCCTCGCCGTCGGTGAGCACGATCTCCTGACGGCCGGGGAAGCTGCCGTAGCAGTAGCGGTCGGCGACCACCAGCGCGCCGCAGCTCTCGATGAGCTTGGTGAAATCGGGATCGTCATTTTCCGAACCGGCGAGAACGACCTTGACGCGGTAGTTGGGCTTTGCATCGGCTTCGCGGGTCTTGAGATCCTCGAGCGTTTCACGCAGATACGGGAGGATCAGATACTTTGGACAGACCATCGAGACGAGATTGATGATGTGGAACTCCGTGCCGGTGATCGTGGGCTTATCGAGCTTGCGGAATTCACCGATCTGCGTGATGATGTCGCAGATCTCGTTGTGCGCCTCGATCGTGGCGCGCAGAGCTTCGTCGGACGTGTCGACGCCGAAATGTTCGTGCAGCTCGTCGAGAACGTGCTTCTGCAGCGTGGCAGCAAAGTGTTCGATGCTGTTCTCGTTCTTTTTGAACGGAACATCCGTGAAGGAGACGAAGAATTTTTCGTTCTGAATGAGGTCAGGCAGCTCGGCAAGATGCTCCTGAAACCGGCAAGTGCCGGCGCAGGTCTCCGTGCCAAGCTGCGCGTCGATGAAGTTATAGCCGCCCTCGAGCGCACGCTCGAGAAGACTGCGGGCATAGTGGCAGACGCGGCTGGACATATAATAGGTGGCCATATCCGGGGAGGTGCAGCGCGGGGCGCGGAGGCGAACGCTGAAACAGCCGGGCAGATCCAGCAGGACCTCCGGCATGAAATAGCAGGTGTAGCCGAGAGCATACTTTCCCTCTTCCTTCGCCTGCCGAACAAGAGCGTTATAGGACTCCTGCAGCAGATCGTCGAAGAAGATCACATTTTTCAAATCGCGCATGGGGCTTCCTCCGTTGATGGTTTCTTATTCCGACGGGGACTTTTTTCCCGCCTGCTGGAAGTGAAGCTCGCGCATACCTTCGACCTCGTCGCAGATCTCGCGCAGTCCGCACGAGTCGCAGTCGGTGGGTATGCCGTCCAGAATGGTGCTGAGAGAACGGGTAATGTCGGTGACCTTGCGCGCCTGTGCACGAAGGCCGGGATAATCCGCCTCCGGCGCCGTGACGAAGATCACGCGCACACCGCGAACATTTTCCTTCTCACGGAATTTGCGGATATAGTCAAAGCCAACGTTCCGGAAGGAGATGCCGCCGCGGATGGCGTCGCGGCTGACGCGCACCTGCTCGCGGTTATCCTCCGAGAGCGCGCGGATCATGTATCCCTTCGGGAAGACATGGTATTTGACAAATTCGATATCCTGCAGCGCGCGGTACGCTTCGTCCTCTTCTCCCACGTCCTGAATGGAGAACAGAACAATGCGGGCAAAGGCGCAGTCGCCGCGGATTTCCGAAAGATCGGGGCCGTACAGCCAGACCTCGTCCGGCCCGACAAGACGCTCGTCGGTCGTAAAGCAGCTATAGGACACGGCGCTTTTGGCGCTGCCGCCGAGCTCATACGCCGCTTCGCGGAGCATGACGAGCTCGTTTCGGGACGTTTCCGCCCAGCAGGACGCCGGGTCATACGCCCATTTTTTCGCGGAGGAGCCGCCGAGCAGCTCCTCCGTTTCATGAATGCATCCGTTAAAAAGCTCCATCAGAACTTGATGTCCGCTTTCTTGCGGTCAAAGATCCGGTTGACCTGTACATACGCCCAGGAGAGCAGCTTCTGGTCAAGATTCCAGAAATAGACCACAAACAATACGCCGATGACTGCCGTCAGAATACCGGCGATCTTACCAAACACTTTCCAGAATTTTTTCATAGGGAATTATACTCCTTTCGAAAGTCCCTTCTGGCGGGCGTATTCCGCCGCGCCGAGAGCGCCCATGAGCTGCGGGTCGGTCTTGAGGTCGATGACCTTGAGCTTGAGGACGTGCTCAATGGCCTGCTTCAGGCCGGCGTTCTTCGCGCAGCCGCCCGTCAGGGTGATGCTGTCGGTCGCGCCCGCTTTCTTCGCCATAACGAAGCAGCGCTTGGCAACGGCCATCTGGATGCCGGCGGCGATCTCGCCGTCAAATGGGAAAATACCGCACTCTCCATCTTTGGAAACGGATTTGACGGCGGTATGCTGGTAACAGCCGTGATCACCATTATGCCCATTGCCCTTGCCACGATGGTCGAGCACATTGGCGACATCTGTGCCATTTCTTCTACCGTGGGCAAAAACTATGTTTCCGATCCCGGTCTGCACCGCACCCTTACCGGTGACGGCCTGGCCACTGCCATTGCAGCACTGTTTGGCGCTCCTGCCAACACCACCTACGGTGAGAACACCGGTGTTCTGGCTCTTTCCAAGGTCTATGACCCCCGTGTGATTCGTCTGGCTGCGATCTTTGCCGTGATTCTTTCCTTCTGCCCCAAGTTTGCGGCCATTATCGGCGCTATGCCTGCGGCTACCATTGGCGGCGTCAGCCTTGTGCTCTACGGTATGATCTCTGCGGTTGGTGTTCGGAATGTAGTCGAAAATCAGGTGGACTTCACCAAGAGCCGTAATGTACTGATTGCAGCACTGATTCTGGTGCTGTCCATCGGTATTAAGTATTCTGCTGCCAGTGCAATCTCCTTCCAGATTGCCTCCTTTACCATCAGCCTTTCCGGTCTGGCTGTGGGCGCCATCGTAGGAATCGTACTCAACGCTGTATTGCCCGGTAAAGACTATGAGTTTCATAAAGACAATGAAGGTTCCACTTCCGTAAACTTTGAAGTTTGATCTGATCTAAAAACAGACGCATGGAGTGATATGTACCCCCAATACTGGACAGCCAGTATTGGGGGTACTGCTATATGAAATACAGCTATGAGCACAAGCGAAAGTGTGTAGAAATGTATCGAGAAGGGAAATGGCCGGAGACACCAGATGGCATCCAAGAGAGAAACTTTCACGACATGGTTCGTAAGTGGTTCAGAATAGAGGAATCCTGTGGCCCGGATGCGTTACGACACAAAAACCAGTACAAGGTATGGACAGCGGAAGAAAAGTATGAGCTGGTAGCCAAAGTCATGGCAGGAGCATCGTGTAAAGGAACCGCCTATGCAGCAGGAATTGACAGTGGCCTCTTGTATCGATGGGTTCAGCGGTATAAAATAAAGGGGTATGAGGGATTGGCTGCGCAACGAAAAGGGCAGCCACCCAAGGAGGCTCCCATGAAAAAGAAAGCTGTACCGGCAGAGCTGACGCCATCTGAGAGAGAAGAACTAATCCGGCTCAGAGCAGAGAATGAGTATTTGAAGGCGGAGAACGAAGTCATAAAAAAACGGATCGCCTTGAGACGGGAAAAATGGGCCGAGGAACTCAAGGCGAAAAAGCAGCGGTCATCAAAGGGCTCCGAGAAAACGGATATGCCCTGAAACACTTGCTGAAGGCAGCGGGTCTTTCCAGATCCACCTACTACTATGAAATCAGCAAGAAAGACAAGGTTCAAGAGAGAAACAGCGAGCTGTCGGCAGAAATATCGTCCATCTTTGCCGAAAACAAGGGAAGATACGGTGTAAGGCGGGTTTATCAGACGCTTCTGAGCCGCGGTCATCAGGTCAATCATAAGCGCGTTCAGCGGATCATGCACCAGTTGGGCTTGCTTGGGAAGCGCCCGAAAGAAAAATATCACTCTTATAAGGGCGAAGTCGGCAAAGTTGCTGCCAATATCATCAATAGGAATTTCAGCACAGAGAGGCCACTACAAAAGTGGACAACCGATGTTTCACAGTTCAATCTCCCTTGGGGCAAATGTTATCTCTCTCCAATTTTGGACATGAACACAAACGAGATCATTTCTTATAATCTTTCCCTCAGTCCAAACCTGGAGCAGATCAAGGATATGCTGGCGAAGGCGTTTCAGCGCTTCCACTCTGTGCAGGGGCTGATTATGCACTCGGATCAGGGCTGGCAGTACCAGCATGAGTTTTACAGGAATGAACTGGCGAATCACGGTGTAATTCAATCCATGTCCCGGAAGGGCAACTGCTATGATAATTGCATCATGGAAACATTCTTTGGCAGACTGAAAAATGAAATGTTTTATGGCTTTGAGAAGGAGTATCCGTCCTTTGAAGCCTTTCAGAACGCAATTGCGGAGTATATTGACTACTATAACAACAGACGAATCCAGGCGAAAACAAAATGGATGCCTCCCTCTAAGTTTCGGGAAGCATCCATGATGAACTGCTAATTGTTTAATTCAATGAAAGTGTCCAGTAAACTGGGTACATATCACATCCCTGGCCTCCGGTTCCGGCTGTTTCAGCAGTTCTGCGTGGAAGTCCTGCAAGGTCGGGGCCTGCCCTTGGTAGTTGCCCTGGAGGTAGTAGCGATAGACATTGGCGGTGCAGCGGTCAATGATGGACTTTTCCCTGGCGTTGAGCTTGTAGCTGCCCACCAGCTGTTCGCACAGAGACAGCAGGAACTCAGATTTCAGCACCACGGGATTTTCGCCGTCCCCATAGCCCTCCGCCATATCCATGGCATTGATGTGGTTGTTGGATGCAGCGGAAATGCGCACCACCTGACCGCCCAGAGCCTCCACCAGTGCGTGGCACTCGGCCTCAGGATCAATAATCAGGATATCGTCATTGGTAGACAACGCCAGCTGGATCATCTCCCGCTTGGCACTGAGGGATTTGCCGGAGCCAGACACGCCCAGATTGAAGCCGTTCCCGTTGAGCAACTCCCAGCGGTTGGCGAGGATCAGGTTCTTGGAGATGGCATTCTGCCCGTAGTACAGGCCGTCCTTATGCCGAATCTCCTGTGCCTTAAATGGCATTAAGACAGCCAGTGCCTCGGTGGTCAGGGTGCGGAGCGCGTCGATTCGGCGGAGCCCCAGGGGGAGTGCGGTAATCAGGCCATCCGCCTGCTGGTAATGGAGTGTGGACAGCTGGCAGAGATTCTGCCGCGCAATGGACTGGAGTGTTTCCGTGTCGCTGTCCAGCTGCTCCGTGCTGTCCGCCAAATGCACCAGCGTCACCAGCGCAAACAGCATCCGCTGATCCCGGGTAGTGAGATCGTCCAGCATCTCCCGCACCTCCTGCCGCTGCTGCTCCAAATCGTAGGGAACGATGGCGGAGAAGTTGTTGTTGCT
>OLOW01002895.1_pt1 | contig 11218 bp, 13 predicted proteins | sample 1672801 | NCBI WGS metagenome assembly OLOW01 (sample SAMEA3136725, study PRJEB25190) | human gut metagenome | biome: human gut; feature: human-associated habitat; material: faeces | place: Austria | collected 2013
CGCCGCCCAGATCTTCTGTCATATGAGATGCATAGTAGAGACGGGAGGGTCTGCCAGCATATTCATTTAAGAGTTCAGTGAGTTCCCGGTTAAATTCCGGATCATTTTTGTAATGGTTATAGGCGTCTTCCAGTTCGATCACCGCATTCATCAATGTTTCGGGGATGTACTGGCCGCCGTGGATTCCAAATCTTCCTTTTGACATAGTAGAAATTCCTTTCTTTTGTTTCATAACGTACGCGGTTTTGTAATGGATATTCAATACAGGGAAAAGCAATATTTTGCCAAACTTAAATATCCCTTTCGCGCTCTTTTTTAAACGCTTCTAAAGTATTTATTTGTTTTAGCATCCTGACTATCTGGCGGATTTTGACAGGGTCTTTTTTTCCGTTGGTCTCCAGGCTGCTGCTGAGATCTACGGCCCATGGGTGCAGGGTGGAAATTGCCTCTCGGAGATTTTCGAAACCGATTCCGCCAGCCAGGAAAAATGGGCGGCGCACCGGAGGAACAAGGCTCCAGTCAAAGGGTTCTCCGGTTCCCCCTGTCCCCTGATCCAAAAGGATGTAATCAGCAGGGCTTCTAAGAGCCCTCTGTACATCTTCCGGAGTTTTTATGGAGAATGCCTTGATCACAGGCTTTCCTGTCATATTCTGGATTTTCTCTATATACTCCTCATCCTCATTTCCGTGAAGCTGTGCAGCCCATAGACTGCCGTCACGCAAAAGAGAAATAGGCAGTTCCGGCCTGGCATCCACAAATACTCCCACCGGAAGGATTTCTTTGTCCAGTCCCTTTACCAGGACTTTCACCTGTTCAGCTGACAGATTTCGTCTGCTGGATGGTACTTCTATAATAAATCCGGCAAAATCCGGTTTTACTTCATTTACTGCGGCAATGTCCTCTTCACAGGTCAGTCCGCAAATTTTTAGCTTTGTCATAATATTCTGTTCCTTTTTGATTAATTTGTTATTTTCTGCTTAACGAACTCCTGCATTCAGTGCAGCAAGTGCCGCTTTTTTATCCGGGCTTCGCATCAAGGTCTCACCGATCAGCACTGCATCTACCTTATTTTCATATAAGATACGGATATCCTCAGCTGTCTTAATGCCGCTTTCCGAAACAAATACCGTATCTGCCGGTGCCATGTTTCGAAGACGGATGCTGTTTTTCATGTCAACGGTGAAGTCATGAAGATTCCGGTTATTTACCCCCACGATCTTTGCACCAAGATTCAGTGCCCGATCCACTTCCCATTCATCATGGGCTTCCACAAGGGCATCAAGTCCAAGCTCCCCTGCCAGTTCCAAAAAGGCTTTTAGCCTTGGTTCATCCAAAATGGCACAGATCAGAAGCACTGCTGATGCACCAAAGGCCTTTGCCTGATAAATCATGTACTCATCCACCGTGAAATCCTTTCGAAGCACCGGGATTTCCACCTTTTGGGCGATTTCCTGCAGATACCGGTCTAAGCCCTGGAAATAAAAGGGTTCTGTGAGACAGGATATGGCAGATGCCCCTGCACTTTGATAATCTCTGGCAATGTCCAGATACGGAAAATCCGGTGCGATCAGGCCTTTGGATGGAGATGCCTTTTTTACTTCACAGATATATGACATTCCAGGCTTTTTCAGAGCATCCAAAAAGGAAATTTTACCAGCTGCCCTTCTTGCCGGTGCTGAATCCAGCTGTGTATTCAGTACCCTTAATGGGACTTTAAATTTTTCTTCCTCCACACGTTCTTTTGTACGTGCTGCGATCTCATTTAAAATACTCATGTGTTCTCCTGTTATTCTTCATTGCTCTTTGCAATAAATTCTTCCAGTTTATTCTTTGCTGCACCGCTGTCGACCAGCTGTTCTGCCAGCTTCACACCTGCTTCAATAGTATCTGCCTTTCCTGCAATATAAAGGGCTGCTCCTGCATTTAAGCATACAGCATGACGTTTTGCCCCTTTTTCCTTTCCTTCCAGAATGTCTCTGGTGATCTTTGCATTTTCCTGTGGGGTACCGCCCTGCAATTCTTCTTTTGTACAGCGCTCATAGCCAAACTGCTCCGGTGTTAAAACATAAGAAGTAAAAGTTCCATTCTTGATCTCGCACACGGAAGTAGGTGCACTCATGGAGATTTCATCCAGGCTGTCCTGTCCAAATACTACCATTCCTCTTGTGACACCAAGATTTGCCATAACCTGTGCCAGAGGCTTTACAAGAGCCTCATCGTAAACTCCCATCAGTTCCATATTTGCTCCTGCAGGATTGCTTAAAGGCCCGAGTATATTAAATACAGTACGGATGCCCAGCTCTTTTCGGATAGGGGCAACGTATTTCATGGCAATGTGGTAATTCTGTGCAAACAGGAAACAGATTCCGATTTTTTTCAGAAGCTCCTGGCTTTTTTCCGGTGAAATAGTAATCTTTACTCCAAGAGCTTCCAGAACATCTGCTGCTCCGGATTTGGAAGATGCTGCCCGGTTTCCATGCTTTGCAACGGGAACACCCCCAGCTGAGATCACCAGGGAAGCAGTTGTGGAAATATTAAAGGAATTGGAACCATCTCCGCCAGTTCCTACGATTTCCAATACATCCATATCATGTAGAAGCTTGATACAGTGGGCACGCATTCCTGCTGCAGAAGCTGTGATTTCTTCGATAGTTTCTCCTTTTAATGCAAGAGCAGTAAGATAAGCAGACATCTGTACCGGTGTGGCTTTTCCACTCATGATCTCATCCATAACTGCCTCTGCTTCTTCGTAGCTTAAATTCTGTTTCTTGGATAATTTAATAATGCTTTCTCTGATCATTTTGTTTTCTCCTCTTAGCACTCTATATATTTTGCAATATGCCTTTTACATTTATTTTGCTTCCATCAGGCTTTCCCCGCCTGTAAAAAGTTTTCGATCATCTTTTTTCCATCTGGAGTCATCACAGATTCCGGGTGAAACTGTAATCCATATACCGGATATTTTTTGTGTTCCACTGCCATGATTTCTGTGTCCTCTGCCCGGGCTGTTATCCTCAGTTCTTTCGGAAGAGTCTCTTCTTTTGCTGCCAGAGAATGATACCTTGCCGCCGGGAAACAATCCGGAAGTCCGTTTAAGAGGACACTGTCACCTGTTCGGATCATTTTATCTTTTTTCCCATGCTTCAGCTCTTTGGCATAACTTACCACGCCTCCAAAGGCTTCGCAGATACTCTGGTGTCCAAGACACACCCCTAGGATGGGAATTTTTCCTGCAAACCTTCGGATCACAGGTATACAGATTCCTGCATCCTTTGGTTTTCCAGGTCCCGGAGAAAGAACAATGGCTTTTGGAGCCATAGCTTCTATTTCATCCAGGGTAACGTCATCGTTTCGTACCACTTTGACATCCGGATCCACAGACCCGATCAGCTGATACAGATTATAAGAAAAGCTGTCATAATTATCGATCAGTAAAATCATTCCAATCCCTCCTCTGCCTGGCTGATGGCCCTTACCACTGCCCTTGCTTTATTCTGGCACTCTTCAAATTCTTTTTCCGGTACACTGTCTGCCACGATTCCGGCACCTGAACGGATACAGATTTCTCCGTTTTTCTTATAAACCAGGCGGATGGCAATACAGGTATCCAGGTTTCCTGCAAAATCCAGATATCCGATGGCGCCTCCGTAAATGCCTCGTTTGCTCTGTTCCAGTTCCTCGATGATCTGGCAGGCTCTGAATTTGGGTGCTCCGGAAAGAGTTCCTGCCGGAAGGATTGCGTCTACTGCATCCACAGCGTCTTTATCATCCCGGATGATTCCTGTTACTGTGGAGCCCAGATGCATTACATGGGAAAAACGTTCTACGCAGAGATACTTTTCTACTTTTACAGTTCCGATCTTGCTGATCTTTCCAATATCGTTTCTTCCCAGGTCTACCAGCATATTGTGTTCTGCCAGCTCTTTCTCATCTTTCAGAAGTCCCTCTTCAAGTTCTTTATCCTCTTCTCTTGTCTTTCCTCTTGGTCTGGTTCCTGCCAGAGGGAAGGTACTTAAGGTGCCATTTTCCAGCTTCGCAAGGGTTTCCGGGGAAGCACCTGCCAGTTCAATGTCATCACTGGAGAAATAAAACATATAAGGAGAAGGATTAGATGCCCGAAGAACCCGATAAGTATCAAACAGGCTTCCTGTTGCTTTCGCACGCATGGGATTGGAAAGTACTACCTGGAAAATATCACCTTCTCTGATGTAATGTTTGGCTTTCTCCACCATCTCTGCATATTTTTCTTTCGGAAATTTCGGCTGTATTTCTGACTGAAGTCTCAGCGGTTCAAATTCCATATGCTCCCCGTTTCGGATCAGCTGCGCCATTTCCTCCAATTTCTTTACTGCTTTCTCGTAGGAGGCTTCCAGATCATCTGCCATCACACCTGTGATCAGAAGTACTTTCTGTCTGAAATGGTCAAATACGATCACCTGATCAAAAAGCATTAAATCCATGTCCCTGAAATCCTGCTGTTCCCTGTCCTCCAGTTTCAGCTTTGGTTCACTGTATTTGATATAATCGTAGGAGAAATATCCTACCAGACCGCCTGTAAAAGGAGGCATCTTTTCCATTACCGGAGTTTTATATTTCCGGATGATTTCTCTGAGAGTATCACCGGGATGTGTGACCTGCCTTACGGTTTCCTCTGTTTTTCCCTCAGCATCGGTTGTCCGGATCTTCAATGTTCCGTCTGTACAGGTAATCTCCATGGACGGTTCATACCCCAAAAAAGAATACCTGCCCCACACTTCTGTCTGGCTGGCACTTTCCAGCAGGTAACAATGGCGGCTGGCTTTTCGCAAAATGCGCATAACCTCTACCGGTGTATATCTGTCTGCATAAAGTTCTCTGCACAGAGGAATACGACGATATTCTTTTGTCTGTGCAAGACGCCTGATGGTTTCTAATGTTGGATACATGGGAACACCTCCTGTGATTAATTCAGTTTCTGCCAGGAACATAAAAAAGCCCGCCCTTGACAGAATTATCGTTTCTGTCAAGGACGAGCGTATATACTTCACCCGCGGTGCCACCTTGATTTACGGTATGATCCGTACACTTTGCGAAATACCTTCATATTTCCGGCAACTGACGCCGCTCTTCATCGTGAGAAATGAAGGCGGGAAGGGGCATACGATCTGTATCGGCAAGCCGTTCTATTATGAAGAGACCGGGGATACGAAGAGGGATCTCATGACGAATGCACAAAAGATGGCGACGATCATGGAAGATTTCATCAAGGAACATCCCACTGACTGGCTCTGGTTCCAGCATCTCTTCTGGACGCGGCCGGGACGCATTAAGATGTATATGGAGCTGACGGAGGAAGAGAAGAAGCGTTTCGCCCCCGGCATCAGCGAAGACTGGAATGAAACCAGAGGAGGCAAGTCGTGAGCAGAAATAAAAAGAGCATCCTCATCGTACTCGTCATCCTTCTGGCAGTGCTTGGCATCTATTTCCTTTTCAAGGATGACCATCAGGAAAAGGGAAGCGCCAAGTCCGGCGGGCCGGCCATGGAGTTTTCCAACATTGAAATGAAGGAAGACAAGGATGGACAGTCTGTCTGGCGCATCAAGGCGAAGCATGTCACCATGAGCCGGGATAAGAACTCAGCCGACATGGAAGGCATCGAAGCGTATTTCCTGAAAGATGGCAATGAGCTGAAGCTCAATGCCGATCAGGGACACTACGACAGGAAGCAGAAGAAGGTCCATGTCGAGGGGCATGTAGAAGGCACGTCAAGCGACGGCATGGTGCTTCATGCGAAGAACCTGACCTACGATGGCAATACAGACATTCTTTCGACCGATGAATTCTTTACGGCAGAAAAGGATGGCCGCGTACTGACCGCAGACAGCTTCACGGCAGATCGCGTACTGGAAAAGATCACAGCGAAAGGCCATGCGAGACTGGCAGATAAGGAGGATGCACAGTGAAAACTTTCTATACAGCACTCATGCTGGCAGCCGTAAGTCTGGGTGCGATGGGGACGGCGATGGCCGATGACATCACAGCTGACGTACTGACCTACGACGGCAAGACCAAGGTGGTCAGCGCGAAAGGAAATGTGGTGATTCACGCCAATGAAGGCGCTACCATCACAGGTACGAATGGGGAATATCATTTCGAAGATCGGAGTGCTTTTCTGGAAGGCGGCGTGAAATATGTCAAAGAAGAGAGCACGCTCATCGCAGAGAAAATGTACCTCTATAAAGACAAGACCGCCCGCGGCATCGGCGGCGTGGATTTCGTAGACCATGCGGAGCATCGCGTCCTTCGAGGAGACGACGTGATGTACAATGCGGGTACGGGATTTGGCAAGATCGAAGGCAATGGCTATCTGGAGACGGCGGACGGCAGCCTTTCTGCGCCGCATATCGAAGGCAATCTGAAACAGATCAAGGTCGTTGCGACCGGCGGCGTGAATCTCACCAGCACAGCAAACAACGCAGTGGGCTATGGGGATCAGGCTGTCTATACCCGTTCCGGACAGGATGGCACCGATGGAAAGATGGTGCTTTCCGGCAATGCGTGGGTGAACCAGAATGGCAATACCTTTGAAGGACCGGAGCTTGTGCTCCGTGATGCGGACAAGGTCGTCGAGACGACAGGCCGCAGCACCATCACCATTACGAATACCAAGAGCCCGTCGGACGAAGGCGGAGAGGGAGACTCTCAGCCATCGGTTCCCGCGGGGCCGGTCAATCAGGCGACACCGATCGCCGGCCGTCCCGAATATGCAGGAAGCCCGTTAGAAATCAAGGATAACAAATGAAGATAGAAACTCATGATTTGATCAAGCGCTACGGCAGCCGCACCGTTGTCGATCATGTGAATGTAGAAGTCGAGCAGGGCTCCATCGTCGGTCTTCTGGGACCGAACGGGGCAGGCAAGACGACCACCTTCTATATGATCGTCGGCATCATCCAGCCGGATGAGGGCGATGTGACCGTAGACGGGCGTTCCATTTCCGGGATGCCTATCCACCAGCGTCACCAGTTCGGGATCGGCTACCTGCCGCAGGAAGCCTCCATATTCCGAAAGATGACCGTCTGGGATAACCTGATGTCTCTCCTGGAGACTCGCCAGGATCTCAGCGAAAAGGAGAAGGTAGAAAAAGCGGAAGCGCTGCTGGAAGAATTCCATATCACCCATGTCAAAGACACGAGGGGCGATGCACTCTCCGGCGGTGAGCGGCGGCGCGTGGAAATCGCGCGTTCCCTCACGCTCGATCCCTCCTTCATCCTGCTGGATGAACCATTCGCCGGTGTCGATCCTCTGGCGGTCGAGGATATCCAAAGTGTTGTCATGCACCTCAAGACACGCGGCATCGGCATCCTCATCACAGATCACAATGTCCGTGAGACGCTGCGCATCGTAGACAACGCCTACATCCTCTCCGATGGCAAGATCCTGCTTTCCGGGAAGGCAGATGATATCGCTGTGAACCCCACAGCAAGGAAACATTATTTGGGGGAAAATTTCAGCTTATGATTCAAGAAGAAAGACAGGGAGGAAAGTTCTTATGAGACTTCTGGACAAGTACGTATTAAAAGAATTTTTGGCTCCCTTTTTATTTGGCGTTGCTGCCTTCACGGCGATTTTTCTCGGGGCAGATACGCTCTTGAAGATTGCTGGCTTTGTCTCCCAGTATGGGGCGTCTGCGATATCGGCAGTCAAAGTGTTCATCCTCGCGCTGCCGCGCATCATTGTCTATACCTTCCCGATGGCCGTACTCTTAGGCTCGCTCATGTGCTTTTCCCGTCTGTCCGGGGCGAGCGAGCTCATCGTCATGCGCACCTCAGGGCAGAGCTTCTTCCGCCTCGCGCTGCCAGTCTTTCTGGTAGCGTTTCTGATCTCCCTCTGCGCTGTGGCCTTCAATGAATACGTCGTGCCGTGGACAAACCGCGAGTATGATTATGTGGTGAATACGGAAATCAAAAAGAACCTGAACCCGGGCGTGACGGATCACGTCGTCATCCGCGATGTGCAGAACGGCAAGATCGCCCACCTTCTCTATGCGCGCCGCTACAATCCGAATACCAAAGAACTGGAAAATATCACCGTGCAGGAATTTGAAGATGAAAAAGTCATCCATGTCGAGAATGCACCGAAGGCTGTCTGGCGGGATGGCGTGTGGCGCATGAGTGATGGGATCATTTACGATCTTACCGGAGAAGGTGTGGAACGCATGATGCATTTCGAAAGTCAGGAAATCCCATATGCCATGTCGCCCTCAGAAATCCCGCGTGAGTCCAAAAAGCTCGATGAAATGACCATCCGCGAACTCCTCGTCACGCAGAAGGCTTACACCGCGGCGCATGCGGATGCGACCGGCGTCATCATGGAAGTGTATCGCCGCTTCTCGCTGCCGATGGCCAGCTTTGTCTTTGCTCTGGTCGGCGCCCCCTTGGGGGTGCAGAAGCAGCGCTCCTCTTCCTCCATCGGCTTTGGCCTCTCCGTGGTCATTATTTTCGTCTATTACGCCATCATGACATTCCTCGAAGCTCTTGGCAAAGGCCACATGCTCCCGCCTTTCTGGGCCGTCTGGCTGCCAAACTTCATCGCCCTCGCCATGGGCTGCCTCCTGATCCGAAGAGCAGATCGGTAGTGTTTGAAGTAACTAGTGACTGGTGACTAGGGACTAAGGACTAGGGATTAGGAGCAAGCGGTGATTGCAATAGCGCAGTTAGGGGAATACTGACTGTCCTGCAAAGGGATCTCTCGCCAACGCTTCTGATGACGACGACGCGAAGCTCTATCAAAATTCCGCGGCGCTTCTGATTTTTATGCGCCGCACCACCATTTCGCGTTTCTCATTTCTAATTTCTCATTCGAGCAGAGCTTTCATTCGAAATCCATGGGCTAACCCTGAACCCATTTTTCATCGCAAAGGAGGTTTACTATGTTTATCGGCATATTCATGTTCCTGATCCTGATTGCCATGGGCGGACTGATCGCCTTTTTGGGAGATCGGATCGGATCGAAGGTCGGTAAGAAGCGGATGACGCTCTTCGGGCTCCGTCCGAAGTACACCTCCGTGATCGTGACGATCATTTCCGGTATTCTGATTTCCTTCTTCACCATCGCCGTGCTGGCCGTCGTGAATGAAAATGTCCGTGTCGCCCTCTTCGGTCTCTCCAAACTGCAGAGCGAGATGCAGGATCTGAATCAGGAAATCAAAGTCAAGAATCGCGAGCTGGAGAAGGGCAAGCTGCAGCTTGAAGCGCGCAACAAAGAGTATGAAGACGTGAACCAGAAGGCCGAAGAGACTTCTCGGCGGTTGAATGAAGTCGAAGGACAGCGCGTCTATATGGAGAGCGAGCTCTCTTCCGTGCAGCAGGCATATGATGAGGCAAAAGCCGGCGTCGAGCAGTCCGCAGAAGACATTGCGGAGCTGGAAAAGATTCGCGAAGAGCTGACAGGAAATATTGCGACACTGAATGAAGAAAAAGAGCAGCTCATCAAAAATATCTATGCGCTGCGTGAAGGACAGGTGGTCTTCCAGGCAGGCCAGGTGCTGACAAGCGTCGTGGTCGATGAAGAGATGGATGAGAATAAATCCAGAGAGGTGCTGAAGAGCGTCCTTGCCGACATCAACGGCATGCTGAAGGAAAGACTGAACATCACTGATGAGAGTGTGAACCTTGTTCGCATGAGCCAGAGGGACTTTGATGAGTCGGTGGCACAGGTCACAGGCGCCAAATACAAAAAGCTCGTCCGTGTCGTTGCCGCGCAGAACCTCATCTTAGGGGAACGTCTCGTGGTAGATTTCGACATCCATGACAATCTTCTCGTCTTCAGACAGGGACAGGTCATCTATAAAGGCGGTCTGGATAAGTACAAAGACAGCAGAAACTATGAAATGCGGGTGCTGCGTTTCCTGCAGGATCTGAATCACTACGCGCAGGCGCAGGGGGTTCTCCCGGATCCGATCACCGGCAAGGTCGGCGTTCTGGACGGACAGGAGCTTGTCGAAGTCATCCAGAAGGTCAAGGAATGCAGCGGACAGTGTGAACTCAAGGTGACAGCACACAGCGATGTCTACACGAAAGGCCCGCTGGCCATCGATGTGGAGGTGCTGCGTCCATGAAGGGTCTCCTCTGCGCCATTGATCCCGGGCGGGATAAGACAGGCGTCGCACTCGTCCATACGGATGGGACGCTCGAAAAGAAATGCATCGTCCGTACAGCGGACTATGAGCAGGAGCTGGCACGACTGCTCATGGGGAAAGATCTCCTTGCGGTAGCCATGGGAAATGGCACGCGCCATGAGGTCATGCAGAAGCGGACGGAAGCCCTTCTTGCGAAGCTCGGACGTGCGATCCCCGTCACGCTCGTCGATGAGAAATACACGACGGAAATGGGGGAGCAGTGGTACTGGAAAGACCATCCTGCCAAAGGTCTGGCGCGTCTGATCCCCAAGGGGATGCGAAGCGTCCCTGTGCCGGTGGATGACTACGTGGCATGGATCATCGGATGCATCTACCTTGGCATCGTCAAAGCGGAAGATGTAGGACATAAAAAAGTGTGAAAGGAGCCCGCGCAGCGGGCTCCTTTTTTGTGGCTGGTGGCTGGTGACTAGTGACTAGTGACTAGTGACTGGTGACTGGTGACTAGGGACTAGGGACTAGGGATAGCCCGTGAGGCGTGTCGCTCCCTCGATTGCGAATGAAAATTCTGCTCGAATGAGGAACGAGAAATGAAGGTGGCGGCTTCTCCGTGGATACATATGGGGCGATGCCGGAAAGGAGCATTCAAGTGACTAGCCGCTTGAAGCGCCTAATCCCTAATCCCTAGTCACCCGCTATCAGTCACTGATTTCGCCGCTCCCATTCTTTTGAACTAGGGAACCCGCTACTCCTGCATCGTACCTCTAAAATTTTTGTTGGTTTGTCAAACATATGTTACACCGTGCTTGATGAAATCATGGAGTGTATCTTTGGGAGATTTCCATCCAAGCGGTCGCATTGGGAAGCAGTTATAATCTCGATAATTATATCTTTTGAGTTGTATTCTGAAATCTTCAAAAGAGAAGAAACAATGCGTGGCATAAAAGCGTTCGTTATCCTTGCGATGACTGCGTTCTACTTTCCCATTGTGCCTTGGGGTAAAGGGACGAATCTTTTTGTGCTTGATGCCTAATTCCTTTAATTTACGCTCAAAAAGAGTAAGGTCTTCGTCAAGCCTTGCTTTGGTGAATCGTTTAGTGA
>OLOW01002897.1_pt1 | contig 11217 bp, 9 predicted proteins | sample 1672801 | NCBI WGS metagenome assembly OLOW01 (sample SAMEA3136725, study PRJEB25190) | human gut metagenome | biome: human gut; feature: human-associated habitat; material: faeces | place: Austria | collected 2013
ATCTTGCATATGGAAAAAGTCTTGGAAGAACAGCCAAATTCCCAAGAGATTCCATCGCATTTAAATGGGCAGATGAGACAGCGGAGACAACATTAACTGAGATTGAATGGAGCCCATCAAGAACTGGACTGATCAATCCAGTGGCAATTTTTGAACCAGTAGAATTAGAAGGAACGACTGTCAGCAGAGCCAGTCTCCACAACATTAGTGTGATGGAAGAATTGCAGTTAGGAATCGGCGATGAGGTCGTTGTATACAAAGCTAATATGATCATTCCACAGCTTGCAGAGAATAAAACAAAGAGCGGCAATATAGAGATTCCGCATACTTGTCCTGCATGCGGTGGTGAGACAAAGATCGAAGATGAAAATGGAATCAGAACCCTAGTCTGCACCAACGAATTTTGCAGTGCAAAGAAGATCAAATCATTCTCGCATTTTGTATCAAGAGATGCAATGAATGTTGATGGACTATCCGAAGCAACATTACAGAAGATGATCGATGTTGGACTATTAAATGAAATTTATGACCTCTTCACTTTAAAAGATCACAAAGAAGAGATTCTGGAATTAGAAGGATTTGGAGAAAAATCCTACCAAAATCTGATCAATGCGATCAATGATTCCAAACAGCCTGCATTGGCAAACTTTATTTATAGTCTGGGAATTCCGAATGTAGGACTTTCCAATGCAAAATTGATCTGCAAACATTTTAAAGAAGATTTCAATGCGATCAGAGAAGCCGATGCAGAGGATTTTATTGCGATCGATCAGATTGGACCGATGATCGCAGAAGCTATGGTATCATATTTTCATACACCACATAATCAGAAGATCTTAGAACAACTGTTACAATATGTGCAGTTTGAGAAGAAAGAAGAAAGTAAGACAGAACAGATCTTAGAAGGAAAAACATTTGTTGTGACAGGATCACTTGATCATTTCGATAACAGAAAACAACTAAAGGAAGAGATTGAACAGATGGGAGGCAAGGTCACAGGATCAGTGTCAAAGAAAACAGACTATCTGATCAACAATGATAAAATGTCGCAGTCATCAAAGAATAAGAAAGCGATGGAATTAAACATTCCAATACTGAGCGAAGAAGATTTCCTTAATCTGATCGGACGATGATAAATATAGATTGCATAAAAAATGCAAGAGTTTTATAATAAATATCTGACAGGAAAAATGCTGTCAGCTTAAAAAGCAATCGAAAAAAGAGAGAAGGAGATTTGATAAAATGCCAATTCGAATAGATAACGATCTGCCGGCGAAGGCAGTCTTAGAAGAAGAGAATGTATTTGTGATGGATAAAGAAAGGGCATGTACACAGGATATCAGGCCTTTAAAGATTGCAATTTTAAATCTGATGCCAAACAAATTAGACACAGAACTTCATTTGCTGAGAAGTTTATCAAATACACCATTACAGTTAGATATTACATTTTTACAGACAGAATCTTATGTTCCGACTCATGTATCAGAGTCACACATGGAGAAATTTTATAATTATTTCTCAGAGATCAAAGACAAACGTTTTGACGGACTGATCATTACAGGAGCACCAGTAGAGTTAAAAGAATTTGAAGAGGTTGATTACTGGGATGAAGTTGTTGAGATCATGGAATGGTCCAAAACACATGTTACATCAACTTTGCATATCTGCTGGGCAGCACAAGCAGGACTTTATTATCACTATGGAATCAAGAAACATATCTTGAATAAGAAGATTTCAGGTGTTTATGAACACCATCCATTACATAATAAACTTCCTATTATTCGAGGATTTGATGATAAGTTCTACGTGCCACACTCTAGAAATACAGGAGTTGACGGAGAAGCCATCCGCAAGAATAAAGAATTAACGATCGTAGCAGAATCAGATGAGACAGGACCATACATTATTTTGAATTCCACAGGAAGTCAGGTATTTGTCACAGGACATCCAGAATATGATGTGATGTCACTGCATTATGAATATGTAAGGGATGTAAAACGAGGACTGAATCCAGATATACCAAAGAATTATTACAAAGATGATGATCCAACGAAGAAACCAGTGAAGTCATGGAGATGTCATGCAAATGCTATGTATTATAACTGGCTGAATTATTATGTATATCAGGTGACACCATACGATCTGGAAAAAGACAAATAAAACAAAGGTTGCTGTACAAAGTATGGCAGCCTTTTTGAAATAATGATACAGCATGTAGATGGAGAAAAGAAAGGAAAACAAATGATCAAACTAATCGCAACAGACATTGATGGAACATTAGTGGCAGATGGGACACTGGATCTGAATCCGGAATATTATGACGTGATCAAAGAACTGAAACGAAGAGGAACGATCGTGTTAGCGGCAAGCGGCCGTCAGAGAGCAAGTATCGAGAAAGTATTCACGCCAGTACTTGATGATATCAGTTTTATTTCAGAAAATGGAACTTGTATTCATTCCAAAGATTATCAATATGTAGATGTGATCGACCCAGAAATCGTAAGAACTTATATTGAAGAAGCAAGACAGTTCCCAGGATGTGAGATTGCGATCAATAAAGATAACATGACATATATGGAGAATATCGGGATTTACCAGCATCTGGTCGGAGACTATGGCTACAGAGGTGATCTTGTAGATGATGTTTTAGGGAATCCAGAAGGTGTATGTAAGATGAGTATTTTTCATCACAATTGCGCCGAAGATGTAGTTGGGGATGAGTTCATCAAACGATGGGGTAAGAAGATGAATGTTGTAGTATCCGGAAAATGTTGGGTTGATTGTGCCAACAAAGGTGCGAACAAAGGAAGTGCCTTAAGACATTTTCAGGAAGAATACGGAATCACACCAGATGAAACACTGGCATTTGGAGATAATTTAAATGATATCGAGATGTTAAAACGTGCAAGTCACAGTTTTGCAGTGGAGAATGCCAGAGATGAAGTAAAAAAAGCAGCGAATTTTGTAGCACCATCTTACAAAGAAGATGGGGTACTTCAGGTATTAAAAGCAGTACTGAGTGGTGAATTATGCTAACAGAAGAAATGACCATGACTTATGAAGAGTCTGTAAAATATTTATACAAAATCGCAGGATTCGCCACAAAATCTTCTCTCGAAGATATAAAATACTTTTTAGAACGATTGGGAAATCCTCAAAAAGAGCTGTATATGATCCATGTAGCAGGGACGAATGGAAAAGGATCCGTCTGTGCATTTTTAGAAGCACTCCTTACCCAGCATGGAAAGAAGACAGCTTCCTTTACCTCGCCACATGTTGTGAAAATCAATGAACGAATCAAGCTGTGTGCGAAAGAAATCAGTGATGAACGATTTGCATCAGCTGCGGTGAAGGTAAGACATGCCATTGAAACTGGAATAAGAGAAGGAAAGAACAGCCCATCATTTTTTGAGGCAGTATTTCTGATGGCGATGGTGATCTTTCAGGAAGAACAACCAGATATCTGTATGATCGAGACAGGAATGGGTGGAAGATATGATGCTACCAATGTTATCTGTCCGAAGGTCAGTGTGATCACTTCGATCAGCGAAGATCATATGGAATTTCTGGGACAAACATTGGAAGAAATCGCAACACACAAAGCAGGGATCATTAAGCCAGGAATTCCAGTTGTGACAATAGAACAGGAACCCAAGGTAAAAGAAATCCTTTCTGAAGAAGCAAGGCAGAAAAAATCACGAATTTATGACATTTCTGAAGATAATCTTAATTTTAAAGAAAAAGCAGGAAAATATATTGATTTTTTAAATGCCAATGCGTATGATAAGGAAAGAGATGTGCGGACCAACATTGCAGGAGAATTTCAGAAGTCCAATCTTGCAGCAGCATTGCAGACAGCAGAACTTATCTGTGGACGACTTGATGAAGACAAGATCTATGAAGCACTGAGCCAGATCAGGATCAGCGGAAGGATGGAAGAGATCGCACCAGGGATCATTGTGGATGTATCGCACAATATCCAAGGAATGCAAGGATTTGTACAGACTGTGGAGGCAAACTACCATGGAATGAAGAAGCGGATCTTATTTGCAGCATCTCATCAGAATGAAGAAGAATATATGAAGAACATTTTGAAGACGATTCCAGAGATTGAAGCCTTTTATACAGTGGGGATTCATAAGAGAAGAATCGACGAAGCAGAATTTCAGGATGCTTTTCGTAAGATGATAGACAGGAATCAGGAAACAACGGTATGCTTTGTTGTCGGATCTTTTTATCTGGCAGGCATGGCCAAAGAGTTTATAAATCAGGAGGAAGAGAATGTTAGACTTTAACGAAGAATTAGCCAAGTTTCAACCATGTGCAGATCTGGAAGAAGCGGAAGAGAATATATATGGGAAAGAATTAGAAGAGATCAAGAAGAATAAGACAGAATTATATAAAGCCAACCAGATGATCAAGAAATACAATCAGGCATTAAACTACGCCAAGCAAGGGAATGATGACCTTGCGATGTTACAGTTAAAGAATGTTGTGGCAGCTATTCCTAATTTTGTAGATGCATATCTTTTAATGGCATTATTATCCATCAAGGGAGAGAATTATGATAATGCAAGAACATTCCTTGATACGATCTTAAAGATCGATCCAAACAACGAATCAGCAGTGGAATATGGCAAAGAATTTGAGACAAAAGTAGTCGAAGAAGAGCCACAGACAACTGAGCCAGAGAAGAAAGACAAGAAGAAAAAAGAGAAGAAAAAAGTTGTGAGCCAGCCAGAAGAACCAAAGAAAAAGAAAAATCCATTTAATATTTCTTCAATTCAGGAAAACGAAGCTGGAAAGAGCCCGATGTTTTACATGGTAACAGGAATTGTGATCGGTGTGATCGTGGCAGCAGTTTTGATCTATCCAACAGTACGTGCAAGCTTCAGTCATAAGAACTCTACACAGGTAGAAGATTATAAAGAACAGATCCTTGCCAAAGACACACAGTTGAAAGCAAGCGAGAAGAAAGTTAAAGAAGCAAAGGCAGCACAGAAGAAAGCAGAAGATGAATTAGATGAGTACATTGGAACAAGCAAGAAAGACGGTGTCTATGATCTGTTGTTAAGTGCCTTACAGAAATACAGCGATCGTGATTATACAGGATCTGCAGATGCGTTATTAGATATCGACAGTCAGAAACTAACAACAAAGAATATGAAAGCGATTTACAAAGATCTGACAGCAAAGGTATATCCAAGTGCAGGAACTGGATTATACAGCAAAGGAAAGAATGCATACTGGGCAAAAGACTACAAGACAGCGATCTCTTATTTAAAGAAAGCGATCAAAGTCAGCGATACAAACCGTTATGCATATGATTATCTTGCCAAAGCTTATGAAGGTGCTTCCGATCAGAAGAATGCGAAGAAGACATATCAGACGATTATCGAAAAGTTCCCAGGAACATCTCAGGCGATCAATGCGAAGAGTCGAATTGATGCAATGGGTAAAAAGAGTGCCAAAAGTTTATAATTAATATTACACAGAATACAAGTTTACAAACAAAAGATAAAGGAAGAAGAACAGGCGAAAGTTTGAACTTCTTTCTTTTTTTATTTTCTATCAAGAAATTCAAGATGATCTTGGAAAGGAACGTATCACAGCAAAGAGCAGGAAGGAGCGATCAGAATATGGCAACAGAATACAAGATAGAAAACAGGGTTTTATATATTTATCTGGATGGTGATCTAGATCATCACTTAGCGAAGAAAGTAAAACATAAATGTGATATCATTTTAAAATCATATCCGATCAAAGATATTGAGTTTGATTTTAAAAATTCAGGATTTATCGATAGTTCAGGGATTGGAGTGATCTTAGGAAGATATCGTCAGGTACAGGCGATGGGAGGAACGGTGAAAGTCAGCAATATGAGTGCATCAGTAAGAAAGATCATTCATATGGCAGGATTGCATCAACTGATAGAAGAAATATAGAGAAATGGGAGGATAAGAAATGTTGCATTTAGAATTTAACAGTGACTCAGAAAATGAAGGAATCGCAAGAATTGTGACGGCTGCTTATATCATGAAATTTGATCCGGATATGGAAGAAATGGATGATATCAAGACCGCAGTGTCAGAAGCAGTGACAAACTGTATTGTACATGCGTATCACAACCCAGATGGAAAGATCAGCATGAATCTTTCCGATCAGAATGGAATCCTGCGAATAGAGATTAAAGATCAGGGTATCGGAATTCCAGATGTCAAGAAAGCGATGGAACCGATGTTTACAACAAAACCAGAAGAAGAAAGGACTGGAATGGGATTTTCTTTTATGGAAGCATTTATGGATCAAGTAGAAGTTATTTCAAAACAAGGAGAAGGAACGACAGTGATCATGACAAAGAAAATAGGAGATCAAGACAAGCTGAATGGATAAGACGAGGGAACTGTTACGGCTTACCAAAGAAGGAAACGAAGCAGCACGAGAGCAGATCATTCTTAATAATGTTGGATTGATCTGGAGTGTTGTGAGACGATTTACAAACAGAGGATATGAGTCTGAGGATCTGTTTCAGATCGGAAGTATTGGACTTATGAAAGCCGTGGACAAGTTTGACCTGTCTTATGACGTGAAATTTTCGACGTATGCAGTACCGATGATCACAGGAGAGATTCGTAGATTTCTAAGAGATGATGGTATGATCAAAGTCAGCAGATCTTTAAAAGAAAATGTATACAAGATCATGAAAGCAAGAGAAAAGTTTTGTCAGCAGTATCAAAGGGAAGCAACGATCGAAGAAATCAGTGAGATCACGAAGATCACAAGAGAAGAGATCGTAACATCCTTAGAGGCAAGCAATGAAGTAGAATCCATTCATCAGAGTGCATATCAGAAGGATGGCAGTGAGATTTCTCTGCTGGATAAGTTATCAAAAGGAGAAAATGAATCTGAGAAAGTGGTAGATCATGTTCTGTTAAAGGAAGCCATGAAACATTTGGAACAGAAAGAACAGCAAATGATCTATTACCGATATTTTGAAGGAAAAACTCAACAAGAAATTGCGAAGATCTTTCATATTTCACAGGTACAGGTTTCAAGAATACAAAAAAAGATCTTAAAAAAACTAAGAAGACAAATGATTGGAAATATCTGAAAAACTATGCTAGAATAAAGAAAACACAAATCTGGATCGATCGTTAAAGGATAATTCATCCATTTTCCCAGGTAAAAGGAGCAAGATAGAATGACATATGAAAAAAAGTCGGTAATTGAATTACGTGAAATTGCCAAAGAAAGAAAAATAAAAGGCATTTCGACCTTAAAGAAACAAGAACTGATCAAAGTATTAGAAAACTATGATCAGGAACAATCAAAACAAAAGGAAGAACCGCAGATACAACGTGAACCAAAACAATCTTATTCAGAGCATCAAGAAAGAAAACATCATCAGAAAGAATTTCCAAAGAATATAAAGAGTCTGGACAGCGGAGAAAAAGCACATGGGATTCTGGAAGTTATGCCAGATGGGTATGGTTTCATCCGATGTGAAAACTATCTTCCAGGGGAGAATGATATCTATGTATCTCCGGCTCAGATCCGCAAATTCAATTTAAAAACAGGAGACATCTTAACAGGAGCTATCCGTATTAAAACCCAGAGTGAGAAATTCAGTGCCTTATTATTCGTAGAATCTGTCAATGGATATAAGCCAGAAATGGCCGCGAGAAGACAGCATTTTGAAGATCTGACACCAATCTTCCCTAACGAAAGATTAGGAATGGAAACAGAGAGATCATCCATACCAATGCGAATGGTTGACCTGTTATCACCCGTTGGAAAAGGGCAGCGAGGAATGATCGTATCGCCTCCAAAGACAGGAAAGACAACACTGTTAAAACAAATGGCACAAAGTATCAGCCAGAATTATAAAGATATCAAATTAATCGTATTATTGATCGATGAACGACCAGAAGAGGTCACAGATTTTAAAGAATCTATCGAAGGAAAGAACGTTGAAGTTATTTATTCCACATTTGATGAATTGCCAGAACACCACAAGAGAGTGTCAGAGATGGTATTAGAACGTGCAAAACGTCTCGTAGAACATAAAGAAGATGTCGTAATTTTATTAGATAGTATCACAAGACTTGCAAGAGCTTACAACCTTACAGTACCGCCAAGCGGAAGAACATTAACTGGTGGACTTGATCCAGCCGCTCTCTATATGCCGAAGAAATTTTTCGGTGCAGCCAGAAATATGAGAGAAGGCGGAAGTCTTACCATCCTTGCCACAGCACTCGTAGAGACAGGAAGCAAGATGGACGACTGGGGGAAAAACTCTTCATCCGGAGCACTCACAGCGTGGAGATTACCGAGGCCGGCCTAATTTTCTGTGAGCACGCCTCCGAGGTGCTCGCCGCCATGGATCGTCTCTACGACGCCTTCGATTCCGGCGAATCCGGCATGCGCCACTCCATCAGCCTGGGGCTCTTCCCGTTCTTCCGGTACACCCCGGTGAACAAGCTGCTGCTTTCGTATTTCGGGGAGCACCGGGACATAATCGGCTCCCTCCGCACCGTGGAGAATTACCACGCCTTCAACTGCATCGCCAACGGCACCCTGGATTTTGCCATCCTAAAATGCCGGAAGGACAACATTCCGGACGTGGATCACATCGTCCTGGACCGGGAGCCCTATTGCATACTCGCTTCCGCCGACCGCTTCCCCTCCGACAAAAAAAGCATCAGCATCGCAGAGGTTTCCCAGCTGCCGTTTCTGACCGGCGCCAAGGGAACGCACTACTACGACGACGTCCACAGTATTTTTAATATGTTCAACTTGAAGTTCAATGTAGTGTTCCACAACACCCTGGAAGCCGAGTGGCTCATCAATATGATTGAAAACGATTACGGCGTCACCTTCATGACCGGCGCCGCCGCCGAAACGCTGGCGAAGCGGCCCTCCCTTGTGGCCCTGCCCATTGAGGAAGGCCTGGAAACCACAGTAATTCTGGCCTACGGCAAAACCGCCGCCCTCAGCACCCGGAACAAGCAGTTCATGGACCACATCATCCGGAACTACCCGAAGTATCGGGAGGAGTAGGCGCCCGGACCGCACTTTCTGAATTTCAGGCCCGGGGTTCGCGCAAAGAAACCGAATTTGTTGGCTTTGCCGGCACCTGTGCGCGAACCGCGCCGGCGCCTGGGCCGGGCGAGGGCTCTGCCGGGCATATTGGCGCTCCGGCGGACCGCGTTCAGATGAAAAGTGATGCATGGCCCCTTGTTTTGCCGCCTCATGCATCAACTCCATTTCCAGGGTTAATGCATAAGCACCCGTTTTCTTGTTCCATGCATCACTTCTCACCATTGTTATTTCCAAAGGAAGAGAATTGACGACGAACTCTCCTTCTCCCCACCTTTCGTCGTCAATTCTAACCATCTCCTCATGCCTTCTGCTCTAATCTACATTCGTTTTAAAAAAAATTGACGACAGACCCCCGTCCTTGGAAAGTCTGTCGTCAATCTAATATTTTCTTCTCATTTTTGTTCCAATCAAAGTTCCGCTCAATGGCAAAAAATCACTTCTTCCAACCCGGATTTCCTGCTTTCAAGGCCCTATCTCGCCCTCACCCCCGGCATTGAACTCTAATCTACCCGGCGGCCGCGGGGAAATTGACGACGAAACCTCGGGGCAGAGCGTTTCGGCGTCAATTTCTTCTGCTTTTCCGGAAAGGGCGCAACTTAGAGGCCTTTCCGGAATACTTGTGAAAGGAGTCTTTGAGAGAGGTCTGTGAGATGAGTCATAGTAACTATTCCATTCCCAGTGCCTTTGAAGCCCAGGCACGATCGATCCGGAACTCGCTGCGGCTCCGAAGGTCCGGCAGCTTGTCCCGCACCCCCTCTGCCATATCCTCGTACATGCCTTTCGGAATCGGGACGGTGCCCAGGGCGCCTTTGGAATTCACAACGACAAACAGGAATTCTCCGTCTTCTTCCAAGTAGTAGAGGTTGGCATCACTTAGGTCCGGGTTCTTGTCTGCAACCGCATCGCTGATGATGCGCTTCACCAGTTCAACAATTCGGTCGTCCTTGCCGGCATCGAAGATTCTTATTTTTTCCATCAATTCTCGCTGAGAACCCACGATGCGGTACAAGTACGAATCCGTATCCTCCTTCAGTACCTTCGTGAGCTCGCTTTCCGCACTCCCAAAATCGCCTCGAAACTGTTCTTCCAGCATTTGGATATCTTCTTCCTGCACCACGTAATAGATCATGATTTGATCCTCCATCTGATGGTAAAGCATCGGATAATCGATGTTGTATGACTTTCCGCAGTGGGGACAGATGTATTGAAACAGCGCTCCGCTTAGGAGCTGTTCTTTCTTCTCCGGATTCAACACGGTATTCACACTCTTCCACATTTCAAACTCACCGGTAGTTCCGCAAACCGGACATTGGATTTCTTCTTTTTCGCACATGGACATAGGGCACCATCCTTTCTGTATCTGTATATCCCGGCATCGATGATTTGCTTAATGATATTGTACCGTACTGCAACAGTGTTCGAAATCGGAAAATCAAAAACAGCATCGCAACGAGAAGACTATTTCCCATTGCGGTGCTTTCTTTGAAATGAATAGACTTGATTTGCTCTTTTGCCAACACGCCACGCTTGTACCGTGCGGAAACCTCTTTCGATTGCAAATTGTTTTTATGAAATTGTTTTTGTGAGATTAATTCTGCATCTCGTGCTTCATTGCGCGGAAGCCGATGACCACGGCCCACAGATATGCGCAGGTTTTTGGAATCATCAGGGCGCCCATTACCGGGATTGTTTCGGCGAAAAGAACTACCGGGAGGTAGCAGCCGAAGCTCAGCACGATGGTGAACCACATCCAGCGGAAGGCGCGGTCGTTCTGCACTTTGGCGCTGCGGAAATAGAGCACGATGATCAGCAGGCCCAGCAAGGCGAACGGGATGTTCCGATAAATTCCCCAGGACAGCGGCGGATTGGCGACGGTCCACCGGTTCTGCGGCATCATGCACAGGGCGATTCGAATGCCGGCCAGCAGGTATACCGAGACAGTCAGATTTTTGTGGCCGGTGATGTTGTAGCGTTCGCGCCATACGTAGTAGATCAGCACGTAGAAAATCGTCATGGTGACGGATGTCACCCATTTGCCGATGCCCAGTGGAACTACGTAGTCCCCGAAACCGGTGGTGCACAGGGCGATGATGCGTGGCACCAGATGGAAGGAAT
>OLOW01002899.1_pt1 | contig 11214 bp, 4 predicted proteins | sample 1672801 | NCBI WGS metagenome assembly OLOW01 (sample SAMEA3136725, study PRJEB25190) | human gut metagenome | biome: human gut; feature: human-associated habitat; material: faeces | place: Austria | collected 2013
GTCCACCGAATCCGGCATCCCGGACTTCCGCAGTGTGGACGGCCTGTATCACCAGAAATTCAAATACCCGCCGGAGACCATGCTCAGCCACACATTTTACGAGACGCACACCGAGGAATTCTACGACTTCTACCGGGCCAAAATGCTGGCCCTGGACGCCCAGCCCAACGCCGCCCACCGCAAGCTGGCGGAATGGGAGCAGCAGGGGAAGCTGAAGGCCGTCATCACCCAGAACATCGACGGCCTGCACCAGAAGGCCGGCAGCCAGGAGGTCCTTGAGCTCCACGGCAGCGTGCTGCGGAACCACTGTACCCGCTGCGGGAAATTCTACGGTGTGGAGCGCATCGCGGAGAGCCGCGGCATTCCCCGCTGCACCTGCGGCGGCATCATTAAGCCGGACGTGGTGCTGTATGAGGAGTCCCTGGATGAGGACGTGATGGCCCGCGCCATCCACTATATCCGGCAGGCAGACGTGCTCATCATCGGCGGCACGTCGCTGGTGGTCTATCCCGCCGCCGGGCTGATACAGTACTACCGCGGCCATAAGCTGGCGGTCATCAACAAGGGCGGGGCCGGCAGCGGTCTTGGCGCCGCCGTCACCATCGACGGCCCTATCGGCCAGGTCATGGCCCAATTATAACACGCAGCGCCCCGGCACGCAAGCCGGGGCGCCGTGCTATTGCGAACGCCGTGCCGATGTGCTATACTATATGTTCAAAAACACCAAGCGAGGCATAGCATGACCACGAAAGATTATCAGACCCGCAGCCCCCTGCGGATATTCCTCTCCTACTTCAAACCCCACCGGCGGCTCTTCGCCCTGGACCTGTCCTGCGCGTTCCTCATCGCCTGCATCGACCTGGCGTTCCCGCTGGTGTCCCGCGCCGCCATGTATACCTGGCTGCCCCAGCGGCAGTTCCGGGTATTCTTCATCGTCATGGCGGTGGTGGTGGCCGCCTATGTGCTGCGCTCGGCGCTGTACTTCGTGGTGGCCTACTGGGGCCACACCTTCGGCATCCGCGTGGAGGCGGATATCCGCCGCGATCTGTACCGCCACATTCAGGAGCTGGGCTTCGACTTCTACGACCGCAACCGCACCGGCCAGCTGATGAGCCGCCTGACCTCCGACCTGTTCGAGGTGACGGAACTGGCCCACCACGGCCCGGAGGATCTGTTTATCTCCGCAGTGACCATCGTGGGCGCCCTGATCGTCATGTTCTCCATCCAGTGGCGTCTGGCGCTGGTGGTGAGTCTCATCATCCCCATTTTCATGGTGGTGGTCATGTACCGCCGCCGCCAGATGAGCGCCGCCTCCCGCGCGGCCAAGCAGAAAACCGGCGTCATCAACGCCGAGATCGAGTCCGGCCTCTCCGGTGTCCGCACCACCAAGGCCTTCGCCAATGAGGAGAAGCAGCAGACCCGATTTGACGGCGCCAACGAGATATTCAAGACCGCCAAGCGTGGCTTTCATAAAGAGATGGGCCTTTTCAACGCCAGCATGGAGTTCTTCATCTGCATCCTGTCCGTGGTGGTCATCGCCGTGGGCGGCTGGCTCATCATGAAGGGGCAGATGGACTATGTGGGGCTCATTACCTTCAGCCTGTATATCACCACCTTCATCAGCCCCGTCCGGAAGCTGGCCAACTTCGCCGAGATGTTCTCCAACGGCTTTGCGGGCCTGCACCGGTTCATCGAGCTGATGGCCACGGAGCCCACCATTCAGGACGCCCCCGACGCCGTGGAGCTGTCGCAGGTCCGGGGCGAGGTGGAGCTGGATCATGTCAGCTTCACCTATCCGGGCAGCAGCGAGGTCCTTCACGACATCGATCTCACCGTGGCCGCCGGGGAGACGGTGGCCATCGTAGGCCCCTCCGGCGGCGGCAAGAGCACCCTGTGCCAGCTGGTACCCCGGTTCTATGATGTCACGGAGGGCAGCATCCGGGTGGATGGGCTGGACGTGCGGCAGGTGACCCAGCGCTCCCTGCGCCGGGCCATCGGCATCGTGCAGCAGGACGTGTTCCTCTTTGCTGATACCATTCGGGAGAACATCCGCTACGGCCGCCCCGACGCCACCGACGAGGAGGTGGAGCAGGCGGCCTACCGGGCGGAGCTGCTGGAGGATATCCGGACCATGCCTCAGGGCTTCGACACCTATGTGGGGGAGCGGGGGGCCATGCTCTCCGGCGGCCAGAAGCAGCGGGTGGCCATCGCCCGCATCTTCCTGAAGGACCCGGCCATCCTCATTTTGGACGAGGCCACCTCGGCACTGGACAGCGTCACCGAGGCGAAGATCCAGGGGGCCTTTGACCAACTGAGCCAGGGCCGCACCACCCTCATCATTGCCCACCGGCTCTCCACCATCCGCTCCGCCCACCGTATTCTGGTGGTGCAGGACGGCCGCATTGCCGAGCAGGGCAGCCATGCCCAGCTGCTGGCGGAGAACGGGGCCTACGCCCGGCTGTATCACACGCAGAATCTGGGGGAGAACCATGGATAAACGGGCGCTGTTGGACCGACTGGCGGCAAACGGTGACGAGCGCCTTCTGCTTGGAAGGGTCTGGGATAAATACGAACAGTGCCGCCGCAGGAACATCCCGGTGGTGACGGGCTTCCTCTCCCCGGCGGAGCAGGAGCTGGTGCGCCGCCTGATGGGGGCGCTGGATGTCCGGGAGGGCTGGCTTCTATGGGGTGGCTACGATACCGCTCAGCGGCGGCAGGCCCACTTCCTGCCGGATTGGCAGACGGAACCGGACTTCGAGGCCGTGGCCGCTCTGCGGGCCACCTTCTATGAACCCAACGGCCTGACCCACCGGGACGTGCTGGGCAGCCTGATGGGGCTGGGTGTTACCAGAGGATCCGTGGGGGATATTCTGGTGGCAGAGCAGTCGGTGGATGTGCTGGTGACGGAGCCGGTGCGCCGCTTCCTGCTGGATAGCTGGGACAGCGCCGGCCGGGTACGGCTGAAGGTGCAGCCCATCGGTCCCACGGAGCTTCAGGTGCCGGAGGAGAAGGTGAAGCTGCTGCGGGATACCGTGTCCTCCCTGCGGCTGGACAGTGTTCTGTCGGTGGGCTTTTCCCTGAGCCGCAGCAAGGCGGCGGAGGCCGTCACCTCCGGCAAGGTGCAGGTGAACTGGGCGGACTGGCAGAAGCCGGACCGGCAGGTGGTGCAGGGCGACGTGCTGACTCTCCGGGGCCTTGGCAAGTGCGTGCTGGAGGAAGTGGGGAATCAGACGAAAAAGGGAAGGGTGTTTATCACCGTCAAGCGCTACCTCTGACGGCACCGTCCCGACTGCGGATATCCTGCTGCGGATCATTTTGCTGCGGATGGCTTGTTTGGGACATTTTGTGGACATTGCGGATATTTTGGACATTTTGTGGACGTTTTACGGACATTTTTCGGTATATGGATTCGTCCGATTTGGGCGGAAAGGCGGGTAAATATCGTATGGATCAGAAGAAGATCGACCGGATCAATGAGCTGGCAAAGAAGGCCAGGACTCCGGAGGGGCTGACTCCGGAGGAGACGCAGGAGCGGGCTGCCCTACGCCGGGAGTATATCGACACCGTGGTGGGGAATCTGGCACGGGAACTGGATAACACCTGGGTGGTGGATGAGAACGGCAACAAGCGCAAGCTGAGAAAGCGGGGAGAGGAGAACACCCATGACTGACAAGGACAACAGCCAGACCGGAGAATATAGCTACACCTATTCTTACAGCTACTCCAAGGAGGGCGGCGAGAAAAATGTCGAGGTCCATACCGGCGGTTCCTCTGCCGCTGCGGCCGGTGAGGATGCGGCCGACAGTACGGGAAAGACAACTGCCGGCGAAAGCAGCAGCGGTAAAAGCGCCACCGGGAAAACAACGACCAACAAAAGCACCACCGGCAAGACGACCACACGCACCCGCAGCACGACCACCAGCTCCCGAAGCAGCACCAGCTCCCGCAGTAAGAACGACAACTCCGGGCCGGATGTGGGCTACTGGATCATGACGGCTATTTTTTTCGTCACCGGCTTGTGGCCGGTGGGTTTGATCATGCTGATCTCCAAGCTGTCGGACCCCAAGCGGCGAAAGACTGCCGCCAAGACCGCATCCACCACGACCAGGAAGGCCAGTGCCGCCATCCAGAAGGCCACCCAGACGCCTCAATATTCCGCCAAGAGCGCCAAATGGATGAAGATCGCCGGTATTCTGCTGACCATCGTGGGCGCCGTGGCGTTTTTCAACGGCGTGGCGGATAACCTGTTCTGGCTGGAGGACGGCTTCCGGCTGCACTATGTGAAGCACTTTTTAGAGGGCCTGTTCTATCCCACGGGCCTGCTGGCCGGCGGCATCGGACTGCTGATCGGCAGCGGTTCCATGACCCGCCGCCACCGGCGCTACGCCTCCTATCTGCGGATCGCAGGCAAGCGCAGCAGCATCTCGGTCGCCAGTCTGGCCCGTGCGGCGGAGGTATCCGAGCGCCGGGCGGAGCGGGATCTGCAGGCCATGCTGGAAAAGGGCCTGTGGGGCGAGGAGGCCTATCTGGATCTGGGCCGGGGGATGCTGTTCCGCAGCCATGAGGCGGCGGAGGATCAGGAACGGCAGGAGCGGCAGCGCGAGGCTCCGCAGGTGCCGCAGGAGGCGGAGGAGGGCTACTCCGGGATGCTCCGCAGCATCCGCCGCTCCAACGACCGCATCGCAGACCCGGAGCTGAGCCGGAAGATGGATCGGCTGGAGGAGATCGCCGGGAAGATCCTGAAGCTGGTGGAGGAAGATCCCGCCAAGAAGAATCAGGCAGCCACCTTCCTGAACTATTACCTGCCCACCACGGAGAAGCTGCTGGACTCCTATGCCGACTTCGAGGAGGCGGGGGTCAGCGGCGAGAACCTTACCCAGGCAAAGGAGAAGATCCGCCGCACCATGGACAGCATCATGGCGGGCTTCGAGCGCCAGCTGGATGCCCTGTACCACGCCGACGCCATGGATGTGGACAGCGATATCCGGGTGATGGAGACCATGCTGCGCCGGGACGGCGGCAGCGTGGAGGAGGACTTCGGGCTGGGCGGTACGGCGGTGGCCACGCAGGAGGATCTGTAAAGGCGGGAGATATGTTTTGCCTGCGTCGTCCGGATGCACCGGTTCCACGGCAAGAAAGGCTTTTCACAAGAGACCGGCATCCCTGCCGGTCTCTTGTTCTATGCGGAGATGGGTTCCCAAGCAAAAAGTCTGTCGAAGATTCCGTTTGTGCCTTCGGCGGTCCATGATCCTTCTCTTTTTTGTTGTCTCCGACGGGTAACTTTCTGCCAGTAGCAGCAGAAAGTACCCAAAGAGTGCCACTTGAAACCTAAGGTTTCAAGACTTCCTCTTTTGTGTGCAAGGGTTGCATCCTAAATCCCGCCGAAGCAAGGAATTGGCGTATTTCTACTCACGCTGCCGCTACGTGGGCAGTTGAAGAAGCCTGATGCTCTACCGTGGGGGACGGATTGCCGCAGCCAGTGTGAGCACTGGCTTCGCAATGGCGGGCTATATTTGTGAAAGTAGCTTTCGGCGGTCCATGATCCTTCTCTTTTTTGTTGTCTCCGACGGGTAACTTTCTTTCAATGGCGAAAGAAAGTTACCAAAGAACGCCACTTGAAACCTAAGGTTTCAAGACGTTCTCTTTTGTGTGCAAGAGCTGCATCCTGAATCCCGCCGAAGCAGGGAAGTGGCGTATTTCTACGCACGCTGCCGCTGCGCTGGGTGGTTGAAAGAGATTTCTGTTCTACTGTGGGGACGGGGAGTGTGAGCGCTGGCTGTGGGAATCCGTACTCCAAACCTTAGACCCACACGCCCCTTTGCCAGAGTGGGAGCGGCAGCGGGGCTGCTGCTGAGTCAATTCCCTTTACGGCCCATAACGAATGCAGCGCTTGAAGGTAAAGGAAGTTTTGAAACCATCGGTTTCAAACGGCGTTTTTTGCATACTTTTTGTCGCTGTTGACAAAAAGTATGCCGCCGGAGGCAAACAAGAAACTACTGCTGGGAAAAGTATGCCGCTGGAGGCACGGTCCCTACAAGAGAAAATCACCCGCTGGAGCGAAAAAGAAAACCTGCAAGGAGGGAACGGATTCCCACGACCAGCCTGCGGACTGGTCTCGGAATGACGGGTTTAGCATATGAGAGAATTTTCAGCAGCCCAATAAAGCCTGTGCCTTTTTGTGTCCATCCGTTCTCCACGGTAGAATGGCGGCCATTCCGGCGAAAAGAAAAAATAGTGCTTGCTTTTTGTCGCCGGGGCATATATAATAGGGTCAAGTCAATAAAAGGACAGAGCGTCCGGCGCCTTGTGCGTCGGCGGCGGAATCGGGTGAGAAGCCCGGCGAGTTGGTCACTGTGATGCCTGCTGAGACAGGATAAGTCAGATACACCGAGCTCCGTGCCTTGGTTTTGCCATCACCGAAGCCGAATCGTGAAACGCTTTGCAGCTTGCACGGTCCCGCTTGGATCGTGCTTTTTTGTTGCGCAAAAGCGAAAACAGGACTTCCTGCCATGGGCAGGGGGTGCTTTTCGTGCGGTGCCGGCAGCCACAGGCCCGCATGGAACAAAAACGCAAGCCGAGGGGCGGTCAAACCGTCCATTTCCATAAGGGCAGGAGGGGTTTCAGCCACCCCTCCTGCCTCCTTCTTATGTGTACTGTATTTTTTGGGCATCTGCCTTCAAAATAAATTTGTAAAAGAGAGGACAAAAGCGAATGAAGAAACGCATTGTATCGCTGCTTCTGGCGCTGGTGATGGTACTGTCTCTGGTACCCATGAGCGTTTTTGCGGCGGACAACCACGACGGACAGGTTCATGTCATCGTGGAGAACACCACCTACCCGGAAGCCGAGGGCGCTCCCTGGGAAGGGACACTGGTGGAGGAATGGATAGATCTGAATGAAGATTCTACCATGATGGGCTGTGTTGTAGAGGCACTGGAAAAGAACGGCTACGAGCAGACAGGCGCCGAGAACAACTATATCAGCTCCATTGCGGGGCTGGCGGCGTTTGACGGCGGCTCCATGTCCGGCTGGATGGGCACCCTGAACGACTGGTTCACCAACTACGGCTTTGGGGCCTTCACCGTGGCGGACGGAACGCTGGGATCCGGCGACGAGATCCGGATCATGTATACCCGCAATGGCTACGGCGCCGACCTGGGCGGCAGCTGGGACAACAATGACAAGACGGTCAAGTGGCTGGCCTTCAGCGCCGGTGAGCTGAGCCCGGCCTTTCATAAGGACACCCATGAGTATACCCTGACGGTGGACAAGGGGACCGACAGCGTGCTGGTCACCCCCACCGCCAGCAACAAGAACTATCAGGTCAGGACCTATGTGGGCGAGACGGAGTATAAGCGCACGGCGATGGTTCCCACTGTGGACGGTACCACCATCACCGTCAAGTGCGGCGACCCCAGCTGGCCCACCATGAACGAAGGCAATGAGCCGGCACAGGTCTACACCGTCAACGTGAAGGTGAAGTCGGACGACAAGCCTGTTACTCCCACCAACACCAAGGTGCTGGTTCGGGCGCAGGACGGCGGCGCATGGCTGCACCAGCCCATGGTGAGAGAGCTTACCGGCGGCGAGGCGGAGAAGTACGGCTACACCGACAAGGTGGAGGGCGTTTCCGCTCTGGATGCGCTGGTGGTCTCCCACGAGCTGACCTTCGGCGACGACTTTACCCCGGAAACCGCCAAGGATTTCCTGGAGGTCAGCAGCGGCTTTATCACCAAGATGTACGGCACGGAGACCTCTATCTGCGGCTTCTATGTCAACGCCGGCTATCCCAATGACGGCACCAAGGCACCCTCCGGCCCCGGCTACAACGGCACCACCGTGGTCAACACCAAACTCAATGACGGCGACACTGTGGATTTCTTCTTCTATGCCGACGGGGATGCTTATTCCGACTACTATACGTGGATCGACGTCCCGGAGACCATGGTGACCGGCGAGGCCATCACCGTGACGGTGAAGGGCTTCTTTGCCGTGGAGGGCTATCGCTATAAGGATGCTGCGGAGCTGAAGGCCGCTGCCCGGCCCCTGGAGGGCGTGGGTCTGGCTTGGGTGGACGCAGACGGCTACATCAAGCCCATCAAGGGTGTTGTGACGGATGAGGACGGTCAGGCCACCTTCACCGTGGGCAGCGAGGCCACCGGCTATCTGGTAGCCCAGAGCGTCGATGACGTGTATGCTCTGATGAATCCCAGCGACTACATCCGCAAGGTGGCGGGCAAGCCCGTGGAGACGCTGGGGCTGACCATCCGCTCTCAGGCGGACAACGCCTATCTGCAGAGCATGGACAAGGAGCTGGAGGTTGCCAGCAACACCGCCGAGAAGTACGGCTTCACCGACAAGGTGGAGGGCGTCTCCGTGCTGGATGCGCTGGTGGCGGCCCATGAGCTGGTCTACGGCGACAAGTTCACTCCCGCTACGGCCAAGCAGTATCTGGCCATTGATCCCAACACCGATTGGGAGAGCAAGGTCTTTGGCCGTGAGACCGGCTTCCACGGCTTCTATATCAACAACGATTTCCCCACCAATGAGGCAGGCGCTGCCCGGCCCAAGGTGACGGATACCAAGCTGCTGGACGGCGATGTGCTGGACTACTTTGTGGGCAGCGACGCCGAGAACCAGAACGACTACTACACCTGGCTGGAGGTTCCTGCGACCATGACCTCCGGTGAGGACATCACCGTTACCGTCAAGGGCGTGAAGGCACTGGATCCCGACGCCACGCAGGCCAATGCCCAGCCTCTGGAGGGCGTAGGCCTGGCGTGGGCGGATATGGCTACCGGTACGGTCAAGCCCATCGAGGGCGTTGTGACGGATGAAAACGGCAAGGCGACCTTCACTGTGGTGGAGGGTGCGGCCACCGGCCGTCTGGTGGCCATCACCGCCACCTATCACACGCATACGACCTATGCGCTGATGAACCCCAGCGCTCCCATCCAGATGGTCACCGGCAACGTGCATACCGTGGAGCTGAAGGGCCTGCACAACGCACAGCTGAACAGCCTGAAGCTGTATACCTACAAGGATGGCGTGAAGGGAACGCAGGATCTGCTGTCCGGCATCAGCACCGAGGCGGACGGCTACGGCCTGAAGTACACGGTGTCCCTGCCCTCCGGCACCTATTGGGCGGACGGCTATGACGCCAACAAGGACTGCAACGGCGGCGTGATGCTGGCCATCGCTGACGATACCACCTCCGTCTCCCTGCAGCGTGCCTATGAGATCTATGCCCGCAACAGCGGCTGGGTGGCAGGCACCGACTACACCATCGACTATCAGGTGACCACCGCCGACGGCGTGAAGCGCACTGCCACGCTGGGCAGCGGCACCGTTTACGGCAATCTCCGCACTACGGGTATCTTCGTGGAGACGGATACCGTGACGGTGAACCTGATCCCCTCCGAGGCGCACACTGCCAATTACAACGTTGGCACCAAGACCGTTGTCACGAAGGTGGGCGGCGGCGCTCAGTCTTTCGCCATCTCCGTACCCAAGGCCTACACCGTGAAGGTGACGGCTCCCGCCGGCTCTACCGTCAGCGTGGGTACCTTCGGCAACTACTATACCTATGAGTTCCTCCGTCCGCTGGAGGACAGCACCGCCGCCAAGGACGGCGACACCGTCACCGTGACCTATCGGGCGCCGGAGACCAGCCTGAACCACTTCGTGCGGGTGCAGAATCCCGACGGCGTGACCTATTGGGACTTCAACAAGTGGACCACCGATCAGGATATCGTCGTGACCCGTGACGATCTGCACATGGACGACGATTTCAACAAGGATACCGTCAGCCGGTTCGATAAGAACACCTACGATCTGGGCAATGTGTATCTGAACATCAACTCCAAGGGCTACATGAACATGAACGCCGGCGACACCTATGAGCTGGATGTGTTCCGTAACTGGCAGGCCATTGAGGGCTTCATGAACGCCAAGATCGCCCTGCCGGATGCCCACTACGAGGTGGTGGACTTCGACGGCAAGCCCAGCGACGTGGTGAGCATCGCTCCCAATGCCGACAACAGCTGCCTGGCCTATATGACCGCCAATCATCAGGGTACGGCGCTGGTGAAGGTCACCTACGACGCCATGACCCATAAGCAGGGCCAGAGCAGCACCGCCGACAAGACCTTCTCCGCCATCTGGCCGGAGTTCACCGGTGTGTTTGTGGTATCCGTGGGCGCTGACGGCACCGCCATCCAGACCAATATGCTCATGAATCGTATGGATGCCGCCGTCACCAAGGACGAGCAGAAGCAGCTGGATGCCGAGCACGACATCCTGTTCTATCTGGGCACCGACGGCGCAAGCTACACCTTCACTCCGGAGAGCGGCTGCACCGTTACCGTGGCCCGCTCCACCGTGGGTAAGACCATGACCTTCAACGGCTTCACCTCTCAGGGCGTCACCGTGGACGCCGAGACCGGCGCCGTGACGGTGGCGAACCTCACCACCGGCCGCCATATCGTCCGGGTAGAGAAGGACGGCGTGGCCACCTATCAGGTCATCACCGCCCGTGGCGTCAGCTACAAGCTGCTGGACGCCGAGGGCAATGAGCTGCCGGAGAATGCCGAAGTCAAGCCCGGCGAGACGGTGCAGCTGCAGTTTACCGGGCTGGTGAGCCCCAAGGAGAAGATGTCGGGTGTGTATAACCACAGCTTCTCCCTGTACTACACGGACGCTGACGGTAACTTCTTCCAGTCCAATCCCGGCGGCGGCAACGGCGTGTATGACTTCAGCGGCAACCCCGCCCGTCAGCGCATCTCCGTCACCGTTCCGGCGGATCAGAAGGGCCTGACCTATGAGCTGACCGGCGCCATCAAGGTGGGCGGCTTCGGCGGCAAGCCCACCCATCGTATCGTGACCTATGCCCAGGGCATGGGGATGCAGTACGGTACCAGCACCGCCAACGTGCTGGCCCAGCTGCCTCAGGTGACCTTGAAGCTGTCCGGCTATGCCGCCGACGGTGTGGAGAAGCTGATCGATGCCATCGGCACGGTGACCCTCGACAGCGAGGAGGCTATCAAGGCTGCCCGTGGTGCTTATGATGCTCTGACCGAGGAGCAGAAGGAGCTGGTGGGGAACTACCAGACCCTGCTGGCCGCCGAGGCCAAGCTGGCTGACCTGCAGGCTGTCGACGCTGTGGAGAAGCTGATCGATGCCATCGGCACGGTGACCCTCGACAGCGAGGAGGCT
>OLOW01002901.1_pt1 | contig 11203 bp, 10 predicted proteins | sample 1672801 | NCBI WGS metagenome assembly OLOW01 (sample SAMEA3136725, study PRJEB25190) | human gut metagenome | biome: human gut; feature: human-associated habitat; material: faeces | place: Austria | collected 2013
TTTATTGATTAAGGTATATTCAATTTATCTTATCACAAAAAGGGAGTTTCGTCTATGAAACTCCCTAAAATCAATTTTAAATTTGTATTACAATTCTTTTGCGAAAGAAAAATCTTGCATTGTCTTTATCACTCCCGGACGTTTTAAGAATTCTTCTTCCTTTTCTTTGTCACAGATTGCAATAATCTGTCTGCATCCGGCATCATATGCATTTTTAAGTCCTGAATTAGAATCTTCATAAATTCTGATATCTTTCATATCGACACCGATCACATCCGCTGCCTTGTGAAACATTGCGATCTTATTTTCATAAGTTCCATCATCATAAATGATATCTTCCGGCTTGATCCAGCGATCTAGTCCAAATGATTCGATAAAGAAATCAATATTTTCTTTAATTGAAGCACTCGCGATCGTAAATGGAATACCTTTTTCTTTTAAATAATCAAAGAATTCACATACACCATCGACCAGATGAAAACTGTCTTTATCTTCTTTGCAGAATTTGCGATAATATTCTTCTTTTTTTTGAGAATATTTTTTCTGATCTTCTTTTGTTGCTTTTCCATCTGTAAAATATAAAATATTTTGTATATTCGGTGTTCCGTTTAATTTCGTGTGAAGTTCTTCCAATGTGATTTCTTTTCCACGTAAGATCTTAGAAATCTCATTCCACGCTTTCACATGTTTATCATTGTCAAAAAATAATGTTCCATTGAAATCAAAAATGATTCCCTGATATTCCATTTCTCATTCCTCCATTGCAATTTTACAGTTCTTTTGTCTTGCTTACTTCGCGATACCAGTATGCAGATTTCTTTGGATAACGTTTCTGTGTCTCATAGTCTACATAAAACAATCCATAGCGCTTGTTATATCCATTCGTCCATGAGAACATATCCATCAGCGACCATACAAAATACCCTTTTACATTTGCCCCACATGAGATCGCACGCAAGATCCATTCTAAATGTTTCCTGATATAATCGATTCTTGGTGTATCATCAATCTCTCCATCCACAAAATCATCCTTATATCCCATTCCATTTTCTGTGATATAGATTGCTTTATAATTTGGATAATCTTTCTTGATCCTCATGATCATATCATAAAGTCCCTCTGGATAGATCAGCCAATCCCAGTCTGTCTTTGGAATTCCTTCTTTATCCATACGTTCTCCGACACCTTTTAAGCAGAATCTTGAAGTACCTTTTTCTCCTGTTCCATTATGAAATATATCATTTTCCCCATCATAATATCTGATAAAACGGCTCTGGTAATAGTTGATTCCAAGATAATCATTGTAAGATGCAGCTTCTTTTAAGATCTCCATATCATCTTTGCTTGCATGAAAGCTTCCGTTGTTTAACTCTACCAAACGATTGATGATCTCCATTGTTTCATCCCTGTATTCCCCAAGGAATGTTGCATCTAACAAGAACTGATTATTTAATACATCTTCATTTTTTGTCGCTTTAACATCTTCGTCTTTCGTTTCATCATAAGGATATTTACTTTCTAACGAATGAACGATACCTATCTTCCCTTCATAGCCTGCTTCTTTGTATGCAATAACAGCTTTTGCATGAGCCACCATCATATTGTGCATTAACTGGATCGCACTTGCCATATCATATTGTACACCATTCGGGAAGGTTCCTTCAATATATGTATTGGTTGCAACCGCCCAGATCTCGTTAAATGTAAACCAATATGTAACATCATTTTTGTACTCTTTAAAGCAGAATTTTGCATATTCCACAAATGCATTGATCGTTTTAGGATTCATAAAATCTCCATCGGCATATAAACCAGCTGGTGAGTCGAAATGATGCAGTGTTACGAACGGCTCTACCCCTTCTTCGTGACATTTTTTAAATAATTTATGATAAAATTCTACGCCTTCTTTATTGATCTTACCTGTTCCATCTGGAAAGATTCTTGTCCAGGCAATAGAAATACGGATTCCATTAACTCCAAAATCATGACAAAGCTTTAGATCCACTGGATACTGATGATAAAAGTCACTGGCTGGATCTGCTTTAAATCTGCCTTTTTCTTCTAAGAATACGTCCCACTCATTCTTTCCTTTTCCATAATCTGCGATACTTCCCTCGCACTGATATGCTGCAGTTGCTCCTCCAAAAATAAAATCATCTTTAAATTTCATTTTTATTTTTCCTCCATGATCCCAAATACAAATTTTAATGCTTCTTCTGGATTTCTAGTCAGACTGATATACTGTTTTCCTTCACATGCCACACTCTTGATCCCAAGACGATCTGTATCTTTCTTCAGATCTTCATAGTAAGATGCTACCTGTGGTGCTAAGATGACAAGATCATAGTCTTTCATGATATCCATATGTGCTCCATAAGATCCTGCTGCTGTGATCAATGGAATATTCTGCTCTTTCGCCGCTTTATCTAATGCATTTGCAAGAAGTCCACTTGTTCCTCCACCTGCGCAAAGCACAAGGATTCTCTTTGATTTTAAAACATTTCCGTCAACTTTGATCTCTTCCTCTTCTTTTTCGATATCATTTAAGTGATTTTCAGCTTCTTCCTGAAGTTTCTCATTATCATATACTTTGAAGAATGGATAGTAAATGATAAAGTCCGCTACAATAATCGCCACAAGATAAAGTACTGGAAGCAGTCTAAGTCCAAGTCCTAATAAAACTCCGATCGGTCCTGGTGTTGTCCATGGAAGATCATAGATAAATCCATCCATTCCAAGATAATCAACGAAGATCTTTAATAACCAGATATTCGCAATTGGTGCAAAGATAAATGGTACAAAAAATACTGGGTTTAATACGATCGGTGCTCCAAACAGAAATGGTTCATTTACATTAAACAATACAGGAATACTGCTGGCACGCCCTACCGCACGTAATTCTTTTGATTTTGCCATAAATGCAAACATTAATGTGATAACCAGTGTTGCTCCTGTTCCACCAAATGTAACTGCAAAATGCTGTGCTCCTAATGTTAAGATTTTTGTTGCATGCTGTCCCGCATGATAAGCTTCCATGTTTGTTGTTAAATTTAATACTAATGCTGCAGAAATCGCTGGTTCTACAATGGATGGTCCATGTACTCCGACAAACCAGAATAATGACATTGCTCCGTAAATGATTGCAAGTCCGATATATCCATCTGCCGCCTGGAAAACTGGCTGGAAGAATGTGATCACACCTTCTGCAAAATTAATTCCTACATATGTTCTAAATAATAAATCAAATACCCAGATTACGATGATCGCAAGTCCAAATGGAATAATATCTTTAAATGTCTGAGAAAGGTTTGGTGGTACCTGCTCTGGCATTTTGATCGTAATATCTCTTGAGATACAGAAGCGATAAATTCCACCAACAACAAATGCTGTCAGGAATGCTGTTAATAATCCTTTAGATCCCATATAACCATTTGCGAATCCATCTTTAATGGAGTCAGCACTCAGCATTAAGAAACAAATGATAGTGCATACCATAGTAGATAAACTGTTGATCTGATTGTTTTCTGGCATATTTCGATTCAAACTGTCCGTAAAATGCTTAGCCGTTGTTGCAGATACTGCAACAGCAAGGATTCCCATGGAATAGTTATATGGTTTCATAAGGATTGTTTCAATGTTTGCAGGCCAATGAAAACCAAAAATATTCGGTACATACGCCACAAGTAAGAAAATACTTGAGAAAATAACGATCGGCATACAGGAAATAAATCCATCTTTAATCGATTTTAAGTAGACATTTCTTGCAACCGCATCAAAAAACGGTTTCATCTTTTCAATTGCTTTGATTAGTTTTTTCATAAACGACTCTCCCTTTTGTTTACGCACGATATACGTCGATCAGTGTTCCAATGATATCTTTTAATAATAATGTTGTCATCAGGTGGTCTTGTGCATGAACCATGATAAATCCAAGTTCTACATCATCTCCCGTCGCTTCTGCCTGCATGACATCCATCTGTGAATCATGTGCTTCCTTCAGACACTCTGCTGCAGCTTCGATCAGCTGATCACATTCATCAAATTTCTTTTCTTTTGCTTTTGAAAGTGCTGTTAATAATTTAGATCGTGCATCTCCTGAATAAGATACGATTTCAAATCCTGTCATTGTTGTTTCTTCTTTTGTCATTTTCTTTTCCCTTTCTATTATTTACAGATAATCGAAATGATCGTTGCGATCTCATTATCCTGAATCATTACATCAAAAGTTTCCTCAAGCGGTTTTAAGAATGTTTTCATTTTTTCAAACAATCCGCCATATCTTCCATCTCCGAAAGCTCCCAGCACACTGTATGCCATAAAATTTACAGATGGTGTATGCTGTTGCTGTAGTTTATCGATCAGACATACAATATGTACGATCAGACCGATCTTCTTATCTTCATCTAACACAAGATTCATCTCATGCTCAATCTGCCCTATGATCACAAGCAGGTAATTTTTCATAAGATTGATATCAAACTGTGGGAACTGATCTCCAAGATATTCAAACACTTCGTTGATAGATTCTTCCTGACTGGATTCCTCCATCATCTGTTCTATGATCTCTTCGTTTTTTTCTATTTCCGGCTTCATCTCCGGCATAGGTTTTGCTCTAAAATACTGCAATCCACTGAAATTATCCTGCAGGTAATCCGCAACTTCATCAAGAGTTTTCATCTCTGCTGCTTTACTGCTTCCTGCAATTCCCACCAAAGTAATCGGTACTTCCGCACAACGGATCGCAATCTTTGTCTCTTGTGCGATTGATTCTGCCATCGTGTGAATTGAGCCCATATCATAGATCAATAAAATTCCTTTTCCCTGATCAATCTTTATGATTTTTTCTTTTAATTCTTCATAAACAATTCGTACATTCTTATCAAGGTCCATATCAAATGCCTGCACATTGGAATCATCAGATAATACGTTGACAACCGCTGCGATCGAGCTCGCCGCATGACTTCCATGCATTGCGATCAAAGTAACTACTTTACTTTCATTCACATCTTTTTTTGCTTCTAACAAAAACATCAGCAGAAAGATCAGATCATCTACATTCAGCTTTACGTTAAATTCTTTCCCGAGTTCTACTTGAAACTCTTTTACCAATTCATAGTGCATTGGATATTTTGAAAGCAGTCTTGCGATCTCTTCATTTGAAATTCTCTGCTTCTTGGAAACCTTTATAAGACAGCTATTTACATGAAGGCAAATCCCACAAAAAATTTCTTTCGAAAATTCACAAGATAATTGTTCAGCCGCTTTCAACAGAAATTTTCTCGTTAAACTGATCAATTTCTCTGATACCATTTTGTTTAAAGTATCAATACTGTCAACTCTTTCACATAACTGTTCAAAATACTCTTCAAATTCAGATTCCAGCTGATTTGACACTGCCATATTAATCTCTTCTTCAGTCAGTGCATGCCTCTCAAGATCTCTTTTTCTTGCATCAATCGATTGATAAATATCTTTCTTTGCAGTTTTGTTATCCCGAAGCATCTGATTTTTATAAAATGTATACTTACATCCATTTTTGATCATCTCATCGATTTCATTTTTATAAGACCGGTAATACATGATCCCTTTTCTTACATAATTAGGAAAATCAGACATCAGCAAGACGATTGTTTTCTTCTCTGTATTATAAGAACGTACGTAACTGTTTGCACAACCTGTATGAATATCATTTTTAAGTCCTTTGATATCATCCGTCACCTCATACAGCAGCAAAGCGTGTAAAATACTTGTGTCAACCTCAATCATCCGGTCCATGGCTTTTGCTTCTTCTTTGAAGAACTTCTGCAAAATCAAGAATCGTTCTTCTATAGAACGTTCTTCTAATGATGGCAATGAAATCCTAAAATCCATTTGCCCCCGCAAAAGATTTAACAGCATTTCATTTGTATCTTTCATAGTGCTAAAGATCGTAATGCAATGATAATCTTTCTGCCATGGCCATTCATCCTGACCTTGTATTTTTTCTCCTCGCAAAAACGCAAGTAACCAATCTAAATTTCTTTCTGATACTACATCGATATTTTCTAAGATCAGCATTCCACCAGATGCCTTTTTAAGGATTCCTTCTTTTTCATGATCTCCAAGAAAGATTTCCTGAAATTTATCCTGATCATTAAAAAGTGTTTTACAATCCCATAAGATCCATGGCGCTCTTGTTTTTAACTTTCCTGACGCTTGTGCAAATCGAAAAACTGTTTTTGCAAAATGAGAAACTCCACTTCCATGCTTTGCTGTAATAAGGATCGTTGGATTCCCTTCCGGATAAAGAACCGCTGCTTTTGCCGATGCAATTGCTTCTTTTAATGAAGAATCATATCCGACTAACTGTTCAAATACATCCCCATTACCAGAAGTATTTTCATCTGCTAACTGATAAAGTACCGGACGCCCATTATACTTTACAAGCTTCCCCTCATTCACAAGCTGATTTAAAATACTACTTATATTTGTTCTCTGCATCTTCAGTTTTTCTGATAGAAACCTTGTCGTAATTTTTGGAAATTCATCATGAATAAAATCAGATGAATATTCTGTTATAAACTCTAAAACCTGTTCTTTCTTAAGTTTCATCGTAACTCCTAACCTACGTCTTCGGTTCCTGTGCTCATAATGTACACTTTTACCAAATAAAAAACAAATTCGTAAAACGCTTGTTTTTTATACACTATTGAGTGTTTTTACCGAAGTGTATATGTGTTTTTTCTGTTTTCTTTACAAAAATTATACACTATTAGTGTTTTTATATCAATTTCATACACTATGTCTATATAAAATGTTTTGATTTTATTTTTTATACACTTAGTCTATTTCTTAAAAATCCTTGATCTTTCTCTATATTCTTCTTTTTAGGAGCGGCGAGCTTTTTATTGCATAGGGGATTCCATCGAATTTTCCTAGGATAAAAAAATCCCGGATCTTTTATTTTGATCCGGGATTGTGTATACTATATACTTTTTTGTTTTCTTATACATAAATATAATCTGTCATAACTGGCTGCATACCATTGTCCTCTATCATATGATAAATTTCATCGACTGATCTTCCGTCACTGATCTCAAACTGCTCATCACCTTTTTCTTCTTCCTGACTGTGTCCTCCGATTCCTACATTTACCCCTGCTGAAATCTTTGTCGCTGCGATCTGAATGATGTTGTCACGGAATCTTTCACATTCACGTGTTGAGATCGTAATACTTGCAAATGGCATAAAAATACGATATGCACAAATGATCTGTAGAAGCTGTGGCTCATGAACATCCTTTGGATTGATCTTATCATTATTAATGATCGGACGTAATCTTGGACATGAAAATGCAATCTCTGCATGTGGATATTTTTTCTGCAGAAGGTATGCATGCATTCCTGTTGCCAGTGCATCTTTTCTAAAATCATCAAGTCCTAAGAGAGCCGCAAATCCAACTCCTCTCATTCCACCCATAATTGCTCGTTCCTGTGCATTTAAACGATATGGGAAGATTCTCTTTCTTCCACCCAAATGCAGTGTCTTATATTTGTCTGAATTATATGTTTCCTGGAAGACTGTGACAAAATCTGCTCCACATTCATGCAGATATGCATAATCTTTAGAATCCATTGGATATACTTCAAGACCGATCAGTTTAAAATATTTCTTCGCGATCTTACATGCTTCTCCGATATATTCAACACTTGATTTGTTAGGACTTTCTCCTGTTAAGATCAGAACTTCTTCCAGTCCTGTCGCTGCGATCGCCTGCATTTCTTTTTCAATCTCTTCATAATTAAGCTGTGCACGTTTAATCTTATTGTGACAGTTAAATCCACAATAAACACAATAGTTTTCACAGTAGTTTGCTATATATAATGGAGTAAAGATTGCTACAGAATTTCCAAAATGTTTTCTTGTCTCTTTCTGTGCTTTCTGTGCGATCTCCTCTAAGAATGGTAGTGCTGCTGGTGATAATAATGCTTTAAAATTATCAACAGAACAAGTTTCGGCTGCCAATGCTTCCTTCACATCTTCTGCAGTATAAATATCTGCGTCGTAACTGTTCATCTCCGCAATGACACGGTCCATGATATCAGAATCAATTGCTTCCATGTCATCGGTATATTTCATATGATCTGTATTTTCATCAATTCTTACACTCATGATTAGTCCTCCAAAAATCCTGTTAATGGTGATGATGCACTAGAACCTTTTTCAATGACTCTTCCAAGTCCTGCAAGATACGCACTTCTTCCTGCTTCGATTGCATTCTTAAATGCTTCTGCCATAGCTGGAATATCTCCTGCTGTTGCAATTGCTGTATTTACCATAACAGCATCTGCTCCCATTTCCATTGCCTCACATGCCTGTGATGGTTTTCCGATTCCTGCATCTACAATGATCGGAAGATCAATCTCATCAATTAAGATCTGGACAAAGTCTTTTGTACAGATTCCTTTGTTAGATCCAATTGGTGATCCAAGAGGCATGATTGCTGCCGCTCCTGCATTTACAAGATCTCTTGCTGCATTTAAATCTGGATACATATATGGCATAACAACAAATCCTTCTTTGGCAAGGATTTCTGTCGCTTTGATCGTTTCATAGTTATCTGGAAGCAGATATTTGGAGTCATGAATCACTTCGATCTTAATAAAATCTCCACATCCAACTTCTCTTGCAAGTCTTGCGATACGAACTGCTTCTTCTGCATTTCTTGCCCCAGATGTATTTGGAAGAAGTGTGACACCTTCTGGAATATAGTCAAGAATATTGGCTGTATCATTTGTGTTTGTTCTTCGAAGTGCCAGCGTAATGATCTGTGCTCCTGCATTCTGCACTGCTGCATTGATCAGATCTAAGGAATATTTCCCTGATCCTAAGATAAATCTTGAGTCAAACTCATGTCCACCGATGATTAACTTGTCCTGTTTCATGTTATTCTCCTTTATATATGTATAATTTATTGTCTTTTTTGCTTTCTGTTATCTTCTGATCATCCACCTCCAACAAATGCTACAACCTCTAATGTATCACTGTCACTTAGAATTACATTGGAGTATTCTCCTTTCGGAACAATCTCCCCATTTTTTTCCACTGCAATTCTCTTATCCGAAAATCCTTCCTGTGTTAAAAAATCAGATAGTGCAACTGGTTCTTTTAATGCTTTTATCTCGCCATTTAAACGCATCTGCTTCCTCCTTCTTCCTGCTTTCTTTTAAAGGCATAAAAAAGGGGTCCACGAAGAAGCTTCACACCCAGGGTGGTGTGCCCCTTTGTGGACCCGATCATTTTAGATTCACTCTATTTGTAGACTACCATATTGATATTTTTTTGTCAAGTCATTCCTTTGTTCTAAAAAGAAAAGCCTTAAACACAATCGTGCTTAAGGCTTATGACTCCAACGAGAATCGAACTCGTGATTCGACCTTGAGAGGGTCGCGTCTTAACCGCTTGACCATGGAGCCGGATATATTCGAGGTGATCTGTCGCAACCACCTCTATTTATTATACGGATTATTTTTAAAATGTCAATACTTTTTTTAAATTAATTTTCTTATTTTTAAATAATCAAGAATCATCTCCACACATCCATCAATTCCAAGAATCCCTTCATCCAAACATAGCTCATATCCCTTAGATGCGCCCCATATCTCGTCTGTATAATATTTGTGAAACTCATATCGCTTAGAATCTTCTGTTTCAATTTCTTTTTGTGCCTGTTCTTTCGTAATCCCAAGATTTTTCATCAGATTATTTACACGGATTTCTTTCTTCGCATGTAGAAAAATTCTCACAGTATTCGGACGATCTCTAAACAGATAATTCCCACAACTATCCATCACAATTCCACCTGTATCTCCTACGATATTTTTTATGATTCCAAATGGCACATCATTTGATCTTACGCTTTCACTCATTGCGATCGCATATAATAGACTATTTACTTTCCGATCATTAAAGAACGCATTTAATTCATCATATTCATCACTACCTTCTACAGCTCTTAGAAGATGAGCTTTGTCATATAACGGAAGATCAAATTTTCTTCGAATTTTCTCTGCAATCTTTTCTCCCATTGTTCCATGTTCTCTTCCAATCGTAATGATCATTTTTTCATCTGCCATGATTTTTTTCCTCCTCTTGGTTAAATAAACTGAGCAAATCCTGATATAAATACAACGGTCAAAAGTCCTGCTACTGCCACTGCCAGACTACTCATCGCACCCTCTACCGGACCCATTTCAATTGCTCTTGCCGTTCCGATCGCATGGGATGCCGTTCCAAGCGCAAGTCCTTTAGCCAACGGATTTTTTATTTTAAAGATACGAAATACTGTATCTGCGATCACATTTCCAAGAATTCCTGTGATAATGATCACTGCAACAGTAATCGTTACAATTCCTCCAAGTTCTTCTGACAAACCAATTCCGATTGCTGTTGTAATCGATTTCGGAAGCATTGTTACATACTGTTGATGATTAAATCCAAACAACATACAAAGAACAAAAATCCCAAACAAACTTGCCAATGTTCCAGATAAAATTCCACATACAACTGCAACCATATTTTTCTTTAATAGTTCAAGCTGTTCATATAATGGAACTGCCAGGCACACTGTTGCCGGTGTCAGCAGATAAGATATGTACTTTGCACTTGCATTGTATACTTCATAGCTGATTCCTAATCCTTTTAATGCAATGATCACAATAATAATAGATACAAGCAATGGATTCAAAACTGCCAAGCCAAATTTCTTCTTTAAAAATAATCCAATCTCATATGCGATCAAACTGATCGTTACTCCTACAAACATTGATTGTCTGAACACTTCATTCATTTTTGATTCCTCTCTTTTGTGCTATCATTTGTGCAACTCTTCCTGTAACTGCCATAACAAATACCGTGATCACTACCGTAATGATCATGATTGGTACTATCAAGGGTCTTAAAACTCCCCATGAATCAATCAGACCAGCCGCTGCTGGGATAAACATGACCGGCATAATTTCAATCAGAAAAAAAGCTGCATCCTTGACCTGACTTGTTTTTAAAACGCCAGTCATCAAACATACAAGCATCAACACAAGTCCATACACACTTGCCGGTATTGGCAATGGTATGAACATCTTAAGCACTTCTCCCAAAAAAGAGAGAAGCAAAATAATCATAAATTGTCTAAGAAATTTCATACAATCCTCCAGTTTTTCATATT
>OLOW01002906.1_pt1 | contig 11193 bp, 8 predicted proteins | sample 1672801 | NCBI WGS metagenome assembly OLOW01 (sample SAMEA3136725, study PRJEB25190) | human gut metagenome | biome: human gut; feature: human-associated habitat; material: faeces | place: Austria | collected 2013
GACTTGACTCCTGAAAAGCTGTTTCGTAGTTGAAATCGCCAACCGATGAAACAACTGGGAAATAATATGAAAACCATTATTGTCTGCGGTGTCACCATGGCGATTTTCAGCACCATTATCAACCTTTACACCGCCTTTATTCATATTGACAGTGATAAACTACTGCTCATCCGGACCCTTGGTGGCACACGCAGAGATATTCTTCGCTATATTGTTCTTCCGGCCAGCATCTCGGCCATCGTCAGTAACCTGAAAGTCAATATAGGTCTCTGCCTCGTCGGCGTCATTATCGGCGAATTTCTGGCGGCCAACGCCGGCCTGGGCTATCTCATTATCTACGGCAGTCAGGTTTTCCGTCTGGATTACGTCATGCTCAGCATTATTATTTTGTGTATACTGGCTATGGTACTCTATCAGCTGCTCTCTTTTGTCGAAAAACGTTACCAGAAAAAACAGTAACTCCGACAGTTTCAATCAATTTTAGCAATATATTACAGATGTAACCTAACCTTTCCAATTCTATTAAATAATCCGCGATTCATTTAAATAAACTGCAGATAAAATATAAAAGCCGATTTCCAGGATTTTGATAATCATTTGATTCATAATCCCAGAAATCGGCTTTTAAAATTAAGCGTCTGCCTTAATAGGCAACGATAATGCCGCCATCATTGGCGTACATCGTTGCAACACCTGCTGTATCCAGTGTACCTCTTACGATATGATATCTGGTACCCGGAAGATCCTTTACTCTTCCTCCACGGATAAGAACAACACTATGTTCCTGAAGGTTGTGACCTTCTCCTGGGATATAGCTTGTTACTTCGATTCCATTGGAAAGACGAACTCTGGCAATCTTTCTAAGAGCTGAGTTAGGTTTTTTAGGTGTTGCAGTTTTAACTGCTGTACAAACTCCACGTTTCTGTGGTGCAGACTGTTCAACTGCTTTCTTTCTTAAAGAGTTGAATGTTCTCTGCAGAGCCGGTGCTGTAGATTTCTTTACAGCTGTCTGACGTCCTTTTCTTACTAACTGGTTGAATGTTGGCATTCCATTTCACCTCCCGATTATTTTCTCCATGGTTAGTCATGGGGTAGCGCGGTTGCTATTGTCAAATGAATATTGCGCACAAAAAAACAGCGTTCCTGTTGCACGCTTGCTCATTATATCCCGTAAAAATGTAGCTGTCAAGGCATTTTACAGGATTTTTTCGTTATTTTACGAAATCCTTATTATTGCATTTTAAGACATCTCTGCTTATAATAAAAAAAAGTAATTTTCACTTTATTTGTTTACATCTATAATATAGGAAAGGATTTTTTATGAAAAACAAAATCACCCCATCTGTTATCCTGCTCATCATTACCGTGATCTTCTTTATTGCCGGTATCTTTTTCATGGGAATCCAGGCCAGACAACAAATTTCGGATACTGAGCAAAGCCTTGATGCTTTCATTTCCCAGGTAAAAGACAAACAGCAGGCGTTAAACGACGCACAAACTTCTTTTTCATCCGCTGTCAAAGAAAAAAAAGATCTTCTGAATTATCGCCAGCAAAAAGCTTCCGGTCGGCAGACTGCTGTGCAGGAGCATCGCGATACTCAGGAGTCATCCGAAGCTGTCACTTCCGTTTTCAGTCAGGGCCACAGCTGATTCCAGAGATATTTTATAAGACATTTACTATAGAAAGAACTCTTACATACAGAAAGGATTTATATAATGAAAAATAGCAAGCAAAAAAAGCCATTTCTTCTTTATACGATCATCATCATCCTCGCGCTTGTCATTCTCGCACTTGGCGGGCTGACACTCTACTCTTTTCAGGATCTTGCTTCTCTCCGTTCAAAAGTCACTGATCTCCAGAATACAGTACAGGAAATTTCTGATACATCAGCAGAACTGATCAGTCAGGCAAAGGAACTAGGTAGTCTGAACGATCAACTGGAATCCTCAAATGATTCTGAAACAGATTCCTCCGTTGATTCTTCACAGGATGTACAGGAAGAAGGGACTATTTCTCCTTCCCATTCTTTTGAGTCTTCCACTGACGAAAGTCTGAACAGTCTTCTCTCTCAGATTAAACCGCTCCTTCCTCAGAACAATGGCACCTGGTCCGTATATGTATGCAACCTTATGAAAAATACAGAAGGTGTGATTGACGATCAGCCCATGCAGGCTGCCAGTCTGATCAAACTTTTTATTATGGGTACTGTTTACGAAAATTATGAATCTCTCTCCGAAACTTATGGTGCTGATACACTGAACAGTTATTTGAATTCAATGATTACCGTAAGTGATAACGATGCGGCAAATAAACTTGTAAATATGCTTGGTGATGGCGATGATGAAGCCGGTATGCGTGCTGTGAATGCATTTTGTGCTTCTCATGGATACTCCAGCACTTCAATGGGACGTCTCCTTCTCCAGAGTAATGAATATGGTGATAATTACACTTCCGTCAGTGATTGCGGTCATTTTCTGAAGGAAATCTATCAGAGCAATGCCGGCACTGCCGAATCCACTCTTGCGCATACAGATGCAATGTATTCTCTTCTCAAAATGCAGCAGCGCAGAAATAAAATTCCTGCCAACCTTCCAGATGGAGTAAAAGTTGCCAACAAAACCGGAGAGTTGGATGATGTCGAAAATGATGCCGGAATCATTTACAATACCGCCAAAAACATCGATCTGGTTGTCTGCTTTATGTCGCAGGAGCTCACCGACAGTAGTGAAGCACAGGCAGTAATCGCACAGGATTCTCGTCTGATCTATGGTTATTACAACGAATGATCATTTTTCACAGCGAAAAACCTGTCATTCCGAATTTTCGGTCTGACAGGTTTTTCTTATTCTTCTTGCTTATCTTCCTCATATGACATTTCCCAGATATCCGCAAAAACAGCAAGCGGACAATCTGTCAAAAGACACATCAGCAAAAAACATTCATATGGATTTACTATGTAGATCTCACTCATTTCGCAGCGGGCCAGGATCTCCTGGATCTCCTCCAGGAAATGGCGGTATCTCGTATACGGATCATCCTCTGCCATCTCCTGAGAGATTACAAAAAACTCCAGCGTGATCAGATCAAACCGCTCCACCGGAAATTTATGGTTCAGGATATTGTTGATCCTCTGGCGGCTGAAGCGCTTCTGGCTGAAATGCTTTGCCAGAATGGATGCGGACATCTTTTTGAGATTTCCCATTTTATTAATGGGGATCCCGCTGCAGATAACCTTTTCCAGATCCGAAGCACTGATATTCTCAGGCTTCCAGATCTTTTTGCCACCGTTTTCTTCCTCATCTTCCTGATACATGGCTGCAATGATCTTCCTTGCCCGCTCCAGAAGGATCATAAATTCCTGAAAAGCCTGGCTCTTCTCTGATTTCGGATCATCATGTCTTCCTTTCAGAAAAGCCAGATATTCCAGAAGCTTTTCTTCACTGTCCAGACAAAGCCCTGTGCCATACACGATCTCTCCGGTCTTTTTTTCCACCGGAGTCATCTGTTTGTAGGTTTCTTTATATTCCTCCGCTTTATAATAGCCAAGATGATTCCGGTAACAATACCAGTAGATCACTTCTTCCGGATTATGAAAATCAAAATCCTGCTCACGAAGCACCCGGGTCAGAAAATCTGAAACATCCTCTGTACTCATCCGAAGTCCGAACCCCAGCAGAAAAACTGTTTCACGCTTCACAGATGCCTGAGTCAGCCAATTATTCACCAGAGAACTCAGCTTGGCTGATGTAGGTGACATGGATTTCGGTGTGTAGGTTTCCTTGAAGGATTCCACAACGATCTCTCTGTAGACTTCCTGCGGCACCTGGGAAAAAGGCTCCTCAAGCTCTGCACGCTCATACACATATCGTTTCAGATAGTCACCAAAGGAAACCAGTTCCATCTCCTTGTAAAGATAATGAAAAATAACATCTGCATCCTCATCCTCAAAGGAATCCAGACTGACAACCTGGCGGAACTTCTGTGCCGCCTTTCTTGTAAATTCAAAGTCCTTCACTGAATCGAAGGCAACTGTCTGTTCAAAATCAAGATCCTGCATTCGATTTCTCATCGCAAATTTTCTCCTTATCCCTTTTCTTACTCCCCGGGTTTATTACCGTCCGGTACTGTGGCGCTCTGCCCAGCGTTTGAGAATATTTTTTTCTTCATAGCCGCTGATCTGTGCAAGGACCAGTGTCACATTATCTCTGCCGCCTCTTTCCAATGCCTGTTCCAGGATCTTACCTACTTTTTCTTCTGCTGTTTCTGTCCCGTCAAGGATCTTCTGAAGCTCCTGATCAGAAAGCATGTCTGTCACTCCATCTGAACAGATCAGATACGAGCTTCCCGGCTGATAACCGATCTCCACGATAGAAGGCTCCAGTGCCATGTTTTCTTCCTGGAAGCCCAGATACTGCGTCAGCGGAGCTTTTCCCAGCATTTTTCCGCCGATCACATGGTCCGTGGAAATCTGCTGAAACTTCCCCTGAAAATGACGGTAGATACGGCTATCCCCAAGGTTGCAGGCATAGATCGCCTTTTCGCTGAAAGACAAAAGTGCCATGGTTGTTCCCATGCTTCTGATACAGTTTTCATTGCTGTAGCGACATACTGCCTCATTCATATTTTCGCAGGCTCCTGTCAGAAAAACCACAGGCTCTTTTTTCAGGGTCTTTTTGTTTTCTTCATAGAAGCCTCCCAGCGCTTCCACAGCTGCAGAAGCTGCCATTTCACCGCAGCTTTCTCCGCCCATGCCGTCAAAAACAGCCAGCATTGGAAGCTGCCAGTGCTGTGTATGACCTGCCAGGATTCCGTCAACCCCCTGGTTGTGCACCGGCAGGCGCACTCCGCAGCACCAGAAATTATCCTCATTATTTGTCCTCACCTTTCCGGTGTGACATGTATACGCATAATCAATCTGATAGGCCATTCTTTTTCCTTTCGTAAAAACCCTTCGACATTACTGCTGAAGCTCCACTACAGAATTACTCCAGTATTTGTCTCCCAGTTCTACATATTTGTCGTTATCGCTCTCTTTATCATGAACCTTACCATCTGCATCGATCCATCGGATCAGAAGGCCGTCCTGATAATAAAAATACTGCTTCTCATCTCCGTCCCATACATAAGTATAAAACATCTGCTCGCCCCAGTAAAAATATTCCTCATAAACGCCATCTGCGGAACTGCCGGGATATACAAGTACTTTGGCGATCTCTCCTGATCCGTTATAAAAGCGCAGGCGATCCCCCTCTGTACCTTCACGTCTATAGCTGTCCAGAGCATTTTCTATGGTTGTCGCATGGTCACGTATCGTTTCCATTGCCTGTGCGAAACTTTTATCCGAATTGTCTGCAGTACCGAAATTTCCTTTGTTCAGAGCATCAGAATCATCGGAATCTGTATACGAAGGTTCCCCGTTATCCACAGGTTTCCGTATCGTTCGTACCGCAAGGATCCCGCCGATCAGCACAACAAGGATCCCGGCTGTTATAAGCATTCTGAAAATACCTTTCCGTTTCCTTCTGTCATCGTCATTTCCGTCATTCTCTGGCACGGATCCTTCCCACTCCTGGAGATTCTGGTCACGGTCGTCTTCCAGATCTGTGATAGAGGTAACTCTGGGCTTTACAGCTCCGGTTTTTCTTATACCGGGATCTGACTGACGGGAACGTCCTGACGGATAACCGGACAGGCTATCCTTTTCGGATGCTGTTTTTCCGGATGCAGATTTCTGAGGCTTCTGTATTGTGCTCTGAGCCTTTGGCGTATTCCGGGCTGCATTTTTTGCTATTTCTCCGGCTGTCGGTTTCTCCGGCTGTATGGATACCGGCACAGGATTTTTACGTGCCTGACGGATCGCATCCGTATTCAGCTGACTCGTTCTTGCCAGCTGTCTGGCTGCACCCTCCTGGAGAAACTTCGGCATGGACTCCGGAACAGGTCTTTCCTCCACTGGTTTCGGTTTCTCATGAACTCCCTGTTCTCTGTTTGCCGCTCCATACCGGATTTCTTCCAGTGCTTCCCGAAACTTATCAGGAGTCTGATATCGTTCTTTTGCATCATAAGCACAGGCTTTTAAGATAACGGAGCCGAAAGCCTCTCCTGCATCCACAGGGGGTGGCGGTGTTTCGCCTGACATCCTCCTCGTGAGTGCGTTTTCCTTATCTCTGTATGTGATCAGCTGTTTTTCAAGATTCAGAAACGGAAGCCTGTTATGATTCATCAGTTTATATAACACCAGGCCAAGTGCATAAATGTCCACTCTGCTGTCGTACTGTTCTCCCCTGTACATCTCCGGCGCCATATAGGAATAAGTTCCCTTTTTGGAAAGGGTACTCATGGTTTTTTCCAGTTCTCTGGCAATTCCAAAGTCCCCCAGCTTGAAATCCCCGAACCTGGATACAAAAATATTCTCAGGTTTGATATCCCTGTGGATGATGTGAAGCTGCCCACAGTATTCCAGTGATCTGCAAAGATCGATACCCAGCTTCATCACTTCTTTTTCTGTGAGATTTTTTCCCGCATAATATTCCATGAAGCTTGTGAGATATTCCATGCGGATAAAAATATCCCATCCGATCTCGTCCAGATATTCCATCACCTTGTAATCTTCTACAGATACAATATGGGAATTTCCCCGGAAATACTCCATGGTGCTTACTTCCTGAATGCACTCCTCCACCAGATTTTCAAAATAACCGCGGACAGATTTTTCATCACCGGATTCTGAGCGCACACTGTCCAGCTCCCCTTTACTGGCGGGGATTGTGATTATCTTAATTGCCGAGTAAAAAGAACGTCCCTTCTCAGTTCTCTGAGCTTTATACACTCTTCCAAAAGAGCCTTCCCCGATCTTGCTTACGATCTTCCATTCCGGCCACGGGGAAATTGGCAGTTCCTTGTCCATCGCAATCCCTCCTCTCTCAGAAAATCCCTGCTTATAAACAGAAATCTCCCTCCGGATTTCCGGGGGGAGATTTATTTATATTAGCAAGGTATATCGACTTATTCTTCTACCGGTGCAGTTTCCTCTGCTGTCTCTTCAACAGCAATGGTCTCTTCCTCCGGAGCAGTCTCAGTCTTCTCTTCCTCTACGGAAATTTCCTCTGTATCCTCAGGCTCCTCGGAAGCTGTTTTTACCTCCGGCATTCCTGTGTCAAGACTGATCTCACTGTAACGCTTCATACCTGTACCTGCAGGAATCAGCTTACCGATGATAACGTTCTCTTTCAGACCGATCAGCGGATCGATCTTACCTTTGATAGCAGCCTCTGTCAGGACTTTTGTTGTTTCCTGGAAGGATGCTGCTGACAGGAAGGAGTTTGTAGCAAGGGATGCTTTGGTAATACCAAGCATAACCTGTTTTCCCTCTGCCGGCTGTTTGCCCTCTGCCTCAAGTTTCTCGTTAACTTCCTCAACATCAAGGACATCAACAAGTGTTCCTGGCAGGAACTCTGTATCTCCGTTATCCTCGATACGGATCTTCTTCAGCATCTGATGAACGATAACCTCGATATGCTTATCGTTGATCTCAACACCCTGCAGACGATATACACGCTGAACCTCACGGATCATGTAATCCTGAACTGCACGCACACCCTTGATTCTCAGGATATCATGCGGATTTACACTACCTTCTGTCAGCTCATCGCCGGCCTCAAGAACCTGTCCATCAAGGACTTTGATACGAGAACCGTATGGGATCAGGTAAGTCTTGGAATCGCCTGTCTCCGGATCGTTTACGATGATCTCACGTTTCTTCTTAGTGTCGTTGATCGTGGCAACACCTGGGATCTCTGTGATGATCGCAAGACCCTTCGGCTTTCTTGCCTCGAAAAGCTCCTCGACACGAGGAAGACCCTGTGTGATATCTCCACCGGCAACACCACCGGTATGGAAAGTACGCATGGTCAGCTGTGTACCTGGCTCACCGATAGACTGTGCTGCGATGATACCAACAGACTCACCAACCTGTACCGGCTCACCGGTAGCCATGTTCGCACCATAACATTTTGCGCAGACACCAACCTTGCACTTACAGGAAAGGATGGTACGGATCTTCAGTTTGTCGATCGGTCCGCCTGTCTGGTTGCTTACGCCCTCTTTCATGATACGGGCTGCACGCTTCGGTGTGATCATGTGGTTTGCTTTAACAAGGATTTCTCCGTCTTTATTCTTAACTGTCTCACAGGAGAAACGTCCTGTGATACGCTCCTGAAGGCTCTCGATCTCTTCTTTTCCGTCCATGAATCCACGAACGACCATACCGGAGATCTCTGCTCTGTTCTCACAGCAGTCCGCCTCACGAACGATCAGATCCTGGGATACATCAACAAGTCGTCTTGTCAGGTATCCGGAATCGGCTGTACGAAGAGCGGTATCAGAAAGACCTTTACGAGCTCCATGAGCGGACATGAAGTACTCCAGTACGTCAAGACCTTCACGGAAGTTTGACTTGATCGGGAGCTCGATGGTATGACCGGTTGTATCAGCCATCAGTCCTCGCATTCCGGCAAGCTGTTTGATCTGCTTATCGGAACCACGGGCTCCGGAGTCAGCCATCATGAAGATGTTGTTGTACTTATCAAGACCTGTAAGAAGTGCCTTTGTAAGCTCATCATCGGTCTTCTTCCAGGTATCAACAACCTCTTTGTAACGCTCTTCCTCTGTGATAAGACCACGTTTGTAGTTCTTTGTGATACGGTCAACAGTATCCTGAGCCTGCTTGATCATCTCCGGCTTCTGCGGCGGCACGGTCATATCGGAAATGGATACGGTCATGGCTGCACGTGTGGAGTATTTGTAACCCATAGCCTTAACGGAGTCAAGTACCTCGGCTGTCTTTGTTGCACCGTGAGTATTGATAACCTTTTCAAGGATCTGCTTCAGCTGTTTCTTACCTACAAGGAAATCAACCTCAAGAAGCAGTTCGTTTCCAGGTACGCTTCTGTCCACAAATCCAAGGTCCTGCGGAAGGATCTCGTTGAACAGGAAACGTCCCAGTGTGGACTGAACATTGCCGCTTAAAACAGTTCCGTCCGGCATTGTCTTATGACAATGGACAATGATCTTTGTCTGGAGTGTGATGACCTTGTTCTCATATGCAAGAATTGCCTCGTTGACACTCTTGAAGAACTTGCCTTCACCCTTATTTCCAGGTCTCTCCTGAGTCAGGTAGTAGATACCAAGGACCATATCCTGTGAAGGAACGGCTACAGGACCACCATCTGACGGTTTCAGAAGGTTGTTCGGTGATAACAGAAGGAAACGGCACTCTGCCTGTGCTTCCTGGGAAAGCGGAAGATGTACAGCCATCTGGTCACCATCGAAGTCAGCGTTGAACGCGGTACAAACAAGCGGATGAAGCTTGATCGCCTTACCTTCAACAAGGATCGGCTCGAATGCCTGGATACCCAGACGATGCAGTGTAGGTGCACGGTTCAGCATAACCGGATGCTCCTTAATGACGTCCTCAAGGACATCCCATACTGCCGGCTCAAGCTTCTCTACCATTTTCTTGGCATTTTTGATGTTGTGGGAAGTTCCGTTGGCAACAAGCTCTTTCATAACGAAAGGTTTGAACAGCTCGATAGCCATCTCCTTCGGAAGACCACACTGATAGATCTTCAGTTCAGGTCCTACGACGATTACAGAACGTCCGGAATAGTCAACTCGTTTACCGAGAAGGTTCTGACGGAAACGTCCGGATTTACCCTTCAGCATATCGGAAAGGGATTTCAGAGCTCTGTTTCCAGGGCCTGTTACAGGACGTCCACGGCGTCCGTTATCGATCAGGGCATCTACAGCCTCCTGCAGCATACGCTTCTCGTTGCGGACAATGATATCCGGAGCACCAAGCTCCAGAAGTCTTTTCAGACGGTTGTTTCTGTTGATGATCCTTCTGTAAAGATCATTCAGGTCAGATGTTGCAAAACGTCCTCCGTCCAGCTGTACCATAGGACGAAGATCCGGCGGGATAACCGGGATAACGGTCATGATCATCCACTCAGGACGGTTGCCGGACTCACGGAAGGACTCCACAACCTCAAGACGTTTGATGATCCTTGCACGCTTCTGGCCTGTTGCGTCCACAAGCTCTGCCTTCAGTTCTTCAGAATCTTTTTCAAGATCGATAGCCTGAAGGAGCTCCATGATGGACTCGGCACCCATACCTACACGGAATCCTTCTCCGTAAGACTCACGTGCTTCCTGGTACTCACGCTCGGTGAGTACCTGTTTGTACATAAGTCCGGAATCTGCAGGATCCAGAACGATATAGTTAGCAAAGTAAAGCACTTTCTCCAGTGTTCTCGGAGAAATATCAAGGATCAGACCCATACGGGACGGAATTCCTTTAAAGTACCAGATATGAGACACCGGAGCTGCAAGCTCGATGTGTCCCATACGCTCTCTACGAACGGCAGATTTGGTTACTTCAACACCGCATCTGTCGCAGACAACGCCTTTATAGCGAATTTTTTTGTACTTTCCACAGTGGCACTCCCAGTCCTTGCTCGGTCCGAAAATCCTTTCACAGAAAAGACCATCCTTCTCAGGCTTCAAGGTTCTGTAGTTGATCGTTTCAGGTTTTAAAACCTCACCGTGTGACCACTCTCTGATCTTCTCAGGGGACGCCAGTCCGATCTTGATGGCATCGAAAGTCATTGGCTGATATGTTTCATTGGCGTTGGTTGTTTCTGCCATGTATTCTTTCCCCTTTCTTATTCCTCATCATCAAAGGACTCTTCAAACTCGATCATATCATCTTCGTCTTCCATGTCCTCATCTTCTTCTACATTGACAAGCTCTTCTCCGCTGAACTCCTGCTTGGTGTAGCCGTGTTTACCGAAGGACTCCTCATCTCTGCGTCCTCTGGAATCGCCCTCGATGACATGACGAAGATCAGTATCTCCGTAATCAGAGGTTTCCATAATGTGTACCTCTGATCCGTCCTCGCTGAGCACACGTACATCCAGACCAAGAGACTGAAGCTCTTTAAGAAGTACCTTAAAGGACTCAGGAATACCTGGCTCAGGAATGTTGTCACCTTTGATGATCGCTTCATAGGTCTTAACACGTCCGATCACATCATCAGACTTCACTGTCAGGATCTCCTGCAGTGTGTAGGAAGCACCATATGCCTCCAGTGCCCAAACCTCCATCTCTCCGAAACGCTGTCCACCGAACTGAGC
>OLOW01002907.1_pt1 | contig 11189 bp, 9 predicted proteins | sample 1672801 | NCBI WGS metagenome assembly OLOW01 (sample SAMEA3136725, study PRJEB25190) | human gut metagenome | biome: human gut; feature: human-associated habitat; material: faeces | place: Austria | collected 2013
CCACTAAAAATATGGACACACTAATTGAACGTAAAAAGCGTTTCACTCCCAAGCAGATTTATGGAGGTACGGGAGTATTATTCATACTGGTACTCATTCTCTATTTTATTTTTCGTGATACCGGTTCTTCCATGACCATTGACAAAAGCCGTATCACTATCGCTACAGTTACAGAAAATGAGTTTAATGATTATATCCGCGTGATTGGCCAAGTACTTCCCAGCCGCATGATTTACCTTGATGCTATAGAAGGCGGAAGGGTGGAGGAACGCCTTCATGAGGAAGGAGCAATGGTAAAGAAAGGGGATGCGATTTTGCGTCTGAGTAATCCGTTGCTGAATATTGGTATCATGCAAAGTGAAGCTGATTTGGCCTATCAGGAAAACGAGTTGCGTAATACCCGTATCAGTATGGAGCAGGAACGGTTAAGCCTGAAGCAGGACCGTATCGGTATGCAGAAAGACTTTCTTATAAAGAAACGTCGTTACGGGCAATACAAGCGGCTGATGGAGGAGCAATTGATAGCGAGGGAGGATTATCTCCAGGCTACGGAGGAGTATGAAGCGGCAAAAGAACAATTGTCGGTATTGGATGAACGGATCCGTCAGGATAGTTTGTTTCGTTTGACTCAGATATCCAGCTTGGATAATTTGATCAATTTTGTCAATTGTATAGATATCAATTGGATAATTTAACATATCTTTTAATACAGCAGCATAATATATGACGCTCTTGAAACCTACAATTGCGGTGCGACCATTATAATCACAGGCTAAGCGTATAACGCGAAAAGCATCATAAATTGAAATTCCAACATCGAATACCTGTCTGTCGCAGTTCGCCTGAATCATTTTACATGTGTATCCACGGGAAATAATAATATCGTAGTTGTCCAAAGAAAATGACTTAATAAGAGCGGGGACATGGACGGTATCGCATTCGTAAGAGGTCAGCACCATGTCGGTTCTGTTGTAGATCGCTTCTTCGAACAGTTTTATAAGTCCAATGTAGGGAGCAATCAGTAATATTCTGATGGGAAGCGTAGGAATGTTCATAGTAAAGCACCTCGATCTGTCTTATTCTGATACATATAATATATTTGATATAAAAGAAAAAACAAGGGTTAAATATGAAAAAGTTTAAAAAGTAGAAATAGTATTAAATTAATACAATTATAGGCGGGGAGAATGTTGAAGATGAGAAAAAATGATGCAATAATAAAAACAATGGCGCAGTTGCCGTGAGATATGAAGGAGGAATAATAATGAAAGCTGCTTTTTGCACAGGAATTGAAAAGGTTGAAATTAAAGAAATTGAAAAGCCGGTGATATCTGATACTGAAGTATTAATACAAACAAAAACAGTCGGGATTTGTGGTTCGGATTTACACTTGTTTCGAGGAACCCATCCATTCAGACACGCACCTGCTATTTTGGGCCATGAGATTGCAGGAGAAGTTGTGGAGGTTGGCAAAGACGTTAAAGATATAAAGATTGGTGATCGTGTTACAGTTGAGCCGCAGGTGGGATGCGGAGAGTGTGATATGTGCAAAAGGGGACTTGTGAGTCTCTGCAAAAATAAAAAGGTCCCCGGAACACCTGCCTGGATCGGAGCTTTTTCGGAATACTTTAATGCAGAAGAAAAAATCTGCTATAAGATTGGGGATAATATCAGCTATGAACTGGCTACATTGGCAGAGCCTTTTGCGGTTGCAGTTCATGCAGTGAATCATGCTGAAACAAAATCTGGTGCAGTTGTTATTCTGGGAGGGGGAACGATTGGTCAGCTGGTATTAGCAAGTGCGAAGCAAAAGGGGTATTCGCCCATTATTGTGACGGATACGGTAGAGTTCAACAGAGATTTTGCTCTGAAGCATGGAGCGGATTTTGCGTTTGACCCGATTCATGATGATATTCCTGAAGAAATTAAGAAAATAACAAACGGTAAGGGCGCGGATCTGGCATTTATTGCAGCTGGTGCAGATAATATTCTGGATCAGGCGTGCAATAGTGTTCATAAAACTGGTGAGATTTGCATTATAGCAATGATTACAAAAAAAATTCCTTTCTATTGCTATGCGGTTGTGTTTAATGAACTGAGAGTATATGGATCCATGTGCTATGAACCAAAGGATTTTAAAGAGGCTATTGATTTGATAAATAATGGCATCGACTTAAATGATTATATTACACAGGAAATGTGTGGTCTGGAGGAGACTCAGAAGGCCCTGGATATATTGAGTCAGAAAAAAGAAAATTGCGTAAAGGTAGAGATACGAGTATCAGAATAAATACTTGAGAATGATGAATGGAATATAAAACATATAAACAGGAGGTATAGGTATAATGAAAAAGTATGTTAAGAGAGTGTTTACGGGAATGATGTCATTGGCAATGATATTTTCAATGGCGGCATGCGGAAGTGGATCGGGAGAAACAGCGACAAGCAGTGAGGAAAACAAAAGTGAGACTACAGCGGTAAGCGCGGAGAGCACGACAGCAACAGAAGGAATACCGGATACCAGCAACGCTTCAGTTGTATTAAAGATGGGGCATATTCAGTCAGAACAGGATCCATGGCAGCTGGGTGCACAAAAGTTCGCAGATGAATGTGCAATTTTGTCCAATGGAGATATCAGAGTTGAGATTTATCCTAACAGTACTTTGGGAGGCGACCGGGATCTTGCGGAAGGAATGCAGATGGGGACCGTTGATATGGCTCTTATTGCCGGTGTTTTAAGTAATTTTGATGATTCTATATCGATTTTGGAGATTCCCTATCTTTTCAGAAGCTCGGATGAGTTTGAGAAAGTGATCTATGGAGATATCGGCAATAAAATTGCTGACAATGTTTTGAATTCTTCAGGCATTCGTATTTTGGATTGGTGGGAGAGAGGACCTCGCCTGATTACGTCCAATAAGCCGATTAATTCCGTTGATGACATGAAGGGACTGAAGATCAGAATTCCTGAGATTAGTGCTATGCAGTCAGTATTTAATGCATGGGGAGCGGCAGCGACGACAATGGCATGGTCAGAAGTGTATTCAAGTTTACAGCAGGGCGTCATTGAAGCGGAGGAAAACCCCGTACCATTCTTCTACTCGGGTTCTATTTATGAGGTTAATAAATATATTGCAAATACAAATCATAAATATGAGTACGTGACTATGTCGATTTCAGATCAAACTTATTCTAAGCTGACAGACGATCAGAAGGATATTTTACAAAAGGCAGCAAAAGCTGCAACTGAACTGGAGAATGAACTAGTGGCGGAAGTAACCGATAAAGATCTTAAGGATATGGTTGAAAACCATGGAGTGACTGTGACAGATCCGGATACCACAGGTTTCATTGAAAAAGCTGATGCAGTGGCTCCTGCTTATGCGGAAAGCATTGGGCAGAAGGATCTTTACGAAGAGATTCAAAAAGCTCTTGGCAGATAAGAGAATTTATTACTTATGATGTGCTAATAATGACACTCTTCTGTTGTATTTAAATGGGCGGAGGAGTGTCACTTTTAAATCTGCTGCTTAATAAATTGCTGGAGGAATAAATGAAGAGAGTTGAAGATCTGGTTATGAAGGTTATGGGAGGCCTGATTGCAATACTTATCTTTATTATGATGACAGATATTTTTGCTGAAGTAATCACCAGATATGTATTGCACGGTGCCCTGAATTTCTCCGAGGAACTGGGAAGATATTTATTTGTATGGATTGTATTTATTGGTATGGCCAGATGTGTCGGGAACGATAAACATGTTGCTCTGGATTTGTTATTAAATTCAGTTAAGGGGACAAAGAAAAAGTTTTTTCAAATGCTGATTTATATAGTTGAAATGGTCTTCTTTTTTTCTGTGACAGTTGGTGGGACAATGCTTTGCCAGCTGGGAAGCCGGCAAAAAAGTGCTACCATGAGGATTCCCATGAATTATGTATATTTGTGTATTCCCATCTGTGGAGTTATCAGTTTGTTTTTGCTTGCGCGTAAAATATATGGGCTGAAGCAGGACGGGAGGGAAGCATCATGATTGGAATTATTTTATTTAGTTTGTTTGCAGTATTCTTGTTTCTGGGTGTACCGGTAGGCTTTGCTTTGGGTGTGAGCTCCGTCGCAGCCATTGGCTATGCGCATTATCCATTAACGGTCTTGGCCCAAAGGATGTTTACGGCAGTGGATTCCTTCCCGTTAATGGCAATTCCGTTATTTATGTTGGCGGGGGCCCTGATGAGTCACGGAGGAATTACAAGAAGAATAATAGATTTTGCACTGTGTTTTGTCGGAGCAATCAGAGGTGGGTTGGGCGCAGTCGTCGCTATCACAGGAATCATAATGGGAGGGATATCCGGTTCCGGGGTTGCTGATGCAGCTGCGATTGGTTCGATCATGGTGCCTGAAATGAACAAGAGGGGGTATGAAAGACCTTTTTCCGGAGCTCTTTGTGCATGTTGTGGTTCAATTGGTCTGATTATACCACCATCAATTGCCATTATTATTTATGCGTGTACGGCAAATGTCTCCATAGGAGATCTTTTTATGGCGGCTTATGCCCCAGGAATCTGTATCGGACTTGGTTTTTTGGCTTATTGTTTTATTCTAGCGAGGGTTAAGGGCTATCCCAAAGAGAAAAAAGTGACTTCTGCTGAGATTTGGAAACGGTTTAAAGATGCTATATGGGCGCTGATCATGCCGTTAATTATTGTTTTTGGCATAAGAGGGGGGATTTTTACAGCAACTGAAGGGGGCGCTGTCATCTCTGTCTATGGCTTAGTAGTAGGTATGTTTGTATATAAAGAAATCAAGCTGCAGAATCTTCCGGAAATTTGCATGGAGGCAGCAGAAAGTACCGCGACAATAGGTGCTATCATTGCGACAACAACGCTGTTTAGCTGGCTCCTGACAAGCGAGCAGATTCCTCATAAAATTACTCTTTGGATGCTGGGGTTGACGGATAATAAATATTTACTTCTGCTTTTGATCAATATCCTGCTTTTGATTACAGGCATGTTTATTGATAGTGGACCAGCGATCATGCTTCTTGCGCCTATTTTGTGCCCGGTAGCAACTTCTTTGGGCGTAAACTTGGTCCAGTTCGGGTTGGTGATGGTCATTAATCTAACGATAGGCTTGCTTACTCCGCCAGTGGGAACAGCGATGTATGTGGGCTCGAATGTTTCAGGAGTACCAATTGCCAAAATAAGTCGTGCATTAGTGCCCTTTATTGCCATTATGATATGCGTATTACTGGTCGTAACATACATTCCGGGATTTACCGCCTGGGCATATTGATTTGGTGAAGGAATATAAAATTATGGAAAAATTATTGTTGGGATGTATAGGTGATGATTTTAGCGGATCAAGTGATGCAGCATCGTTTATTTCGGCTGGGGGACTGAATACTATTTTAGTCGATGGAGTACCGGACGAAGGCTTCATCATTCCGGATGGCTGTGAAGCAATCGTCATAGCATTGAAAACCAGAAGCTGTGCAGCTGAGCATGCAGTTGAGGAGTCGAAGAGGGCTGCCAGGTGGTTGGAAGCACAGGGCGTGGAGCATTTTTATTTCAAATATTGCTCTACGTTTGATTCGACACCCGCGGGTAATATTGGACCTGTGACGGATGCTCTGATGGAGCTGTTGGGTAGCAAGGCGACGATTCTTTGCCCGGCATTACCGGCAAATGAGAGAATAGTTCAGGAAGGAATACTGTATGTAAAAGGCTTGCCCTTGGATGAGAGTCCAATGAAGGATCATCCCTTAAATCCAATGTGGGACAGCAGAATAAAAAATTTAATTGAAGCGCAGGGGGCTTATCAGGGCATAGAAGTTCATAAAAGCCAAATAAAAGAATGCCAGGATGTTGTAAATGCTTATGTAAAGCAAGAGGCGGGGGATGCTGAGCACTGGTATATTATCCCGGACTATGTGGATGAAAATGACGCGGAAGATATTGTCCGGTTATTTGGGGATCTCAGGCTTTTGACAGGCGGATCGGGAGTGCTCAGGGCCTTGGCGCGGTATTTAAAGAGTAAGAATACTGTTGAGGTCACAGGAAATAATTCTTCGTTTGGCCAGAGGAAATTTGAGAAAGTAAATTCATGCGGAATTATTATAGCCGGAAGTTGTTCTGTAGCAACCAGAGGGCAGGAAATATATTATATGAGAAAGGGCTGCTCCAGCTATCAGCTTGATGATCATAGAGTCAGCTCCGGAGACGACAGCCCCGGTAAGATATGGAGGCTAATTGAACCGGATTGCACAAAAGACAATGCGCCCCTGGTATATTCATATGCAACGCCGCAAGAGCTTAAACAGAAGAGAAATGAAGAAGGAATGAAACTGGCAAGATCCATAGAAAAAACGCTGGCTGGAGTGGCTAAATATGCAGTTGAGTCCGGGGTAGAAAGGATAGTCGTTGCAGGAGGAGAAACTTCAGGTGCTGTCACTCAGATACTGGGTTTTAAGGCGTTTTATATTGGTGAGAGCATAGCTCCGGGAGTGCCCATCCTGATACCTGTTAATAACAAGAATATCCGTTTGGTATTAAAATCGGGAAATTTTGGGCGGCCGGATTTCTTTGAAAAAGCGCTGCAGATGACCTGATTGTTTTTAACAAATTTCAGAAATATATCGAATGAGGTAATTTATGGCGAATGAATTGGATAAAAAGATCCAGAATATATTATGGGTGAGTGATACTTTATTTCAAAAGTGCCGAGTGACAGGATCTACAGGTAATATTAGCTTTCGCGATAATCAGAATCTTTATGTCAGTGCCAGTGGCTCATGTTTTGGTCGCTTAAAGAAAGAAGATTTTTCTGTCCTGGGTTTGGATGGTCATTACATCAGCGGCCCGGCTCCCAGTAAAGAATGGCCTTTGCATGTCAGCCTGTATAGCAAACCCGGTATTGAGTGCGTAATACATACTCATAGTTTTTACGCGACCTTGTGGTCGTGTATTTCGCATGACAATGCAGACGATGTGGTGCCGCAGTATACGCCATATCTGAAGATGAAATTGGGCGCTATTAAATTGATCCCCTATGCAGAGCCTGGAAGTAAGGATTTATTTGATCTGTTTGAAAGGGGACTTTGTGCATCGAATGGTTATTTACTGAAAAATCATGGACTACTGGTTGGTGGGAAAAGTATAATGGACGCATTTTACTGCTTGGAAGAATTAGAAGAGAGCATTAAGACTGCATGGTATCTTGAACAAAGTGGACTTGGTGCAGATAAGATAGACAATAGGTTAGGGTCTGTCGAGTAGTGGTTCCAGCGTTCGGGAGACTGTTTCAAAGTCTGTGTAAACTCAAAAAACTGACGCTTGATGAGTAAATAGATGTGTTGGAATTCGGCGGTTTTCCTGCCTTCATTCCTACCTGCATTGTATTTGCAGGATTTTTGTATGTCAATAGGGGGATCTGAGCGGGGGTTGCACCCCCGGTTCCCCTGCCGGATATTTCAAGGGCCGAAGAAATCCAAAGACCGATTCCTCCGGCCCTGAAATATCAGTAAATATAGCCTTCCAGCCGTTCTTCAAAATAGATTTCCAGCTGTGAATGGATCTGCCCCCAATCCTGACGGTGGCCGGTCCATTTTTTAGTGATATCGATCATTGCCAGGTACAGCATTTTCAGAAGGCTGTCATCCGATGGGAATACAGTCTTGGATTTCGTTACTTTCCGAAGCTGGCGGTTGAACCCTTCGATGGTGTTAGTCGTATAGATCAGACGGCGGACGGCTTCCGGATACTTGAAACACGTGGACAGAACTGGCCATTTCTCCTTCCAGGATTTGTAGATTTTGGGATATTTGACGTTCCATTTCTCGCCGAATTCCTCCAGATTGGTCAGGGCTGTTGTTTCATCCGGAGCGGAGTACACAGCTTTCAGATCTGCCATCAGCTTTTTTAGATCCTTGTAAGACACATATTTCGTTGAATTCCGAATCTGATGAATGATGCACTGCTGGATTTTGGTCTGTGGGAAGATTGCTTAATAGCCTGCGGAAAACCAGTAAGCCCATCTACGCAGGCAATCAGGATATCCTGGACACCACGGTTTTTCAGGCTGTTCATGATGGAAAGCCAGAACTTTGCGCTCTCGTTTTTTCCGACATACATACCAAGAACGTCCTTTTTTCCGGACATGTCGATGCCGATCACTATGTAAACGGCACGCTTTACGATGCGTCCTTCGCTGCGGACATGATAATGAATGGCATCCAGGAAGACAACAGCGTAGATTCCTTCCAGAGGGCGCTCCTGCCATTCTTTGACGATGGGCAGGATCTTGTCTGTTACCCGGCTGATCGTACTGTCAGAGATCTCGATATCATAGAGCTCACGCATATGGCTCTCGATATCCGAGGTTGTCATCCCTTTGGCGTACATGGAGAGAATTTTTTCCTCCATGTCCTGCGTAACGGTGTTCTGATACTTTTTGACGACCTGCGGCTCGAATGCACCTTTCCGGTCTCTCGGTACCTCAATGTCCATGTCGCCATAGCTGGTGTGCATGGTCTTTGTGGAATGACCGTTCCGACTGTTGTCTGTATCCTTGTTTTTGTAATCATACTTGGAGTAGCCGAGTTCTTCGTCCATCTCGGCATCCAGCGTTCCCTCGAGGAGAATGGACATCATGTCGCGCATGACGGAATTGATGTCTGTGCCGTCCTTGATGTCCGCGGCGTTCTCCTTGATGCAGCTGCTCATCATTTCACGGAGAGCAACCTTCTGTGGTGTGTCTAATTTCCTTCGTGCCATAGAAAAACCTCCATACTAAGTAAGTTCATCTTACGCCAGTATGAAGGTTTACACAAACTTTGGGACATTCCCGATAAAGGATAGCGAATTGTTTTGGTGTTATCAACGTGTCCTTCTTTTTTGAGGGTAAGCGCTCAGTGTGAAGGCTTACCTTGCACCGGTTAGAAACGTGCGCCATCAGGCGCACCATAAAAGTATCGCCCGCAAGGAATGCGGGCGGCACACAAACTGACGATCAAATCTAATTTTTTATAGATTATTGCAATAATAGCTTCCATATGCAGCATAAAACGAAGCGCACACCACTAAATCTTGCTTCCATGTGATTTCATTCGGAGCATGCGCCTGTGCCTCCGCACCTGGCCCAAATCCGATCACCGGTATATTATTTCGTCCCATGATGGAAACACCATTCGTTGAGAACGTCCATTTATCGACTAAAGGACGTTTTTCTCTCTCTTGAATTGTGCTTGCTGTTCCAAGACGTTTATCTCCATAAAGTGCCTCATATGCCTTAACAGCCGCCTGACAAACTGGATGCTGCTCTGGTAATACCCATGTAGGGAAATAGCAGTCTGTCGGATATGATAAGCCTGTATAAGAAGGCGCATCATATGTATACATGCTTACCTTGACATCCTCACCATATCTCTGAACTGCTGGCAAATTCTTAATTTCTTCGATGCAAGATTGCCATGTTTCACCAGCTGTCATGCGCCGGTCAAGAGAAATAGCGCAAGCATCTGCCACTGCGCATCGTGAAGGAGAGGAGAAGAATATCTGCGAAACAGTAACGCTTCCCCTGCCAAGGAATCTGGCCTCTTCCCACTCCTTATTATATTTCGGATCCAGCATTCTAGAAAGTCCACGTATGTCCGTAGATTCATCGTATCCATTATTATTTAACGCTCGAATATCCTGGATAATATCGGCCATCTTATAAATCGCGTTATCTCCTCTTTCAGGAGCCGATCCATGGCAGGAAACGCCTTTGACATCCACGCGAATTTCCATTCGGCCTCTCTGTCCACGACAAATACCACCATCTGTAGGTTCAGTAGAAATCACCAGATCTGGAACAACCTTGTCTTCCTTGCAAATATACTCCCAGTTATTTCCTTCACAGTCTTCTTCCTGTACCGAACCAACCACCATCACTTTATACTTTTCATTGAGAAGGTTAAGATCTTTCATTATCTTCGCAGCATATACTGAAGATACGATACCTCCAAGCTGGTCAGATACTCCTCTACCTCCGATTTCCTCGTCATTCTCATAACCTTCATAAGGATCAAATATCCAGTTATCTCTATTTCCGACACCAACAGTATCAATATGACTGTCGAATGCAATCAGTTTCTCACCACTACCCATGTAGCCAATAACATTGCCCTGTGGATCTAATTCCGCTTGATCAAATCCAAGTTTTTTCATCTCTGCAAGGATCGTTTCAGCGTGTTCTTTCTCTGTTCTGGATTCGCCAGGATTTTTAACAATTGCACGCAAAAAGCTTGTCATATCCGGAAGATATTCTTTAGCTGCCTTCTTAATACTTTCGAGGTCTTTCTGCCCCAATATACTCATATTCTCACCTTTCTAATAGAAATGCCGCGGTATATATTCTGTACCGTGGCAAATGCCAGACTTATACGGTATTGCCTTTAATTCAGCTGAAATTGTGACAGATATCTGCATACATTAATGCTGCATCTACCATCATCTGAATATCACAGTACTCGTCCGTAGCATGTGCTTGCTCCATATTACCTGGTCCAAAAATAATCGTAGGAATATGCAGCAATCCTGCCGTAACAACAGCATTTGTACTTGCTCCCATCTGATATAACACTGGATCCTGCTCTTTAATTTCTTTAAACGCACTTATTGCACCCTTAACGAGAGAATGATCCGATGAAATATTCCAAGCTGGTAAAAATGAATGGAACATAAAGTCTGTTTCAGTCCAGCTCTTTCCTGGTATATCCATAAATTTCCAGGATCCCTCTGTTCCTTCCAGTAATCTATTCATTTCCAGGCTGATACTTTCTTCCGATTCTCCATTAGCCAGTCTACGGTCAAGAACGATTGTCGCGTCATTAGGTACAGAATTGTTGGAAGCAGTATTGCAATAAATATTTGTAAGTGCCACCGATCCATTATCTTGACCATCCTGATAGTCCAGATCATCCGAAAGTTTCATAATATTACGAATAATATCCGTCATCAAATAAACAGGATTGACTCCATTATTTGGATTACTTGCATGACATGGTGTGCCCTTAACATTGATTTCAATCGAGGTTCTTCCTCTATGGCCAGTTGCTATTTTCAGGCTCGTCGGTTCACAGATGATAACTGCATCTGGTCGAAGATTGCGTTCCTTCAGCATTAACCGAACATGAAGCCCTGTTGGAAATCAAA
>OLOW01002908.1_pt1 | contig 11188 bp, 7 predicted proteins | sample 1672801 | NCBI WGS metagenome assembly OLOW01 (sample SAMEA3136725, study PRJEB25190) | human gut metagenome | biome: human gut; feature: human-associated habitat; material: faeces | place: Austria | collected 2013
TTTGCAAATTCAGCCTGACTTTTGCAGTTTACAAGCGAAACCTTTATTTTATTGAGTTCTCCGACACTGCGGTTAGCCTTGCGAACAAGGTATTCACGCACAAGCAGGTCATAGACGCCGTCACCCACAAAGGCAAGTGTAAGCGGAGAAATTTCATCGGCTAATGAATGAACAGATGTATTTTCCATATTAACTCCGTATCACGCAATATTAATCCATAAAGTCAAATTCAAGCTCATAAATTGAAACCGTGTCGCCGTCCGAACATCCCTTTTTTCGGAGTGCGTCAATTACACCGCCGTTTATGAGAACTTTTTGGAAATAGTTAAGGCTTTCGTAATCGTCAAAATTGATACCCTTCATGACCTGCAACAGCCAGTCAGCCTCAACGGTATAGATTCCGTTCACATTCTTGATTATAACAGAATGGTCATCAAAATCATCAACGGTCACAATAGGAGCAGGCTCAGCCTCATAGTGAGTGATTGGAGGAAGTTTTGAAAGCATTTCCTGAATCTTTTTGAGGAGCGGGTCAACATCATAGCGGATCGCCGCCATAATCGGGAAGAAATCATAACCTTGATCTTCGACAAACTTCTTGAAGTCTGCAATTTGCTCATCGGTTGCCATATCGCACTTGTTGCCTGCAACAACCATCGGACGCTCTGCAAGCTCTGGATTAAATTTTGCAAGCTCATTGTTGATTGTTATGAAATCCTCTTTCGGATCTCTGCCCTCACTGCCCGAAACATCGACAATGTGAACGAGCATACGGCAACGCTCAACATGGCGGAGGAACTGATGTCCAAGACCTGTACCCTGCCATGCACCCTCGATAAGACCGGGAATGTCAGCCATAACAAATGATGAGCCCTCGCCCATTGACACAACTCCGAGAACGGGAGTGATTGTTGTGAAGTGGTAGTTCGCAATCTCAGGCTTTGCCTGTGAAACTACGGAAACAAGGGTACTTTTTCCGACATTCGGGAAACCTACAAGACCTACATCGGCAAGAAGCTTGAGTTCAAGAACAACATCAAACTCTTCACCCGGAAGTCCCGGTTTTGCAAAACGGGGAACCTGACGGACAGGAGTTGCAAAATGTGGGTTACCCCAACCGCCTTTACCGCCTTTTGCAACGATATAAGGTTCATCACCCGAAACATCGGCAAGGATTCTTCCGCTGTTCTCCTCTTTTACAACAGTTCCGACAGGAACACGGATAACAAGGTCTTCGGCATTTTTACCACGGCATCTGCCGCCTCTGCCGTTTTCGCCTTTTTTTGCGGCATATTTTCTTTTATAACGGAAATCGGCAAGTGTTGAAAGGTTGGAATCGGCAACAAAAACAATGTTACCGCCTCTGCCGCCGTCACCGCCGTCGGGACCGCCTGCCGCTACATATTTTTCACGGTGAAACGAAACGGCACCGTCACCGCCGTCTCCTGCTTTTATTTTAATTTTCGCTGTATCTACAAACATATTTTTCTCCGTAACAGTTTTGCTGTTTAATTATCAGTACAAATGTAAAGAATCTCAGACCTGTTTGTTATTAGTATAAACAGAAATGTAAAAAATAAGGGTGGATATAAAATCCACCCTCATAAATTTTGAGATTACTGCTCAACAGGATAAACGCTTGCACGCTTTCTGTCTTTGCCGACACGCTCAAATCTTACAACACCGTCAATCTTTGCGAACAGTGTATCGTCAGAGCCTTTGCCTACATTTTCACCAGGGTGAATATGTGTGCCTCTCTGCTTTACAAGGATGTTGCCTGCGAGAACCTTCTGACCGTCTGCACGCTTAACGCCAAGACGCTTTGATTCACTGTCACGGCCGTTCTTTGTAGAACCCATACCTTTTTTATGAGCGAATAACTGAATGTTTATTTTAAGCATTACCTTACACCTCCGAAAATTTAACTTTAATAAAATTTTTGTATTGCTCCGAAAGAGCAGTTAAGTGAAGCTTTAAGCCTGAGAGTATATCACAAGCCTTTAAAGCGTCATTCGGTGACATTCTTACTTTCATAAGACCGTCATCCTCGGTAACCTGTGCATTAATATGCAAAATCTCGGTGACAGTGTTTGCAGTCATATATGCGGCAGAACTGATTGCCGCACATACAATATCGCTACCCTCTTCGGCAAAGTCGGAGTGCCCCGATATTTCAAAACCGCAAATTATATCATCTGATTTAAAAAATGTTACCGTAGTCATTTTTAGGCTTCGATTGAAGTAATCTTAACCTGTGTGTAAGGCTGTCTGTGACCTTTTGCTCTCTTTTCGCCCTTCTTAGGCTTGTAAGTGCAAACTCTGATTTTTTTGCCTTTACCGTTCTTTACAACTTCACCTGTAACCTTAGCACCCTCAACGAGCGGTGTGCCAACCTTGATGCCGTCGTCTGTGCCGACTGCCACAACATCAAATGTTACTGTGTCGTTTGCTTCTGCGTCAAGCTTCTCGATGAAGATAACCTCATCGTTAGTTACCTTGTACTGCTTGCCGCCTGTCTGAATAACTGCGTACATTTTAGTACCATCCTTTACATTGGGCTCGCTATGTGCAGGTGGAACGAATCACTTAAAACCCACAATACGCGGCTTATATACTATACCACAAAGAAAACTTTCTGTCAACAATTTTCCCGATATTTTTTGAGTATATCAAATGTTATTCTGTATTTTGCAAGCCTTGAGAGTATTTTTCATAAGAGTTGAAATTGTCATAGGACCTACACCGCCCGGCACGGGTGTGATAAACGAGCATTTATCCTTGACATTTTCAAAATCAACATCGCCGCAGAGCTTGCCGTTTTCATCCCTGTCCATACCGACATCAATCACAACCGCACCCTCTTTTACCATATCGGCAGTAACAAACTTCGGTCTGCCGACTGCGGCTACGAGTATATCTGCCTGTGAACAGATTTCAGCAAGATTCTTTGTTCTGCTGTGACAGATTGTTACCGTGCCGTTTTCGTGGAGCAAAAGCATTGCCATAGGCTTGCCTACGATATTACTTCTGCCGATTACAACGCAGTTTTTACCGCTTACTTCAATGTTGTAGGAATGGAGCATCTCCATTACGCCTGCAGGCGTGCATGGAAGAAAATCATACTCGCCGAGCATAATTTTGCCGACATTTACAGCATGGAATGCGTCAACATCTTTAAGCGGGCTGATTGCCTCAATAACAGCCTTGTCATCAAGGTGTTTCGGCAACGGAAGCTGAACAAGAATACCGTTGATATCCTTCTTATTGTTGAGAGTTTCAACAAGGTTTAAAAGTTCTTCCTGTGTTGTTTCTGCCGGGAGTGCATACTCCTCAGACTTAAAGCCTACAAATTCACAAGCCTTTTTCTTGTTGTTTACATATACTCTTGACGCCGGATCGTCACCTACGATTACTACCGCAAGACCGGGGGTTATTTTGTGAGTTTCCTTTAACTCAAGCGTCTGCCTCTTTACCTCTTCCTTTACCTGTGCCGATACCTTTTTTCCGTCGATAATCTGCATAGAAAGAATCCTCCTTTTTTCTGTTTATAATTAAGAATACAATACCTGTTATAAAAATTACTGCCGAAAGAACCTGTGACACCCTTATGTCTGCTCCGAAAATTTGAAACGGAAGATAAAGGCTGTCTGTTCTCAGTCCTTCAACAACTGTTCTTTCAAATCCGTACCACACAAGGTACATAAAGAAAATCTGTCCCGAATATTTCTGCTTATATTTTCCGTAGAAATGGAGAAGTACAAATCCGAGCAGACACCACATTGATTCATAGAAGAAACACGGGTGAACTCCTATGTTGTCTGTTCCCTCGCTCATCATTCTCCAGGGCAAATCCGTAGGAGAGCCGTATGCCTCCTGATTCATAAAATTGCCCCATCTGCCTATTCCCTGTCCGATAAGGAAACCGACCATTGCAATGTCAAGAACAGGCATGATTTCCATTTTCTGTATTTTGGCAACAGTCAGACCGCCGAGCAACGCACCGATTATTCCGCCGTAAATAGCAAGTCCGCCGTTATTGATGTAGAGAATTTCAATCGGGTTCTGTCCGTAATAATCCCATTTGAAGAAACAGAAGTACAGTCTTGCACCGATAATTCCCGTTATTATTCCCGCAAAAACACAGTTGATAAGCTTTGAACCGTCAACCTTGTAACGGGGAGCACTTTTCCACGCATAAAGTACGGCAAGCAAAAGTCCGCAAGCGATGATTATTCCGTACCAATAGACCTTGTAATCACCGATTGAAAATGCAATCGGGTTAATATCAAATTCCCAGCCAAATCCGGGAAACTGCACATGATACGGCATAATTACACCTCTTCGGGCTGTTTTACAACAGACAAAGTACAGTTGTCAACATCGAGCATCTCGGCAAGCCTTGCGTTGATATCCTCAAGCTTTGCATTTGCAACCGCATCAATGTAGGCAAAAATTTCGTTACCCTGCATTGCGTAGTCGATGATTGAATTTGAAATTGCGCTTACTGAGTTGAGCGATGAAACCGAATCACCGTAAACAGATTTTCTTGCAATTTCAAAGTTCTCTTTATCAATACCGTTTTTCTTAATATCTGAGATATACTGCTTAATCATCTCAGCCGCCTGTTTCGGCGCTCTTGATTCACCGCCGAAGATTACCGAGCAATAACCCGGACCTTCAAAGAGTTCATAAGAAAAGCTTGAATTGATGAGGTTTGAATCCATAAGATTTCTGTAGAGCATGCTCGTGTTTGATGCAAGTGCCGAAAGAAGAATATCTGTGCATGCAAGCTGCTTTTCGTTAAGAGGCTTGTCTGCTTTCTCTTTGAAGCCGAGATTGAACAAAGGCATTGAAACAGGGAAAGTCTGCTCAACATAAGGTTCTTTGATTTCATAAGGCTCTGTTTCAAAATAGTTTTTGATTTCCTTTTTCTCACAAGGCTTGAGCATTTTGTCGGCAACTTTAAGCACACCGTCAACCGTTACATTACCCGCAACGCAGAGAATCATATTATTGAGGTTGTAGAACACATTGTAAACTTCATAAAGCTTTTCGGCTGTAATTTCCGCAATTGTTTCGACCGTACCTGCAATATCAATTTTTACAGGGTGATTGTGGTACATACCCTCAAGCATATTGAACATTACTCGCCAATCGGGAGAGTCGTCGTACATTTTGATTTCCTGACCGATAATGCCCTGTTCCTTTGCAACTGTCTGAGCCGTAAAGTAGGGATCCTGGACAAAATCGAGAAGAATTTCAAGACTTTCGTCAAACTTGTCCGTGCATGAGAAAAGATAGCAGGTTTTTTCAAAGCTTGTATATGCGTTTGCATTTGCACCTGTTTTTGCATATCTTACAAACGCATCGCCCTCTTCACTTTCAAAAAGCTTGTGTTCAAGGTAATGGGCGATACCGTCGGGAACTGTAATTATATCGCCGCCGTTAACGGAAAACTTTGTGTTGATACTGCCGTAGCGTGTGCCGAAAATTGCATATGAAGAAGTGTAACCCTCTTTTGGATAAACAAAAATTGTAAGTCCCGATGGATGTTCAACTTTATAATAGCTGTCGCCTGCAATTTCCGATTTAATTTCTGTAATATTCATTCTGTCCGCCTCCCTTACTTATTTTTGAGAACATAAACCGTATCGAGCAAGAGCTTGTTTGCGGCATTTACAATCTGCTCTTTTGTAACGGCATTAACCTCAGCGGAAACTTCTTCAACAGTTTCAAGGTCGCCGTTAAAGATTCTTCCTGTGTACCAGTTTTCAATACCGCTTACGCTGTCGCTGCTTGACTTGAATGAATTAACAACAGCAAGCTTTGTTGCATCAATTTCAAAATCTGTAATTTCGCCGTTCTTCATATCCTCAATTTCTTTGAGAATAGCTTTTTCGGCTTTTTCAAGATTTTCGCCCTCAACACCGCTGTTGATATACATTATGCCCTTGATTGAATCATAGGAGGACGAGCAGTAATAGCAAAGGCTCTGCTTTTCACGAACATTGTTAAAGAGTTTTGAGCTTGCAGTACCGCCGAGAACAGCACACATAAGTCTTTCGGCAACCGCCTCTTCATCACCTGCGGAAATCTGTGTTCTGAATCCCATGACAAGTTTTGACTGTGAAAGCTCCATTTCCTCTGTAATATGTTTTTCTTTTGAAACATTCTTAACAACATCAGTAGATGAAGTCACAACATTTCTTTCGATATTTGCAAAGGCTTTCGCAAAAACCTCCTTCGCCTTATCGGCAGGGCTGTCGCCTATATAGAGAATCTCAAATTTTGCGGTTTTGAGAAGATTCTGCCATGCCTTGCAGAGTGATTCGGCAGTTGCGGCCTTGATTTTTTCGGCTGTGCCGTAACGCTTGATTCCGAAAACCTCATCCTTGCACATATGCTTTATAAGCTGTCCCATTGCATAGATTCGCTTTTCGTTGAATTCCGAATCAATCACATCAAGAAGTTGTCTGCGTTCCTGTTCAAGTTCACTTTCAATAAAAGCGTTGTTCTTGACATTCGGCTCAAAAATTACGCTGCACAAAAGCTCCGAAAGTTCTTTGGCAATGCTGACATCATCAAGAGAATATCTGTCATCAAGACCTGATACGGAAATTTTAATTACCTGGCTTTCACCGTGTTTTGAAAGCGAAGAAGTGAGGTCTGCACCGTAAAGTGAGCTGAGTTTTTTGCTGAGAACAGTAAAATCGGGATATTTTTTGCATGAACGAACAAGCAATCCGCCCACAAGCGCATTCTCCGACGCTGTTTCGACAGAAAGCGGAACAACAATATTCACGCTGATTTTCATAGTTTTAAAACGGCTGTCCTTAATGTTTGTAAAGTAAACACCGTTTGCAATTTCATTTCTGTTGATGAAATTCATTTAATCAACTCCGTTTTCAGATTATCAGTCATATTGTATCACATTTTAATTTATTATAAAAGAGATATAAGAAAAAATCACAAAAGTGCAATAGCAATTTGAAACAATTTTACTTTTTTGTACAAGGGTATCGACATATTTTCCGAATTTTACCGCAATTTTATCTGCATAAGAATCTGTTAAGTTTATTGCTTTTAATTGTATCATAAATAAAAACAAATGCAACTATACGAATTTATTGACAAACTTGTCTGCCGATTTTTGGAAGTATTGGCATTAAATTCCGGATTGCGGATTTATTCTTTGTCTTTGCTTATCGTATGATGAACGAGAAAGTGACTGTTTTTCAAAAACAGTCATTCTGAAAGAAACACGGCACAGCGGTTTCTATACCTACTGTGCCGTATTCACTATATTTCCATGACAGAGCGTAAAATATTACTTATCTTTAATTTTGGCAGAATGTTTTTTACTCTTACCGAATGCCGTTACTCCTTTCATAACGCCGCCGCTGATAATCAGCAATGCAATCCACAAAATAAGGTTGCTGTTGTCGCCTGTCTGAGGGGACTTTGAATCATCAGGCAATTTAGCCGTTACGGTGTCAGCCTTTTTGATTTCTTCGGTTGGCGCATCTTTATGAGCAGAGATTGTCTTTTCGCAGTAGTCGCAGATATGGTTTTTATCCTTATCTACATGCTCAGAGATTGTCTTTTTGCAATAATCGCAGATATGGTCTTTATCTGCGTCATTATGCAGACATACATATCCGCATTCTCGGCACACACCGTCTTTCCACTCATGTGCTTCGCTTGCCACAATCACAGCACCACAGCAGTTCCATTTTTGTTCGTGATTAAAAGCGGTTCTTGTTGTCCACTCCTGTACACCGCCCTCGTGGTTTGTTCCGTCAAATTCTCCGTAGGCTTTACCGCAGACATCACATACCGCCTTTTCGGTACAGGTGGCATTGCCGCCTGAGCAATTTTCGGTTTCAAAAGCATCGCATCCGTCCACGGTACATTTTCGGGTATGCTTACCGTCATTGTCAGATACCCATTCACCAAAGGTATGACCGTTGTTGACTGTTACGGTCATCTCTGCATTATTGCCCGCTTTGTCGGTGACAACTATCTTCTGCTCACCGTTTGTCGGTGGGAGAACAAAACCTCCGTCTGCATCAAGTGTAACCGCCGTACCGTTTACGGTAACGGTATCAACATACTTCTCATCAACAGTAACGGTTTGTGCCTCACAATAGGTCTTGCCGTTCTCAATACCGCTGATTACAGGCTGAATATTATCAAGCGTTATACGGTCGGAGCGAAGGTATGTTATGTTAATATTTTCATCAACAAGCATTACATAAATAATATATTCTCCGTTGGGGTCTATGCAAAACGGTTCTTCATACGCACGGAATACAAGAGAGTTCAGTTCAGCCTCGGAAAGCTCCTTATCTGTTACCAAATAGGATACAAACACAACTCCGCTGTTATCTACGGCATTTATAGTTACCTCCTGTGTATCCTTAAAGAATATGCCAAAGGTAAGCTCGTTTAAGAATTCATTCCATTTATTCGTGCCTATGATAATTTCGCCCGTCGGCTTTTCGGTATCTTTCCACCGTGCCGTGATTGTAATGTTTTCGGCAGGCATGGTTTCGGGGATTTCCCTATCCCAGCCCTTAAAGGTATAACCTTTTCTTGTCGGGTTGTCAGGGGCGGTAATTTCCGTACCGTAATCCTGTGTAATTGGTGCAATCTCACTTCCGCCGTTGGTATCAAAGGTTATTGTGTACTGATTGATTTCCCATTGTGCTTTAACCGTTATATTCTCCGCCGGCATGGTTTTGGGGATTTCCTTATCCCAGCCCTTAAAGGTGTAACCTTTTCTTGTAGGGTTGTCAGGGGCGGTAATTTCTGTACCGTAGTCCTGTGTAATGGGTGCAATTTCACTTCCGCCGTTGGTATCAAAGGTTATTGTGTATTTATTCGTATTCCACACGGGATAGAGCGTCAGTGCCTCGTTTTTGGTATAAATATCTTTAAAGTCATATACCTTTTCGCCTCCGTCAACGGTTGACCAGCCTACTTGCGTGTAGCCCACGCGGGTGAACAAAGCGCCGCGCAGGGTAAGAATATTGTTGTGGGGTTTCATATCCGTCACCGCACTGCCGGCGCCGTATGTGCCGGGGAGGTAAATCACCTCATATTCGCCAGTGATCGAAAGCCTGGAAACATCGGCAGGTACGGTATCGCCGGGTTTATAGCAGTTCCCATTTTCATCCGACCAATACAGCTGCGCGTCTTCCGAAATGCTGTTCGGACGAGACAGCCCTTCAGTAGCTGGGGCGGTGAAGCTCTCGCCATTTTTCACAATGATCTGAATAGCATCGGAGCTATTACCCAGCGTTCCGCCGCCAAGGTCAAGGGTAACGACCTTCAGTCCGTCAGAGCCCAGTGTATCAGGGTTCAGGACTTCAAGGACGGGGCGGAAGCCGAAGGTCGAGTAAGAAGTATTGTAGCTGGTCCAGAAACGGGCCGAACGTTTCCACCCGCGAACCGCACGGAACGACGCCGAAATTCTTATAGTAGTATCTTGTCCACACGAAAGCATCTCCCTCCAGTTTTTGATATATCCGTCGTCCTTATCCAGTATCTTATCCCATTCGTTGCTTTTGGGCGTGCCGCGTTCTGAATCACCTGAGCCTGTATAACTACTTCCCACAGACGGCGCACGCAGCGTATAGTCCACGCCGCCTGCGGCATAGTCCTTGCCGAAAATCAGACCTGCGGTATTCAGGTTATCCCAGCTTACCGTATGCGTTACGGCATAGTCCGCCACAAACAGGCTGTGAGCGTATTTATTCTTCTGAGCATACTCCTCGGTGGTTGCCGTTTCCGATGTGAGCCTATAAGCGTTGACCGTACCCACATAGGTAAAAGGCACATAATGAAGTGTGCTGTCAGGCAAATTGCTGTTTACCGTTCCGGGGATGTTCATCGCCGACAGATCAAAATAGTATCTGCCGCCAGGGGCGAGGGTAAACTGTTCGTCAGGCTGACTTTCCACCGTCAGCGTGACATCCGCAAAAGCACTTGCAAGGTCGGTCTTGCAGTCACCGTTATACTGCTCGCTGAATACCTTCATGGTATAGTCGCCCGGTGCAATGTCAGACGGGATTTTGATTTCAACCGTTCCGCTTTCGGCAGTAGGTTGTGCTACTCTGCCGTAATACTGTGCGCCGTTGTTATCCGCCAGGATGACAGAGATATATTCATTTTTCCCTGTGGTCGCCCCTTTGTAATTCAGCGTAACGGTATCGTCGGGGGCGGCGCTGACAGTTTTTTCCGTCACGGCAAAATTGCGTCTACTATCTAAAAGCGTCAGCTTCCACTCGTTTCCGCTGTATTCGGGAATCGGGGTCAGCCCTCCGTCAGGCTTTCCGCCCACAGCGGCAGATGCAAAAAGGACAGAGTTCATATTTAATTTAAAAGCGGGACGAACAGTCCGATGATTATTGAAAATGAGGATAGTGTGCCCAGAGTATTGGACAGAACCATCACTAGTCACGACGGCGAGATGATATTTATTGGAGCCGGGGGAGCGCAGCCACCAAGCGGTTGTCACCCAATTCGGATGTGCAGGCTCCAAGGCACGCAGATCGTTGTTTACCGCAAACGCTTCCGCTGTGGAAAGCGGCCAGAATACAGCGTTATCCACCTGCCCTCCCGCTACACAGTCGGTATTCTCTCCGTCGTAACTTCCGCTTGTAAGCGCCCGTTTCTTTACGGCAGCATTTTCTTCTGTCGTCAGCTTTTCCGCAAGCGCATCTATCGCGGTTTTCAAATTACTCGGTGCGTATTCGTTGTTTAATATGGTATCGACAAATGGTATAACTCCCATAGCGCCTGCCGCAAGCAGGGTAATATCCCCCTGTGAGCTTGTAACACCGCTTCCGTCATAGCCGATAACTCGCCATGCAGCGGGATTATTTTCATGGTTTTGCCCGAAATACACAGTCGGTGCGGTCGCTGTGTTTACATTTTTACTTAACACACTTAGTGCATCTGTGCCAAGCTGTATCGCAGCAGAGCCCCATGCCCCAACCTCCTCGGCAAATACGCTTATCGGCGTAAGGCAGAACAGCATACAAATTGTGAGCAGGATACTGAGTATTCGTTTTTTCATTTTTCGCCACCTCCGTTATATAAATTTAATCAAGAGCAGTGATTGTAATAGTACCTCTGAAGCCACCGAGATAAGTATTGTATGCCGAATTTTCAAACCACAACT
>OLOW01002909.1_pt1 | contig 11187 bp, 8 predicted proteins | sample 1672801 | NCBI WGS metagenome assembly OLOW01 (sample SAMEA3136725, study PRJEB25190) | human gut metagenome | biome: human gut; feature: human-associated habitat; material: faeces | place: Austria | collected 2013
ACTCGAAATCCACGTTGTTTGCCGCCGTCCACTGCCGCCATTCTTCCTGCGCCTGCTCGTACTGCCTCTGGGTTTCCGCCAGAGCCTCTTCATTTGCGGCAAGGTCCGCCTCAGCCGCGCTGATGGCTGCATCCGCCTGCTGGATGGCATTGGAATACGCCACGGCGGTGTCCGTCAGCTCCTGCTCGCGGGCGGCAAGGTCCGCAAGCTGCTGCTCCAGCTCGGCGCGCTGGGCCTCCAGGGCCGCCTGCTCGTCCCGCAGCTGCTGTACGAGCTGGGTATCATGCTCCGATATCTGCTGCAGGTTTTCGGCAAACAGCAGCATCTGGGAAACGTCGTCGATGCCCAGAAGAATTGCAAGGTTCGACTGCCGGCTCATCTCGTACATGCCCTTGAGGCGGGATTCGAACATGCTCTTATTATACGCCACATTGGCCGCTTTTTCCGCCACCTCGGCATTTTTCAGCTCAATGCTCTGCTGTTGGGCCGCGATGTCCTCCTTGATGGCGGCAAGCTGCGCCTTCAGGTTATTGGCCTGTGCCTGATAATACTGCTTGGTCTGCTCGGATTTTTCCTTGCTGTTCTCCACGGCGCTGATGTTGGATTTGATGTCCTCCAGCTCCTTGCGCAGACGCTCCAGCTTCTCCCGGTTCAGGAGCTCCTGCAGCTCCCCGATGATCTGGTTGGACACCAGAAAGCCACGGGGCGTCAGGCGCCAGCCCTGCTCCGTCCGCTGGGCCAAGCCGTGGTCGGCGTAAACCTCCAGCCGTGCGCCCAAGGGGTCGAAGCGCCGGCGGAAGCGGTTTTCAAACTCCCTGATGTTCATCCCCTCCGTGGTACGCAGCCGCAGCATGATGTACTCCATCTCCCGCTCCGAGACGGGGATATGCTCCGACTCCGCCAGCACCAGCTCCCCGGCAATGTACCGATCCAAGTCCCGGATGTAGCCGTAGCGGACGCCGCCAAAGTCGGAGTAGGCACCGGGGCCGAACCCCGCATACTCCCCCAGTGTCCAGTATTTCAGGTTGTGGCGGGAGGCGTGGCCGGGCCGTGCAAAGTTGGAGATCTCATACTGCTCATAGCCGTTTTGCCGCAGATACTCCACAGCGTAGAGATACATATCCGCCTGTGCCTCGTCGTCCGGCAGGGTCAGACTGTCCCGCTGCCGGTAGAGGGGCGTTCCCTCCTCCAGCTTCAGCCCGTAGCAGGACAGATGCTCCGGCTGGAGGGTCAGGGCGTCGGAGAGGGTCTTTTCCCACTGCTCCATGGTCTGCCCCGGCAGGCCGTAAATGAGGTCCAGACTCACGTCCGGGAATTTGGCCCTCCGGCAGGCGGCCACAGCCTCCTGCACCTGCTGCCATGTGTGGATGCGGCCCAAGGCCCGGAGACAGACGTCGTCCGTGGACTGGACCCCCAGGGAGATGCGGTTGAAGCCCGCCCGCCGCAGCGCCCGCAGGGCCTTCCAGTCCCCGGCACTGTCGGGGTTGGCTTCCAGTGTGATCTCTGCATGGGGGGCGATGCGGTAGTGCTTCTTCACGGCTTTCAGCAGCTTCACCAGCCGCTTCTCCCCCAGATAGCTGGGGGTGCCGCCGCCAAAGTACACCGTGTCCACCAGATGCTGCGCCGCCTGCGGGGCCACCTCGATCAGGTGGCGCTCCAGTGCCGCCGTGTAGGCGTCCATGCGATCCTCCCGCCCGGAGAGGGAGTAGAAGTCGCAGTAGGCGCATTTGGACCTGCAGAAGGGGATGTGCAGATACAGCCCCAGAGGGTGCGTTTGTCTGGCCATGGTCATGCGTCCTCCTTGGGGGGCAGGATGATGACGGCCTCGAAGGGACAGTTCACCTTACAGGACCGGCATCCGATGCAGCGGTCCAGATCCACCGTATAAAAGCCGTCCGGCTGCAAAAGGATGCAGTCCATGACGCAGAACATGGTGCAGTAGCCGCACCCGGTGCAGCTCACCGGGTCGATGATGGCCCGGTCATAGCGTTTTTTCCCGAAGGGATGTGCAGGATCGTACATGATAACACCCGCCTTTCCGTCCTTTCAGTATAGCCTGTTTTTCGCCGTTTGGCAAGCCGAAGCGCATTTTTCCGGTGCGGCGGGTCATACTACGGAAGAAAGGATGTGATGCGGGTGGACATGACGCCCAAGGAGTATCAGGCGTATGTGAAGCGGATGCAGAAGAAATCCCCGCTGGGAAAGGATATGGCGCTGGCCTTCGTCATCGGCGGGCTCATCTGTGTGGCGGGACAGGCCATCGGAGACGGCTTCCGGGCGGCGGGCCTGAATACGGAGGACGCCGGGACCGCCACGTCGGTGTCCCTTGTGTTCCTGTCGGCGCTGCTGACAGGACTGGGACTTTACCACCGGCTGGCCCGGTTCGGCGGGGCCGGGACGCTGGTACCCATCACGGGCTTTGCCAACGCCGTGGCGTCCCCGGCGCTGGATTTCAAGACTGAGGGCTTCGTCACCGGCATGGCGGCCAAAATGTTCGTCATTGCCGGCCCGGTGATCGTCTACGGCACACTGGCCAGCGTGGTGTATGGCGTAGTGCTGTGGGCGCTGGGCTGACGCTCTTGGGAAAACCTTAGATCTTCCACGATTCCTTAGCAGTTGCCTGCGCCGCTCCCGGCGGGCAGCAAAAAGCTCCCCGGCATAAGCCGGGGAGCTTTTCATGGATCATTTTCATCAGGGCAGATAGTTCAGGGGATCCACCATGGTGCCGTTGCGCTGGATACGGAAGTCGCAGTGGGAGCCGCTGGAGATACCGGTGGAGCCCATGGCGGCGATGGTCTGGCCCTTGTACACGTGGTCGCCCACAGAGACGTAGAGGTCGCTGTTGTGGCCGTACCATGTGATAAAGCCGTTGCCGTGATCGATCTTCACGCAGTAGCCCAAGCCGCCGTTCCAGCCGGAGTAGATGACGGTTCCGCCGTCGGCGGCGTAGATGGGCGTACCGTAGGAGTTGGCGATATCGATGGCCTCATGGTAGCTGCTGGCGCCGCTGATGCCGGTGTTGCGCCCGCCGAAATAGGAAGTGATGACGCCGTAGCAGGGCCAGCGGAAGGACCCTGTGGGGAACCACGTGGGCCGCTCCTTGGTGCCTCGTGCCTGCCGCTCGGCCACCGGTTCCTTCAGCGTCACGGAGGACACCACCTCACGGGCCGTCTCCGTGCCATTGATGACGGTGACGTTGGCGGTGACGTCCGCCTTGCCGTACACGCCCTTGCTGAGGACCTCGTAGTCGCCCTGATACATATCCGGGTCGTCCACATATTCCACGCTGTACGCCACGTCCTGCAAATTGCTCTGCCGCTCCACGTTCACCACCGTCAGATACGGCACGGCACGGGAGATGGTCAGCACGTCGCCGGTGTGGAGAACGCTGATGTCATAGCCGGGGTTCAGGGCCAGCAGCTCCTCATTGGTCATGCCGTTGTCCTCGGCAATGAGGGACCACACATCGCCGCTCTTAACGGTATAGGTCACCTCGCCCGCCTTGGTGGCGTTGAGCTTCTCGGCGATGTAGCCCAGATTCATAATCAGGGACTGGTCCACGTACTCCTGCTTCACCTCCACGTTTTCCACGAAGTAGCAGTCCACGGTGCTGTCGGTGATGTAGCCCTTTTTCAGCTGCTCCAGCAGCTGCTCGATGGCGCCGGGGAAGGTGGTGGCCGCCACCGGCTCCCCCTCCACATACAGCACATAGGCATAATCCACCAGCCCCAGCTGCTGGGTGAGGTTCTCCTCCAGTGCGTCGGTGCTCTCCAGCTCCTTCCGGGGCACGATGCCGGTGCGGACCTCCAGCTTGGCGCTGTCGATGCTGTAATCGGTGTCGGACAGCGTCTGCCGGGTGATCTCCTCCAGCTGATCCACTGCCGCCGAGACGCTGTGAGCGCTGCGGACCGTCCCCAGCTCCACGCCGTCATAGCGGGCGGTGGCGCCGATGGTATACATGGACAGGCACACCGCCACGGCCGTCACCGCCACGGCGCCGGCCACAAACACCGCCGGATGCAGCTTCACGCCCTCGAAGAAGGCCCGCATCCGTCCGCCTGAGCGGATGGCTCCCTTGCGGCGGCGGGTGAGCCGCTCCCGGAGGTCGGAGCCCATACGGGGCAGACTGCCCCAGAGGAACAGCAGCAGCTGGCCCAGCTTCCACTCCGTCTCCGGCAGCTGCCGCTGCCGGTTCTGGTGCCGCAGCTCCCGCAGACGATGCCACCGGCGGCGCAGGGGCTGGCCGATATGGGTCGATACCCACGTCTGCACATCCAGATCCAGCCAGTCCGGATGCTCCTTACAAAACCAGGCCCAATCCTTCAGATTCTGCTTCCACCGCTGCCAGATGCTGCGGCGCTCCTCCGAATCGGGACGCTTATTTTCCAATTCCTGTTTCATATGATCGATCCTTGCTAAAAGGTTACAAATTCGTTACAAAGCCTATCATACCACATTTTCCGGGTACGTCAAGACTTTTTTGCATTTCCACCATAGAAACGGCCGATTTTCAACAGGAATTTACACAATTTTCAAATATTTGCGGAAAATATCCCCTTATCCGCGGGGCAGCTCCGCCGTCAGCCCGCCGCACAGGGCGTTGGCGGCGAACACGGAGCCGGGGCGCAGGGGATCGATGGTCGTCCCCTCCAGCGTGGTGACGCAGCCTCCGGCCTCCTGCACCAGCAGGCTCCCGGCGGCGAAATCCCACGGGCTGAGCCGACACTCGAAGAACACTTCCGCCCGGCCCGCCGCCACCTGACACAGATCCAGCGCCGCCGCCCCGAACCGACGGTAGTCCAGTCCCCGGTCGTAGAGATACCGCATGATGGCGAAGTGCCGCTCCGTATAGCTGCGGTCATAGATGGTGGAGCCGCACACCACCAGCGAGTGGCCGGGATCCCGTCCGCTGACGTGGATGGCCCGGCCGTTGAGGGTGGCCCCGCCGCCCCGGCGGGCAGCGTACAGCTCCCCGGCCAGCGGCGCATATACCACGGCGTACTCCACCTGCCCATCCTTGGCCAGCGCCACGGAGATGTTGGTGTAGGCAAAGCCCCGGACGAAGTTGGTGGTGCCGTCGATGGGGTCCACGATGAAGGTCCACGGCGACGTCAGGGCATCGTGCTGCCCCTCCTCCCCGAAGAAATCCGCCTCCGGCAGCAGGGCCAGCAGCTCCTGCCGCAAAAAGCGCTGTACCGCCAGATCGTACTCCGTCACCAGATCCGCCGGGCCGTTCTTCTCATGGGTGGCCGCCGTCACGTCGTTGGCGCTGCGGACCAGCTCCCCGGCCCGGCGCACAATATCGATGATACTCTCCAGCATAGCTCTTACCTCCTGATGATGCGTCCCGGACGGGCGCCGGTGAGCACACCCTGCTCCAGCACCGGCACGCCCGCCGCCAAGACGGTGTCCATCCCCGCCGCCATGCGGCAGGGCTCCTGATACGTTCCTGTTTCCCGGAGCGCCTCCGGGTCAAATACGCAGAGATCGGCGTCCATCCCCGCCGCCAGCACACCCTTTCCGGCCAGCCGCAGCCGCTGGGCGGGACGGCCCGTCACCTTGTGGATGGCCTTCTCCCACGTCAGCGCACCCTTTTCCCGGACAAAGTGCTGCAAAAGCCGGGGAAAGGTGCCGTACACCCGTGGGTGAGGCATCCCCTCCGTGGGATAGGTGGCATCGGAGATCAGATGGGACAGGGGACTTTGCAGAATGGCGGTGATGTCCTCCTCCGAGGCCATGAAGTCGATCATGGTGATCTCCCCCTGCTCCCGCACCAGCAGGTCGCAGCAGCAGGTCAGGGGATCCTGTCCCGTCATGGCGGCGATCTCCGCCAGACTCTTCCCCAGATAGGGGTGATCCTCCGGGCAGTGGAGGCTGGTCAGATAGATGCCGTCCCAGCCCGCCAGTCTGGCAATGTCGTCGAAGCCCTCCCCGCTCTGGATGCGCTGCGCCAGCTCCCGGCGGGCCGCCGGGTCCGACAGACGGCGCACCACCGCCTCCATGCCTCCCGCCAGAAACTCCGGCGGCAGGATGTGCAGCAGCTGGGTGGAGCCGGCGGTATAGGGGTACACGTCGCACCCCACGTCCAGCCCCTCCTGCCGGGCCTCCTCCAGAAGCTCCAGCACCTGCGGGATCTTCTTTCCCCAGCTGTCCCGGCCCATGGCCTTCAGGTGGGAGATCTGCAGAGGGATCCGCAGGGTACGGGCCACCGTCAGTATCTCCCGGACGGAATCCACCACCCCGGCCCCCTCCTGCCGCATATGCACCGTCACCGGCACGTCGCCGCCGCTGAGGGGCCGCAGGGCCTCGATCAGCTCCCGGGTGGTATAGAAGCACTCCGGGGCATAGCCCAGCCCCAGCGACACGCCCACGGCGCCGTCCGAAAGCGCCCGCTCCATGCTGCGGTGGATGGCGTCGTAATGGCGCTTTTCCAATCGCTGGAGGGCGTAGCCCGCCGCATCCGCCCGCAGAACGCCGGCCCCCACCAGCATCCCCGTGTGGATAGGGGCCGGTGGCTGGGAGGCAAAATACCCCGCCAGCGTCTCCGTCTCCAGCTCCGGCGGGGCCTCCCCGGTGATGGGGGCCAGATAGGCCAATATTTCCTCCCGGTGCGCCGGGCCGAAGGGGGCGGCGGACAGACCGCAGTTGCCGTTTACAATGGTGGTCAGCCCCTGTCGCAGCTCCAACTCTCCGAAGCCGGGACGGAAGGCCGCCGCATCGGCATGGCGATGGATATCGACGAAGCCCGGTGTCACCAGCTTCCCGGCGGCATCCATCACCCGTCGGGCCGGGGTATCCGGCGGCAGCGGCTCCACGGCGGCGATGACGCCGCCCTCCACCGCCACGTCGGCGGAAAAGCCGGGGGCACCGGTGCCGTCGATGACGGTACCGCCCCGGATCAGCAGGTCCAGCATGGTCACTGCGCCTCCTTCTGGCGTAAAACAGGCAGCGTCACGGAGAAGCGGTTCAAGCCCTCCTGACTGCGGCAAATGATGTTTCCCCTGTGGTTCTGGACGATGGCCCGTGCAATGGCCAGCCCCAGCCCGAAGCCCGTGCCGGTGCGGCTGCTGTCGGCCCGGTAGAACCGGTCGAACAGGTGGGCCGCCACCTCCGGCGGGATGGGATCGCCGCCGTTTTCCACCGCCAGACAGGCGGTGCGGTCCTGATGGGTCAGGGTCAGGCGGATGTCCGTGCCTTGGGGCGCATATTTCACGGCGTTATCCAGCAGGATACCCGTCAGACGCTCCAGAGCGTCCCGGTCGCCGGAGATCTGCAGCCCCTCGTCGATGGTATACAGCAGCCGCCGTCCGGATTCAAACACCACCGGCTCGAACCGCAGGGCGGCATCCGTCACCACGTCCGACAGATCCACCTCGGAGAAGGCCGTCTCCCGCCGGACACTCTCCGCCCGGAACAGGGTCAGCATCTCCTCCACCAGCTTCTTCATCCGCCGGGACTCCGCCCGGATGTTCTCCACATACGTCTGCTCCTCCGCCGGGGCGGACTCCGCCAGCAGATCGGCGGAGGACAGGATCACTGTCAGGGGCGTTTTCAGCTCATGGCTGGCGTCGGACAGGAAGCGCTGCTGCTCCTGCCACGCCCGCTCCACCGGCCGGGCAGCCACACCGGAGAGCAGATAGCTGCACCCCAGCAGCACCACCAGCGCCGCCAGTGCGATCAGCAGCAGATTCCCCGCCATGGCCCGCAGCGCCGACTGCTCCAGTGTACTGTCGGTGAAGGCGATGCGGATGGAGAGAGCGCCGTCATAGCGCAGATAGCGCAGATGATAGTCCGTCAGCAGGCCGCTCTCCTCCTGCTGGGACAGGCATTCCTGTACCAGCGCCAGCAGGTCCTCCTCGCTGATCTGATAGTAGCTGCTGCCCATGACCCGCACCGTGCCGCTGGAATAGACCTCCGTCACAAAGCAGGGCTGGCCGTTCTGTCCGTCGTAGCCCTCGCCCCGCAGGGCCTTCTCCAGCTGCCGGGTGCTGCTCTGCTCCAGACTGCTGCGGGCCGTGAGCATCACTCCGGTGAATACCGCCGCCAGCACCAGCGTCACAAACAGCATACTGATGCCCACGATCTTCCACCGGAGCCTGCGGATCATGCCGCTCATGCCCCCACCTCCAGGCAGTAGCCCACCAGCCGGTGGGTGCGGATCTTCACGGCGGAATGCAAATGCTCCAGCTTCCGCCGCAGAAAGGAGATGTAGACCTCCACGTTGTTGTCCTCGGCATCGGAATCATAGCCCCACACCTTCAGGATCAGCTGCTCCTTGGTAACGATCTGGGGATAGCTGCGGATCAGCAGCTCCATCAGGTCGTACTCCCTCCGACTCAGCCGCACCTCCCGCTGGCCGCAGCGCAGCAGAAAGGTCCCCGGCTCCAGCCGCAGATCGCCGCAGGTAACGGCGTCCTCCTGCCGCGGCTGGCCGTCGGTGCGCCGCAGCAGCAGCCGCACGCAGGCCAGCAGTTCCTGTGGCTCGAAGGGCTTGGTGAGATAGTAATCCGCCCCGCTGTCCAGTCCCCGTACCCTGTCCTCCACGCCGCTGCGGGCGGTGAGCATCAGCACCGGCACGGTGTGTCCCTCCTGCCGCAGCCTTTGCAGCAGGGTGAAGCCGTCCATCCCCGGCAGCATGGCGTCCAGCACCACCAGATCGTAAATATCCGAGGCGGCGTTGTCCAGCCCCGATAAGCCGTCGCCGCTGATGTCCGCCGTGTAGCCCTGCCGGTGCAGCAGCTCCGCCAGTGTCTGGGCCAGCCGGGCCTCATCCTCTATCACCAGTATCCGCATGGGATCACTTCCTTTCCTTGCGCCCGTCTCTCCTGTCAGGCAGCCCCTTCCGGCGGAAGGGGCTGAAATAAGCTTATCCGTTCAAACCGTTGGCCGCCAGTGCCGCCAGCGCCTCCGCCGGGGCCGCAGGCAGCAGATAAATGGTGTCGTCATCATTCACCGTGGCATAATACCCTCCGTCCCGCTGGGCGCCGACCCGCAGCGTCAGCTCCGTCTCTCCGGTAATAGACCGGTAAGTGACCGTCAGCGTCACCGCCGGCTCCGTCAGCCCGCACAGCTCCGCCACCCCGGTGCTGGGCCGATAGTCGATGCACCGCAGCAGCGTCAGCTGTCCCAGTGCCTCCGTCAGCGTTCCGCTCCATTGGGTCACGTCCTGCCCGCTCCGCAGCCATACGCCCTCCGACGCCGTCAGGCTCAGGCTCTTGCCGTCTGCGGCGGTGACAGTCAGGGCGCTGACGTTGTCCGCCGTCAGCTGGGGCAGCTGAGGCAGCCGGGCCATGTCATAGATGCCCATGCTCAACGTCCCGTCCACCCCGGTGGGGGAGAGATACACGGCATCCGTCTCGCCCTCCGGCTGGATGTACTGTCCCTCGTCGGTCTGCGTCCCCAGCCAGTAGGTGCGGGTATTGCCCTCGGTGTCCGTCAAACTGATGTAGCGCTTGGTGTCCGAAAGCCCGAACTGGGACAGATCGTCGGTATGGGGGAGCGGCGACAGGGCGGCGTAGCCCTGCACCGTGGCCAGCAGCTCCGTCACAATGGACTGCTCCAGCGGGAAATCCCGGTCGTCGCCCCAGTACCACGTATCCTCCTCCCGCACGAACCGCAGCGTCACCGATCCGTTGTAGCACACCAGCTTCGCCGGCTGCTGGGCGGGAGTCCGGCCGTCCGCACCGGCAGCGGGTGTATCCGTGGGGGTGTCACTCTGCTTTTTGCCGCAGCCCACCGTCAGTGCAGCGATCATTACCAGCGCCAGCAGCAATGCAGCCGCTCTCCGTATATCCATCATAAAAAGTCTCCTTTTGTGTTTTCAGAAGTCACTGTAATTATTTTATTATACCAAACTTAAACACAGATGAAAAGCCCCGTTCTCACGGAGAGAACGGGGCAAACGGACGGATAGGGGGGGTCAGTCCCGGTACACCGGGGCGTCGAAATCCCGGACGATCTCATCTCGCCGGGTATCCTGCACGTAGACGTGATTGGTCTCGTCGAAGGCCAGCCGCATGGCGAAGTCCTTGGCCTCGTCGATGCTGTCCGTCTCAAAGAACGGCCGGTAGGCCTCCGGCGGCAGATGGGTCTTTTTCCACATCACCTGAAAACGCATGGTGGGGTTCCTCCTTCATGGGGTGTATCGTTTAGTATACCCCGCCGCCGGGAAAAAAGCAACGGCGGGTTTTACCAAAATTCCGCCGCAAAAATCGGAAGAAATCCTAAAAGGGAAATCTCCGAAAAGGCTTTTCCCGGAGGGCGCAGCGGTGTATAATGATATGGTTATGTAAAAAAGGGGGATATTACGGTGAAGATCGGATTTGACAACGAAAAGTATCTGGCCCTGCAGGCCGAGCACATCCGCCAGCGCATGAGCCAGTTCGGCGGCAAGCTATATCTGGAGTTTGGCGGCAAGCTCTTTGATGACTACCACGCCTCCCGTGTGCTGCCGGGCTTCCAGCCGGACAGTAAGATCCGGATGCTGGAGACCATCCGGGACGACGTGGAGATCGTCATCGCCATCTGTGCCAGCGATATCGAGAAGAACAAGATCCGGGGGGATCTGGGCATCACCTATGATGTGGATGTGCTGCGCCTCATCGACATCTTCCGGGGCCGCGGGCTCTATGTGGGCAGCGTGGCGGATAAGGAATTCCTCGCCGGGGTCTTTCAAAAGGAATCCATCGAAGCGGTCATCCACTTTGCCGCCTATTCGCTGGTGGGCGAAAGCATGGACGTACCCGAGCGCTATTTCCGCAACAACGTGACCGCCGGACTCTCCCTGATCGAGACCATGATCGAATTCCAGGTCCCCTATCTGGTCTTTTCCTCCACCGCCGCCACTTATGGCGAGCCGGAACACATCCCCATTGTGGAGACCGACCGCCAGCTGCCCACCAACCCTTACGGGGAGAGCAAGCTCATCGTGGAGCATATGCTCCGGTGGTGCGACCAGGCCCACGGCCTCAAATTCGGCGCGCTGCGCTACTTTAATGTGGCGGGCGCCTGGCACGACGGGTCCATTGGGGAGGATCACCGGCCCGAGACCCATCTGATCCCCGTCATTCTTCAGGTCGCCCAGGGCAAGCGGGAGCGTCTCTCCCTTTACGGCGCCGACTATCCCACCCGGGACCGTCAAAATCACGGGAGAACGGCACAAAACACGGATTTGATTCAAGCATTCGA